>Ga0335081_10017023_pt1 | contig 11775 bp, 10 predicted proteins | sample Lox_Sample_35_FD_206713 | JGI IMG/M metagenome (GOLD analysis project Ga0335081, IMG submission 206713) | Soil microbial communities from Loxahatchee National Wildlife Refuge, Florida, United States - Lox_Sample_3.5 | ecosystem: Environmental > Terrestrial > Soil > Wetlands | place: USA... | reverse complement strand
TCCCGCGGGGGTGTGGAACCGCCTCGAGTACCGCCCGCTCGAGGGCTTCGTGTTCGCCGTCACCCCCTTCAACTTCACCTCCATCGCAGCGAACCTGCCCACCGCCCCGGCGATCCTGGGGAACGCGGTATTGTGGAAGCCGGCCTCGAGCGCCGTCTACTCCGGCTACCACGTCCTCCGGCTCCTCGAGGCGGCCGGGCTCCCGCCCGGGGTGGTGAACTTCCTTCCCGGGCCCGGGAGCGCCGTCGGGGATCCCATCCTCCAGAGCCCGCACCTGGCCGGCCTCCACTTCACCGGCTCGAACGCCACCTTCGAGGGGATGTGGCGGACCATCGCCGAGAACCTGGGGCGCTACCGCGCCTACCCGCGCATCGTCGGGGAGACCGGCGGGAAGGACTTCGTCTTCGCCCATGCCTCGGCCGACGTGGAGGCGCTCGCGACCGCCCTGGTGCGGGGCGCCTTCGAGTACCAGGGGCAGAAATGCTCGGCCGCCTCGCGCGCCTACGTGCCGCAGAGCCTGTGGCCCGCCGTGAAGGAGCGCCTGGTGGAGAGGACCGCGGCGCTGCGCATGGGCGACGTGGAAGACTTCCGCAACTTCATGGGGGCGGTCATCGACCGGGCCGCCTTCGACCGCATCTCGGGCTACCTGGCTCTGGCCCGCGGGTCGTCCGAGACGCGCGTCCTCGTCGGCGGGGAGGCCGACCCGTCGCAGGGTTGGTTCGTCGAGCCTACCGTGGTCGAGACCCAGAACCCCCGTTCCCGCCTGATGGAGGAGGAGATCTTCGGCCCGGTGCTCACGGTCTTCCCCTACCCCGACGCTCGCCTCGAGGAGGCGCTCCGGATTTGCGACGAGACCTCTCCCTACGGGCTCACCGGCGCCGTCTTCGCCCGGGACCGCAGGGCCATCGCGCGGATCGCGAAGGAGCTCGAGAACGCCGCCGGCAACCTCTACCTGAACGACAAGCCCACCGGCGCGGTGGTGGGGCAGCAGCCCTTCGGCGGAGCGCGCAAGAGCGGGACCAACGACAAGGCGGGCTCGGCGGCCAACCTGATGCGCTGGATCTCCCCGCGGGCCGTGAAGGAGACCTTCGTCCCACCCACGCGCGTCGAGTACCCTCACCAGGGGGAGCCGTAGAGGCCGGCCGTCGCGGTGCTACCGCCCCGCCCGCCGGGCGTGGTACGAAGCGCGCCATGCAACGCCCGACGAAGGCCCCGGGGAGCATCCACACCGCCTCGCTCTTCCTCCTGCTCGCCGCCTCGGTGCAAGCGGGCGTGGCGCTCGTCCTCTCCGCCACCAGCACCGCGGGTTTCTCGCAGTGGCTCTTCGCGGTGGTGGTGATGGCGCTCTTGCTGTGGGGGATCTTCCGCGGCTACCGCCTCGCCTGGCTGTGGGGTCGGCACCTCGCCTTCGTCCTCTCCGCGGTGGTGCTGGCGATGGTGCTGCTCGGCCTGTACCTGAAGAAGCTCCCCTTCCTCCCCGCGGCGGTGATGCTCTTCGGCCTCGTCCTCCCACTCGCGGTCGTGGCGGTGTCGCTCGGGCGCACCTCCGCCCGCCAGTGGTTCGACCTCTACTGCCCGAAGTGCGGGAGCGGCACGAGCCGGGGCAAGGACTTCCTCTTCCGGCGCGCGCGCTGCCTGAAGTGCGGCGAGGTCTGGTAGCGGCCGCGCCGCCCGTCAAGGGTGCGCGGGCGCCGCCGGCGGGGGCAGGAGCTCGGTGGGGATCCGGCCCACCGAGAGGGTGCCGTCCACCAGGAAGGCGGGCGTCGCGGGGATCTGGTCGCGCACGCCGGCGGCGATGTCGAGGGCGAGGCGCTCCGCGGTCTCCCGCGACCCGAGGCATTTCTCGAAGCGGGGCACGTCGAGCCCCACCCGGCGCGCCAGCTCGAAGATGGAGCGCCGGGCCTCCTGGTTCGCGAAGAGGGCGTCGTCCATCTGCGCGAACTTCCCCTGCGCCTCGGCGCAGATCCCCGCCCGGGCGAGCGCGCACGCCACCGGGTGAATGGCCTTCTTCACCGCGGGGTTGCAGGAGGGGTCGAGGGGGAAGTGCCGCCTCACCAGCTTGAGGTCGGGTCGCGACGCGAGGAACGCCTTCGTCTCCTCGTGGGCGCGTGCGCAGAACGGGCACTCGTAGTCGCTGAACTCGTAGATGACGACCGGGTGCCCCGCCGCGGCCCTCTTCCCCGCCGCGGGGAGCGCGGCCCCGGGGGCGGGGCGCTCCCAGTAGCGCGGATAGAGCGCGGCGGCGGACGCGACGACGGCCACCGCCAAAGTCGCCAGCGCCGCTGTCGAGGCGGGGTTCGCCCGGACGGCGGCGAGGTCCTCCCGCACCGCCGCCGGGACCCCCTCGGGCCGGCAGGCGCGAACGGCGGCGGCGAGGAGCCCCAGGGCCGCCGCCCAGGAGGCGGCGCACACGATGCACCAGGCCCCGATGAGGAGCTTGCTCACGAGGGCGAGCGCCACGCAGGCCCCCACCGAGGCGAGGGCGACGAGGAAGAGGAGCCCCCGGGGAAAGCTTCCCGTGCCCCGGCGCGCCAGCGCCCAGGCGGCGAGCGCGCTCGCGGCCCCGAAGGCGAAGACGCCCCAGACCGCCACCGGGAGCCCGAGCAAGACCGAGTAGCGGCTCGTCGCCACCCGGTCGCAGTTGAACGTTTCGTTGATGGCGCAGAAGCTCGCGATCCCCGCGTGGGCCTGCTGGTGGAGCCTTGCCAGGTAGAGGGCACAGGCGAGCCCCGCCAGGGCGAGCGCGAGCGCCGCCCAGAGGGCGCGGCGGGGAGACAGCGGAGCGGGGGCGGTGGGGCGCGGCATGCTGGGTTCACTCGGAGCGGGGCCCGCCCGCCCTCCCGGGGGGAGCCGGGCGGGGCGGCCGCCTTCTCGACCGAGGGTCAGTCGATGGGGCAGGGCTTGACGGGCTCGCAGGGCTTCTGCGGCTCCGCCTTGGCGCCCGGCTTCGGCGCCTTCGCGTCCGCCTCCTTGGGCTTCGCCTTTTCGTCGCCGGCCTTCGCCTTCTTGGCTTCTGCGGGGGCGGGCGTCGCGTCGGGCTTGGGCTTGTCGTCGGCGCGGGCGACCGAAGCCGCGAGCGCCACCAGAGCGGCCAAGAGCAGTTTCCTCATCTCGAGCCTCCTTGCGAGGGGGCGGGAGCCTCGCCCGCCGTCGGCGACGGGAGTCTGCCTGAGAGGCGGCCTTCCGCAAAGCCCGTTTTGCCCGGCGGCGGGCGGAGACGACTCAGGGAGGCGCCCCCGGGATGGTGAGCCGCACCGCGGTACCGCGCCCCGGGCTGCTGGTTGCGCTGATGGTCCCCCCGTGGGCCTCGACGATGCTGCGCACCAGGGCGAGCCCGAGACCGACCCCGCCGGTGCCCCGGGCGCGGCTGCGGTCGGTCCGGAAGAACGGGGTGAAGAGGTGGGGGATGTCGACGGCGTCCACCCCGATGCCGTGGTCCGTGACCTCCACCTCCAGCCCCCCCTCGTCGCCCCGGGCGACGAGCTCGACCGGGCTCGGCGGCTCGGAGTACTTGGCCGCGTTGTCGAGGAGGTTGTCGAGCACCCGGCGCAGGAGGACCGGGTCGGCGTAGAGGGACGACGCCTCGCCCTCCACCCGCACCTCGAGGGCTCGGCCGGGGTGGGCGCCGCGGAAGCGGGCCTGGGCGCGGGCGAGAAGGTCCTGGACCTCGATCCACTCGCGGCGCAGGGGCATCTCGACCCCGGCCGGGCCGCCGGCGAGATCGAGGCGCGCGGCGGTGAGGACGTCCTCGAGGAGCCGCTCGAGCTCCGCCAGGTCGATGCGGATCTCCTCCACGTACCGGCGGGCCTGGGCGACCTCCCCCTCGCTGGCCAGGTCCAGGGCAACCCGGATGCGGGAGAGCGGCGTCCTCAGCTCGTGCGACACGTTGGCGAGGAGCTCGCGCTCGCTACGCAGGAGAGTCTCGATCCTGCCGGCCATCTCGTCGAAGGCCCGGGAGAGCTCCCCCACCTCGCCGCCCTTGAAGACGCCGCTGCGCGCCGACAGGTCGCCCTCCCCCAGCCGGCGGGCCGCCTGGGTGAGCTTCTCGAGCGGCCGGGCGATGGCGCGGGCGAGCGGAATGGAGGCGACGGCGAGCATGGCGAGCGCGGCCGCGAGGAAGGCGGCGGCGCGGGAGAGGGGGAAGGTGCGCGGCGGGGCGGCCATCACCACGTAGGCCGGGACCTCGCCCTCGACGCGGGCGGCCCAGGCGAGGTGCGAGGTGGAGAGGTGCACCGGCCCGGCGGAGAGGCGGGCCCGGTCCTCCTCGGCGATGGGGCCCGGGAAATGCTCGTCGCTCGCGGCGAGCAGGGCGCCCGAGTCGGAATAGACCGCGAACTCCACCCCGAAGGCCTCGGAGGCCCTCCTCAGCTCGGCGGCCAGCCGGGCCGGCTCGGCCCGGTACTCGGACGCCTGCTCGGCGGCGTAGCGCGCCAGCCGCTCCGGGCTCCTCATGAGCTGGCCGCGGCCGACGAGCGCGCCCACCACCGCGAGCGCCACCCCGACCAGGACGAGGAGAAGGATGCCGTTCAGGTAGACCCGCCAGAAGAGGCGGGGATGGCGCCTGAGGAGGTGACCCCTCACCCCTCGTCCCCGACGGCGAGCAGGTAGCCGGCACCGCGGATGGTCTTGAGCAGCCGCGGCCGCTTGGGGTCGTCGCCGAGCTTCTGGCGGAGCCGGGAGACGTGGACGTCGATGGAGCGGTCGAACGCCTCCTCCGGATTGCCGCCGGCGAGGTCGATGAGCTGTTCCCGCGAGAGGACCCGGCCCGGCCGGGCGGCGAGGGCGTAGAGCAGCGAGAACTCGTAGCCGGTGAGGCGGATCTCCTTGCCGGCCAGGGTGGCCCGGCGCGTGCCCGGGTCGATCGCCAGGGCCCCGGCCTGCACGGCCTTGAGGGCCGGGCCGGCCCGGCCGCGGGCGCGCCGCACCACCGCGCGGATCCGGGCGAGTAGCTCCCGCGGCGAGAAGGGCTTCGCCAGGTAGTCGTCTGCCCCTAGCTCGAGGCCCATCACCCGGTCCGCCTCCTCCCCGCGCGCGGTGAGCACGATGATGGGAACGTCGGAGCGGGAGCGGAGCTCCCGGCACACTTCCAGGCCGTCCTTGCCCGGGAGCATGAGGTCGAGCAGCACCACGTCGTGGCGGTGCCGCAGCGCCTCCTCCAGTCCGCGCAGGCCGTCGGACGCGAGGGTCACCACCACCCCGCGCCCCTGCAGGTACTCGGCCGTGAGCGCGGCCAGGCGCTGGTCGTCCTCGACGAGCAGTGCGGTGACGATGGGCTCCGCGCTCACGGTCTCCATCATATCCCCATCGGGACCCCTGCTCGCCCGGGAGGCGTCCGGGGCTCCCGGCGCAGGCCCTCAGTGGTTGGCGGCGAGGCGGTGGAGCTTCTTCGAGACCTGGGCCCGCTGCTCCGGCGTGAGGATGCCGTGCAGTTGCAGGCCGGCGTTCGCCGCCTCGTGGGCGAAAGTCCGCAGGGCGTCGATTCGGGCGTCGATGAGGGCGTGGACCTTGGCGGGGTCCGGGGTCTCCTCGTCCCAGTAGCCGAGGAGCGCGGTCCGGGCGTCCTTCTGCGCGGAGCGCATGGCGAGACCGTCCTTCAGGAGGCTGTCCTTCAGCGCCAGGACCTTCGCCGTCTGGTCGGGGGTCGCCTTCAGGTCCTCGAGCGCGTCCTTCACGTGGTTCGTCACCCTCTCGCTCACCTGGGCCGGGTCGGGCGACCCGTGGTGGCAGCAGCCTTGCCAGCCGCCGAGCGCGATCACGCCCGCCAGCACCGGCACAACCATGAGGGCCTTCGTCTTGCCGTTCCCGTTCATCGTCGTCTCCTCGGGCCGTCTCGCCCGCTGGCGCCTGGGCGGCGCCGTCGACGGGAAAGATGCGCCTCGGCCCTTGCAAGCGCGTGGCTGCCGGGTGAAGAAGTGTGAATCGGCATGAGCCTCGTCTCCACGAGCGATCTCTCGCTGGGTTTCGGCGAGGACGTCCTCTTCGAGGGCGCCGCCTTCGCCATCGGCCCGCACGACCGGGTCGGCCTGGTGGGCCCGAACGGCACCGGGAAGTCGAGCCTCTTGCGCGTGCTCGCCGGCGAGCGCCCCCCGGACTCGGGCTCGCTCACCTTCCGGCGCGGCGCCCGGGTGGGCTACCTGCCCCAGGACGTGGCCTCGCTCCCGGACGTGCCGGCGGTGGAGGCAGTCCTCTCCTCCGTTCCCGGCCGGGAGGGCCTCGAGGCCCGCCTCGAGGCCACCGAGCGGGCGCTCTCCGAGGCGAGCGCCACCGACGATCAGCTCGAGCTCTCCGATTCCCTGGCCCAGTTGCACGAGGAGATCGCCCACTTCGAGGAGCACTTCGGCCGGCACCGAGCCGAGCACATCCTCGCCGGCCTGGGCTTCGACGGGGCGGGAATGCTCCGCCCGACCCGGGCGCTCTCCGGCGGATGGCGGATGCGGGTGGCGCTCGCCGGCCTCCTCCTCCAGGACCCCGACCTTCTCCTCCTCGACGAGCCCACGAACCACCTCGACGTCCCCACCCTGGCCTGGTTCGAGGACTTCCTCCTCGCCACCCGGAAGGCGCTCGTGCTCGTCTCGCACGATCGGCTCTTCCTGAACCGGCAGATCGAGCGCGTCCTCTCGCTCGAGGTGGAGGGGGTCCGGGCCTGGAGCGGCAACTACGACGAGTACCGGAGGCAGCGGGCCGAGGAGGAGGGGCGGCTCCTCGCCCAGGCGGAGCGGCAGGAGGCGCGCCGCTCGCAGCTCGAGGCCTTCATCGAGCGCTTCGGGGCGAAGAATACCAAGGCCTCCCAGGCGCGCAGCAAGCGGAAGATGCTGGAGCGGATGCAGGCGGTGGAGGTCCGGCGCCAGCGCGACACGGTGCTGTTCCGCTTCCCGGAGGCCCCCCGCTCCGGCCGAGAGGTGCTTCGCTTCGACCGGGTCTCGAGGTCCTACGGCTCGGTCGCGGTCTACCGTGGCCTCGACGCCCAGGTGCTGCGCGGAGAGCGCATCGCCGTCATCGGGCCGAACGGCGCCGGGAAGAGCACGCTCCTCAAGCTCGCCGCCGGCGAGCTCGCCCCGGACCTCGGCCAGGTCCGCCTCGGCCACGGGGTCGTCGCCGGCTACTATGCGCAGCACCACTTCGACCGGGACGAGCACGCCCCTCCCGACGGCGCCGCCCGCACCTTCGGCACCCTCGACCCCGAGCGGACCGTGCTTCGAACCCTCTGGGGCGCGGTGCCCGACAAGGGGGAGGAGTACGTGCGCGGCGTGGCCGGGTCGTTCCTCTTCTCCGGCGACGCGGTGGACAAGCCGGTGGGCGTGCTCTCCGGGGGGGAGCGTTCCCGGGTGGCGCTCGCGAAGCTCCTCCTCCGCCCCACGAACCTTCTCCTGCTCGACGAGCCCACGAACCACCTCGACATCGAGTCGTCGGAGGCGCTCATCGAGTCGCTCTCCGGCTACGGCGGCACGCTCGTCTTCGTGTCCCACAACCGGAGTTTCGTGAACCGGCTGGCCAGCGCGATCTGGGAGGTGAAGGACGCGAAGGTTTCCCCCTTCCCTGGCAACCTCGACGATTGGCTCTACCACCAGCGAGAGCTCTCCCGGTCGCCGGCCGGGGAGGAGGCGGCGGCGCGCCCGGCCGCGGATCCCCCGGGTGGCAAGGGCGCGGAGCGCGGACGCCGCCGGGCGGAGGCCGAGGCCAGAAACGCCCGCTACCGCCAGGAGAAGCCGGTCCGCGACCGCCTGGCGATGCTCGAGGCCCGCATCGCCGAGCTCGAGCGGGTGGCGCGGGAGGCGACCACGGCACTCGCCGACCCCGCCCTCTACCAGGACTTCGCGCGCGCCCGGCCGCACGTCGAGGCGCAGAAGCGCGCCCAGGCGGAGCTCGCCCCCCTCTACGCGGAGTGGGAGGGGCTATCCCTCGAGCTCGAGCGCATCGACGCCCCCGATCCGTAGGCCGGCGGGCGGAGGGCCGGCCTGATACAAGGGAGCCGAATGACCTTCGAGACCCTGGGCGCGCACCCGGCGCTCTCCCGCGCGCTCGCGGCGCGCGGGTTCCGGGACCCGACCCCGGTGCAGGCCGCGGTCCTCGCCCCGTCGCTCCGCGGGCGCGACCTCCTCGTCTCCGCCCGCACCGGCTCCGGGAAGACGGTGGCGTTCGGCCTCCTGCTCGCCGACGCCCTCCTCGGAGGGGAGCCCGCAGCCGGTCCGGCCGGGCGCCCGCGCGCCCTGGTGGTCGCTCCCACCCGCGAGCTGGCGGCACAGGTGGAACGCGAGCTCTCCTGGCTCCTGGGGGAGGCGGGGGTGCGAGTGGTCTCCTGCCTGGGCGGCATGGACCCGCGCCGGGAGGCGCGCACGCTCGCGGAGGGCGCGCACGTCGTCGTCGGGACCCCGGGCCGGCTGCGGGACCACCTGGAGCGCGGGAACCTCGACCTCGCGGGGCTCGGGGTCCTGGTGCTCGACGAGGCGGACGAGATGCTCGACATGGGGTTCCGCGACGAGCTCGAGGCCCTGCTCGCCGCCTCGCCGCCGGAGCGCCGCACGCTCCTCTTCTCCGCCACCCTGCCGCGCCCCATCGCCGAGCTCGCCCGGCGCTACACCCGGGACGCCTCCCGCGTGGCCGCCACCCCGCCGGAGGAGGCGCACGGGGACATCGCCACCCGCGCCCACCTCGTCGCCTCCCGGGAGAGGGAGCACGTCCTCGTGAACGTGCTCCGCTCGCTCGACCCCGGCCGGGCGCTCGCCTTCTGCGCCACGCGCGAGGCGGCCCACCACGTCGCCTCGAGCCTGTCCGAGCGCGGCTTCGAGGCGGTGGCCATCTCGGGCGAGCTCACCCAGCCGGAGCGGATCCGCGCCCTCAAGGCGCTCCGCGACGGGCGCGCCCGCGTCCTCGTCGCCACCGACGTCGCTGCCCGCGGCCTCGACCTCCCCGGCCTCGACCTCGTCGTTCACGTGGATCTGCCCCGCGACTCCCAGGTGCTCCAGCACCGCAGCGGCCGCACCGGGCGAGCGGGGAAGAAGGGGCTCGCGGTGCTGCTCGCCACGCCGGAGGAGCGCCACCGCCTCTCCCGGATGGCGAAGGAGGCGGGCCTCTCGCTCGAGTGGGAGAAGGCGCCCTCGGCGGAGGAGGTCCGCGCCCGCGACGAGGAGCGGCTTCGCGCCCTCGCCGCCTCGGAGGCCGCGCGGGCGAGCGAAGAGGAGCTCCTCGCGGCGCGGCGGCTCCTCGAGGAGCGGACGCCCCTCGAGGTGGCGGCGGCGTTCCTCCGGCGCGAGCGAGCGCGCCTGCCGTCGGCGGAGGAGCTGCCGGAGACGGCTCGGGCGGCGCTCGAGGCGCCCCGGGCGGAGCGACCGGCGCGGGCGGCGAGGCGCGCGCCCGCCGGGGACGCGGTGTGGTTCACGATCTCGCTCGGCTCGGAGCGGAAGGCCGACCCGAAGTGGATCCTGCCGCTCGTGTGCCGGCGCGGCGGCATCACCCGGGCAGAGGTGGGGAAGATCGTGGTGGCGCCTCGCGAGACCCGGTTCGAGGTGGCGCGCGCGGCCGCGGCGGCCTTCGCCAAGGCGGCCCGGCGCCCGGACCCACGCGCCCCGGGGGTACGCATCGAGGTGGTGGCCGAGGGGTCGCGGCGCCGCAGGCCTTGACGGGTGGGAGCGCTTCCCACGGCGGCGCCGTTGTCGCTCTCGCCCTTCGCGCGTATGGTCGCCGGCGGTGAACCGGGCCCTCTTCCTCGCGCTCGCGCTCCTCCTGCTCGGCGGCGCGGCCGCGGCGCTCTGGGTATGGCTCCGGCGGCGACGGCCCCGGCTGCGCAGGCGAAGACGCGTCCCCCCGCGCCCCCGCTACCCGGTGGTCCTCGTCCACGGCCTCTTCGGGTTCGACGAGATCGGCGTCGGCGCCTCGCGGCAGGTCTACTTCCGCGGGATCGGCGACGCGCTCGCGAAGGACGGGCACGGCATCCACGTCGCCCGCATGCCCGCGGCGCGGTCCATCGCGGAGCGCGCCCAGGAGCTCGCTCGCTGCGTCCGCTCCATCGACGCGAAGCGGGTGAACCTCGTCGCCCACAGCATGGGAGGGCTCGACGCCCGCTACGCCATCACCCGGCTCGGCCTGCGCCCGAGCGTGGCCACCCTCCTCACCATCGGTACGCCCCATCGGGGGTCGCCGCTCGCCGATCTGTCGGCCGAACTGGCCGCGAAGCTGGGGGTGGCCCGCGCGCTCGCCGCCGGAGGCCTCTCCCTAGGGGCCCTCGGCGACCTCACCACCGAGAGCCTGGCAGTGTTCAACGGGAGGGTCCCGGACTGCCGAGGCGTTGCCTACCTGAGCGTGGTCGGGGCGGTGCGTCGCAAGAGGCGGACGAATCCCCTCCTCCTGCCGAGCTACCTGTGGATGAGGCGTCAGTGGGGGGAGAACGACGGCATCGTGCCCTCCTCCTCGCAGCGGTGGGGCAAGGTCGTCGCCGAGATCGAGGCGGATCACTGGGCGCAGATCGGCTGGTCGAGCCACTTCGACGCCCCGCGCTTCTACGTTCGGCTCCTCCGGGAGCTGCGCGCCCTGGGGTTCTAGCCGTCTCGACGGGGCCGGGGGGGCCCTGTGCGGGTGCCGATCGCCCCGATCCGGGGGCGCGCCGGGGGAATCCCGGTTAGGGAAGAAACCGTCGGGAGAGCAAGAGGGGGAGGAAGAGGTCCTACTTTGGCCTGCAAGCCATCGCTCGTCGACAGCCAGGGGCGGACCATCACCTATCTCCGGCTCTCCCTCACCGACCGCTGCAACTTCCGCTGCGACTACTGCTCGCCGGCGAGCTACGAGAACCCGGGCCACCTCCTCACCCGCCAGGAGATCGCTCGCCTGGGGGCGGTCTTCGGCGGCCTCGGAGTGCGGCGCGTGCGCCTCACCGGCGGGGAGCCCACCCTCCGCCGCGACGTCGTGGAGGTGGTGCGCGACCTGCGCGCCACCCCGGGCATCGAGGAGGTGGCGCTCACCACCAACGGGCACCGCCTGGGGGAGCTCGCGCGCCCCCTGCGCGAGGCCGGCCTGGGATCGCTCAACGTCTCGCTCGACACGCTCGACCCGGATCGGCTGCGGAGCCTGAGCGGGCGCGGCGCCTTCCTCGAGGACGTGCTCGCGGGGATCGACGCCGCCGCCGCCCAGGGCTTCCCACACTTCAAGCTCAACACGGTGGTGGTGAGCGGCGTGAACGAGGACGAGCTCGGGCGGCTCGTCCGCCACGCCTGGGAGCGCGGCGCCTCGCCGCGCTTCATCGAGGTCATGCCCTTCGGCCGCGGGGCCCCGGTGCCGACCTCTCGGGTGAAGGAGATCCTGCGGGAGGACGGGCTGCGGCTCGTCCCGGACGAGAAGCGGGGCTGGGGGCCGGCTCACTACCTGCGGGAGGAGGGGAGCCGCCCGCCGCGCTTCGTCGGCTTCATCGGCGCCATCACCGAGAACTTCTGCGATCGGTGCAACCGCGCCCGCGTGGCCGCCGACGGCGGCTTCCAGGCCTGCCTGGGCGGGGACACCCGCTTCAACCTCCGCGACCTGATGAGGGCCGGGGCTTCCGACTCCGAACTCGAGGCGGTGGTGCGCGAGGCCCTGAGGCTCAAGGCGCCGCGCCACCACATGGACGAGAGCGGCGCCCGGCTGGTCCTCCTGCCGATGATGGGGATCGGCGGGTAGCGGTCAAGTCCGCTTCGGGCCCAGGAGGCGGGACGGCAGGAGGAGGGCGGCCCGCAGAAGCCCGAGCACCCCCTCGACCGCCACCTCCAGCACCCGGAAGCAGGAGGAGAAAGACGAGCGGGACGAGCGCCA
>Ga0335081_10017022_pt1 | contig 11775 bp, 10 predicted proteins | sample Lox_Sample_35_FD_206713 | JGI IMG/M metagenome (GOLD analysis project Ga0335081, IMG submission 206713) | Soil microbial communities from Loxahatchee National Wildlife Refuge, Florida, United States - Lox_Sample_3.5 | ecosystem: Environmental > Terrestrial > Soil > Wetlands | place: USA... | reverse complement strand
CCGCGAGGTCAACCAGCGCGATTGAGATTTTTCTCCCGACCGGACAGCAATGCCTCATCGCCAGACTGTTCCTGGTCCTCAATCATTCCAGTTCAAACTCGGAAGTCCGAAACTCCGTGCCGTTCCCAAGAGAATCTTGTGCTCGGAGGTCGACGCGGTAAGTGCCCGGCGGCAGCTTCTCCAGCGGCAGTTTGAGTCCCACGGGCACGCTCGGATTGCCAGGCTTGATCAGGTCTTTGGTTTCTGTAAAGCCGATGTCGAGTTTCTGCTCACCCGTCTTCGCATTGACGATCCGGTACTCGAGCCCGATTTGCGGCGGCTTGTCTCCCAGCAACAGCGGATCGTACACCTCGATGTAAGCCGCTGCGACATCGGTCTTCTTGAAATGGTTCGTCGCGGAGGGAAAAATCTGCATGCCGCGCACGACCAGAGGCTTGCTGTCAGCAAGCAGTTCCGAATCATAGGCTGAGTTCAGATCTGCGACCTTGACCAGATTGTTGCTCAAAACAACTGCACTGACCGCGATCTTTTTGCCGTCGTAGGGCAGAACCGTCAGCGGGTTGTCGAGTTTCCCAAACATCTCGTTGCCGGAGCTGAACGCAATCCGCAGGTTGTACGTGCCGGGAGCGATTTCGAACTGCTTTTCGTACCGCATCGGCTTGGCCTGGAACTGCTCAACCTCCTCCTTCCCGGAGAAATCGAGATTCACAGTATCGCTGAAGCGCGCGGCCACGCCTCCGCCCGCCAGGTATGCGATGCCGAGGACATTCACGTTGGCGTGCTGCTTGCCTTTGACCTTTTCAAAGTGCAGGGACTTGGATGGAATCTCCATCGCCAGATCCACCCGTGCCACGTTCGGCGCCGTATAGAAATACGGAGTCTGCGCGGATGCCGTGACGTTGCCTTGCAGCCCGCCCGATGCCCGCGTTTCAAGATCCTTTTCGGTGGGGCTTCCGGCCAGCAAGTCCTGAGGATGCACCTTGCAGTAGCCGCTTCGGAAGCGTACTTGTGTGCCTCCACGATCCACCTTTACCTTCAGCGAGTGGCAACTGCCCTCTGCAGAGTCGGGCGGGCGATAGCCCAGCAAGTAATATTCGGACTGGTCCTTGGCGATCCGCTCCATTCCGCCGAGTAAGTCATTCGTGTTTACGATGACGAATCCGCCTGTGCCCTCCGCCAGTTGATACAGAAACTGTTGATTCGTGGACACGTTAGGAATCTGCGGGATGAGTTGCTGTGGCGGGTTTACCGGCACATAGTTGGTTGGAACCGTCGCCGTCCCTCCACCACCGTGCCCACCTCCTCCGGTTCCGCCTTTACCGCCGCCGCCTCCGGTTCCGCCTTTACCACCGCCGCCACCGCCGGTTCCACCCGTTCCTCCGCCTCCACCTTTCCCGCCGCCACCGCCGCCACCCGTGCCGCCGCCTCCACCTCCGGGATGGCCGCCGCCTCCGCCTCCGGGGTGCTGGAACGGGTCGGTTACAAACGCGGCGAGATGCAGGAACCAACCCGCCTCAGCGCCGCTCCAGGCAAGCGACGCCGGCAGCAGGCGTGGTAACCCGACACCCGGTTGCCGCTGCAACGAGGCGCCCGTGGGGACGGGAGCAACCAGGCCGCGAACATCCACGGGATACACCGCCACATTCGCCCGATTGCAGGCATCGATGGTGGCGTTCAGTTCAGACTCGAGTTCCAGAGTCATCGGGAAACCTGCACTCAAAAGCACCAGCGTCTTCCGCCCGGGAACGCTGGCAAGGCCTTTCGCCAGATTCCGCAACGCGAGGATGACGGTGCGCGCTCCAAAATCAGCTTCCAGCTCTCCCAATGCGGGAACGCCCAATGACGGCCCCGGAGATGGCGGGAACGCGGTGGAAGCAAGGTCGGGGGAAGGGCCGTTGGGTGAAACCGTCGAAAATTTGATCCCGGCGACGACCTTCTTCAGCCGGTCACCGTCGGCCGTGAAATTCTGCGTGATTCGCAACGTTCCACCGAACTCCACCACCGCGATCAAATGATCCGCCCCGGCATTGGAATCGATGAATTTGCCGGCCGCCTCCCGTGCCTTAGCCTGATCTCCGAACTCCATGGTGCTGTTGTCGAAGAAAAGAACCAGATAATGTTTTACCGGATGCGCGGGATCCGGATTCGCATCCTCACGGCTAAAGCTGTTGATGGCCTGCTCTTTTCCGTCTTCCCAGACCTTAAAATCGTTCGCCGCGAGGTCGCGGATGTAGTTGCCTTTCTTATCGGTGACCACGGTGTCCACCAGAACGGCGCGAGTCTCCACCTTGATGGTTCCCACGTCATTGGCGTCGGCAGGCTGCTGGGCGTGTGCCAGCCCCAGCAGGATAAAGAAACTAACCGCGAACCAACGCGACGAGTTGATCGAGAGCAGATATTGCATAATGCCACCTCACGGAATTTCGACCGCACCGTTCTCCGCGGACATTCCCTGTTGCTGGCTGTCGCGAGCTACCACGCGAACCATGTAGCGACCGGGCTTCACGTCGAAACTGGATTTCAGCGTAATTCCCGAGCCCAGCTTGGCCCGCAGTGTCTCACTCTTCCACCGCATTTGCACCAGTTTTTGATTGGACTGCAACAAGCCTCCGTTGCGGTCGAAAACCGCAGTCACCACCGTCAGATCGTTCTGATTGCGATCCTGTTCCTGCTTGTAGTGAAGGCGTTTTACATCGATGTGTGCCAGCACGGTCAGCCTGGCCGCGTCATCGGCAGGCTTGAAAAACTCGGTGTGCAGAACCACGGGCAGGTCGTGCAATTCTTCGCTGGAGAAGATTTCCTCCTCAATCTCCCGCTTGGCCTCTTCGGCGAGGTCTTCCGCTTTCTTCCTGGCATAGTATCCGCGCCGGGCCTGCACGTCGTACTTCTGATGGTTCGCCAGGGCGACCTTCAGCGTGTGGAACTTCCCATCGTTCTTCAGGTTCTGCGGAGTGAAGCCGAGGACGTACCAGAATTCAGGAGCGTCCGCAACCCGGCGGAGGCCTTCGTCCATGTCATTGTTGTTCTGAAAGAACGTGCCGCCCGTGCTGTTGGCCAGGACGGCAAGAATGTCGCTCTCCGCCGACGCGGAGGCTATCTCGAACTGGGTCCGCGTTACATAAGTGAAAGTGCTTTTGTCGAACAGCGATTCCTGGTGGCCCGGCTGACTGGCATCGCCACCCGCAATCACTACATAGAGTCCTCTCGCGTCGAGGGAATTGATGACGACCTGTGCGCGCAGGGCGCTATTAATCAAATCGTTGTACTCATATTCGAGGTTGGGGGTCAAAAAACCGGGCGTCACGAGCACGATGTTCCTTTGGCCGGGAAGCGCTGCCATGCGTCGCACCACATCCTGGAGAGTGCGCAGGTTCATCCTGCTTTCCTCCTCCCCAATATTCAGGACTTGCATGGCTGTGTTCTCGACAGAGGGTTTCGCATTTGCCGCCATGGTGGCGAACTGCGTAGCCGAGGTGAGTGTTGACACGGCACCGGAACAGTACAGATAGTCGTTCACGGCCGTCTGAATCGCCTGAGGATCGTTCTTGTTCACGATGAGGTCGGCTTCATAGAGGCTGATGTCGGGGCACTGATTGTCCGGCAGAGCTCGCATGGGGCGCGGCGTGAGGGTCTTCAGCGTCTGCTGCAACATTGCACGGTCATCGGTGAAGTCGAGCGCCGTCTGCCCCGAGGTCGAAAAAATCGCGGCTCGATCGCTCCCGGATAATTCGGCCATCCGTCGCTGCGCCGCTTCGCGCACCCGGCTGAGATCTTCAAACTTCAGGCGCAGATCGTCGAACACATAGGCGACGTAGCGGGACGCGAACTGTGGCGGCGTCGCACCTGGCTTCGTCGCTGGGTTCGGAGCCGTGCCGGGAGAAGCCGGCGTGGCCACCGGAGCCGACGGCAGGTGCTCCGCATCGAAATTCGAGATCGCCTGTTTCTTTCCGTCGTCAAAAAGCTCGAAATCTTCTTTTTTCAGATTTCCGACCGCGTGTCCGGTCCTGTCCCGCACCACTACGCGGGCCAGCACCAGTTTTACATTCACGCGGAAGCTCGCAGTTCCCGTATCGTCTGAAGCGGACGTTTCTTCTTTCACCGACATTTCGCCGGATTGTCCCTGACCGGACTTGGCAGGAGATGGGGAACTTTGCTGGGTGGTCCCGACATTGAACACTGCACAGAGAAGCAGCAGCAGCCAGCCAGGCCGCAACCGATGCGTGATGGCAAAACAAGGATCGCGCGGCGAAGACATAATATTCACCGGCAAGAGGGGAGCGTAATCGCCGATTAGCATAGCAGGTATTGCGCCAGAAGTTGTCCCCAGGCATCTTTAGTCGGCGCAGCACGCGACGGCGAGTCGGCTAAAATTAATAAAGCGGGTGCGGACATGGCTGACGACTCCATCACAATTTCGCCCGGGTGGCAATTTCGGTTGGCGATGGTGCTGGCCATCGCGGCCGACGTGCTGCAGATCGCCATCTTCCCGTGGTTTGTAGAGGGAGCATTCTCTCCCGCGGATGACGTGCTCGACCTCGCCGTCGGCGTCACCATGATTTACCTGCTCGGTTGGCACTGGGAGTTTATTCCGTCGTTCTTTGCCAAGCTGGTGCCGGGAGTTGATCTGGTCCCTTGCTGGACAATGGCTGTGGCCAGCGTCTGGCGCAAGGCCAAGCGCGCCGCCGACGTGCAGGCTGCCGAGAAAGAGAAATATCTGCCGCAACGGTGAGGCGACAAGGAAATTCATCTGCCGCGCATCACCATGTGATCTGCATCACTGACTTAAGCAATCAAAGCAAGATTCCCCGCTGACTTTTCTCCCCGAAGAGCAGTTGAAACCTACAACCGCGAAGTTGGACGTCGGTCTGTACTTTTGGGCCACGGAAGCTCCGTTCAGCGTGAACTTCCTCGTCAAAGAAATCGTAACGATAACTATGACAACCCAACGAACTCATGACCCAATACTCTGGAGCACCATCGCAATCGCTCTACTGGTGGCCGTAACCGCAGTTGCCGGGCTGTTTTGGCCCGCAACGTATGCGAGGGAAACGCCTTATACACGTGCCGGGGGCTATGCCAGCGACCTTGTGGACCTGTTGCTGGTCGTGCCGGTTTTGCTGATCAGCGGGATTCAAGCATGTCGAGGATCGGTTCCGGCCCGTTTGGTTTGGCTGGGCGCGCAGGGATATCTGCTCTACAACTTCGTTATTTACGCCTTTGGTGTGCACTTCAACCCGTTGTTCCTGGTCTATTGCGCGACGTTGGGCCTGTGCCTCTATGCTTCGGTATTCAGCATTCCGTTCATTCCCCTGGAACAAATCGCCCAAGCCTATGCTCCCCGCACGCCGCGAAAGACCATCGCCATCATTTTCCTCGTGCTTTCCATACCGACCGCTGCCTTCGATTTGCGCGAGGACATCGCCGCGCTCATAGCGGGGCAAGTCCCCCCCAGCGTTACCGCGGCGTCCACGCCCGTAAATTTCATTCATGTTCTGGACCTCACGTTCCTCCTGCCCGCGTTATGCGTGACCGCAATTCTTCTGTTGCGCAGGAAAGCGTCCGGGTACGCTCTTGCGCCGGTATTCATGACCTTGTTGGCGATCATGAGCATCGAACTGGTGAGCCTCGTAGCCGTGCTGGGCCTGAAGGGCTTTGGGATGAGCATGCCGATGATCATCTCGTTCGTGGTGTTAGGTGTGGGCTTTACGATTCTGCTGGCGTTCTACTTCTCTCTGGCGAAGAGCCCGACCTGGGCTGACTTGCCGGTAGCTGGCAGAACGGCCTGACCTTCGGTCGAGCGGTTATTGCACGGTGAGAGCTGTACCCCTGTTGGCTGTTCCCGGGGTCCCCGCTACGTTGAGGGTGCAAGTTCCTGACGGCCGCGGCGAAGGGCTCGTGCATGCATGAGAGGGTATTCGAAACCCAGTGATCTGACCTCTGACCGCTAATCCCTGGCCCTGTCCCCTATAATGAAAGGCCCGCTCGAACGGCGGATTTCAAGCCATGCTGCAGCCTGACTTCCAGGAGTTCTCGCGCCTCGCCCGCACGGCGACGCTGGTGCCGGTGGTGAAGTCGGTCAGCGCCGATTTGCTGACGCCGGTGTCGGCATTTCTCGCTGTCGCCGACAAGGAACCGCACGCGTTTTTGCTCGAATCGGTCGAGCGCGGCGAGCAGATCGGGCGCTATACGTTCCTGGGCGCGCGGCCGTATATGCGGCTCGTGGCACGGCAGGGAAAGGTCGTTGTTGAATGCGGCCGGCGGCGCGAGTCCTCGCGCGAAAACGTTTTTCAGGTGGGCAAGCGCCTGCTGCGCGAGCATAAACCGGCGCACATGCCCGGACTGCCTCCGTTCACCGCTGGGGCTGTCGGGTACTTCGCCTACGACGTTGTTCGCCAACTGGAAAGAATCGGCGAGCACGCGAAAGACGACCTCTCGCTGCCCGACGCCGAGTTGATGTTCTTTGACCGCTTGCTGGCATTCGATCACCTGCGTCATCAGATTCACATCGTGGCTACGTCTGACGTTACCCGCGAGAATCCGCGCCGCGCCTACGACCGGGCGCTGCGCGATATTGCTTTAGTCGAGAAGAAGCTGGCGCGGGGATTGAGCGCCAGCGTGTGGCGAGGCTCAGCCCGCGGTAAACGGGTAAAGTCCGAAAAACTCAAAGTTCATGCCTGCACGCGGCGCGAAGACTATATGCGCGGCGTCGAGCGGTGCAAAGAGTACATCGCCGCCGGCGACATCTTTCAAGTCGTGCTCTCGCAGCGACTCGATTTCACGCCGGGCGTCGAACCCTTCGATTTGTACCGCGCGCTGCGTCAGGTGAATCCCTCGCCGTATCTGTACTTCTTGCGAATGGGCGACACGCACATTCTCGGCTCGTCCCCGGAAATGCTGGTGCGGGTCACCGGACGCAAGCTCGAGTACCGGCCGATCGCAGGCACGCATCCGCGCGGCGCCGACGACGCCGAGGATTTGCATCTCGAGCAACTCATGCGCAGCGACGAGAAAGAGCAGGCCGAGCACGTCATGCTGGTGGACCTTGGCCGCAACGATCTGGGCCGCGTCAGCGAGTACGGCTCGGTCAAAGTCAAAGACCTGATGTACGTGGAGCGCTACTCGCACGTCATGCATCTGGTTTCGGCCCTCGAAGGCAAGCTGCGCCCCGATCTCGACGCGCTCGACGCCTTCGCCGCCTGCTTTCCCGCGGGCACGCTGAGCGGAGCTCCCAAAGTGCGCGCCATGCAGATCATCGAGGAACTCGAGCCCACGCGCCGCGGCATCTATGGCGGATCGGTGCTGTACGCCGATTTTGCCGGCAATCTCGATTCCTGCATCGGCATTCGCACGCTGCTGATGCAGGGCAAGCATTCGTATCTGCAGGCGGGAGCCGGGATCGTGGCGGATTCCGATCCGGCACGTGAATTCCAGGAATCGATGAACAAGGCGCAGGCGCTGCTGAGGGCGGTGGAACTGGCAAGAGGGCAGTGATTGGGGGTTAGTGGTTAGTGATCAGTGGTTAGTGGTCGGTTGAGGGCATGGGCCTGCTCAGCGTCCTCGGGTCGAGAGCGAGCGCAGCAGACCATTCAAAAGCCTCCCGACGTCGTTCGCCGATTCGAGCAGCGCGCCAGTCTGGTTCGGTTTCAAATAGCCCAAATCGGCAGCCAGCAGAATTTGGGTTTCAACCTCCATCAACGAGCCTCTAGCGTGCCCGAGAAACTGCTTGAACTCTCCAGTCGATAACCTTGCCTGGCCCTCCGCGATATTGCTGGGGATGGAAACGGCAGCCCGTCGTAATTGCGAAACCAGGCCGTAAAGCTCCGCCGGCGGAAATTCTGGGTTGAGCGATAAACGTCAGCGGTGAAAGACATCGCCTTTTGCCACACGACAAGATCGCGAAACGACTGCACAGTGCACGCTGCCGACGACATACTGCCAGTGTGGGCCCGACTCGGCGGGCCAGTATGTGACGCCTGTCACGAACAGCTGTGGATTTTTCCGCATTGGGACTTCCCGCCACTAACCACTACCCACTAACCACTACCACTGCTTCACTGCTGCAGAAAGTTGGCGATCAGCTTCTTTCCCGCATCCGTCAGCACGCTTTCGGGATGGAACTGCACGCCTTCGACCGCGCACTCGCGGTGCCGCACGCCCATGATGGTGCGGTCGCCGTCTTTTTCCGTGGTCCAGGCGCTGACTTCCAGTTCCGCCGGCAGGCTCTCCTCCTCGACGATGAGCGAGTGATAGCGGGTTGCGGTCATGGGCATGGGCAGGCCCTGGAAGATGGTCTTGTTGTCGTGCATGACCGAACTGGTCTTGCCGTGCATGAGATGGGTGGCGCGCACGACCTTGCCGCCGAAGGCTTCGCCGATCGCCTGATGCCCCAGGCAGACACCGAGGATCGGAACTTTTCCGGCGAAATGCTGGATCAGCCCAATGCTGATGCCCGCCTCGCGCGGCGTGCACGGCCCGGGAGAGATCACGATGCGCTCCGGCCGCATCGTCGCGACTTCGTTCACCGTGACCTGATCGTTGCGGCGCACCTCGACCTCCGCTCCCAGTTCGCCCAAATACTGCACCAGGTTGTAGGTGAATGAATCGTAGTTGTCGAGGACGAGAATCACGGACAGCTCCGAAGATCAGATTACACCAGAGAAGCGGTGGTTAGCGATTAGTGGCCAGTGGTTAGGAAAAACCAGAGAAGCGGTGGTTAGTGATTAGTGGCTAGTGGTTAGGAAAAACCGACCACTAACCACTAGCCACTGACCACTGATCACATTACCATCGTCATTTTCCCATGCCCCGCCGACCCGCTAAATTAGTTCACATGAGCCCCGAACCCGGACGCGCGAAATACCGCTGCGCGCAGTGCGAGAAGCCTGAAGACGCCTGCGAATGCGAAAAGTATTGCTGCCTTTGCCAGGGGGCGATTGACGTCCGCATCTGCGCCGACGGCCTCATGTACTGCGAACCCTGCCGCAAAGCCTGCGACTACAAAGTCTCCTATTGAAAACCAGCGGCCAGGGGCCAGTGGTCAGTAGACCCACGCAGACCTGAACTGCCACTACCTCCGCTCACGACTTTCCGACCACCGACCCACCGGCCACCGGTTGGCATATCCCATCGGTTGAGGGACAATATAAACAACGAGCATTCTGTGGGGTGGGGATATGAAACGTCGAATCGGGATGTGGGCCGCTGTGGGCTTTCTGATTGCCTGCGGCTGGGTGCTCTACACCTTTGTCGTCCCCGTTGATTTTCTGCAGGCAAGCCTGCGCCAGCCGGCGGTTTTGGCGGCTGTATACATCACCTGCCCGCTGAGCTATGCCGGGCGGTTTTACGCCATCCATTACTGGTGGTTTCCTCCGATCAACGCCGTGACTTACGCCTTGTTTGGTCTGATGGTGGAAGGGCTGCGGAGGACGGCGCGGCGTCAACTGGCGGTGTGACCACCCCTACTCAGTGCGTCATCCCGAAGACCCGCGCTTTCACCAGCGGGCCGAGGGATCGTGCGCGGACTATCGAGGCACCCCGCGCGAGATCCTTCGCTCCGCCTCGCTTCGCTCGCCCCCGGCTGAAACCGGGGGGCTACACGGCGTGCTCGGGATGACGCCATCGAGCTAGCTGGAGTCGGACCACGGCAGGGCTCGGGTCATTTGGCTTGCCCCCGCTTTTAGGGCAGAATAGATCGCTTTTGCTCTGAGGGGTTTCTGGGGTTGCTTCTACAGGAGATTTGATGGCTACCACGATGCACGTCAGCGACGTGGCTGAGTTGCTGAGCGAAGGTCGGACACACTTTAATCTTTCCCCAGCCGAACTGGTGGAGCATTCGGTCCGGCGCCATGAAGCCAAGCTTGCCGCTAACGGTGCGCTCGCCGGGTACACCAATCGCACCGGCCGCTCGCCCAAAGACAAGTTCATCGTAAAAGACGAAACCACCGCCCACTCGGTCGCCTGGGGCGCGGTGAACGCTCCCTTCGATCCGGAAAAATTCGACGCCCTCTATGCCCGTGTCATGGAGCACCTGCAAGGCCGCGAACTCTATGTGCAGGATCTTTTCTGCGGCGCCGACCCGCTGTATCGGCTGCCGGTGCGCATCGTCAACGAGTACGCCTGGCACAACCTGTTCGTGCGCCAGTTGTTCTTGCGGCCCACGGTACAGGAACTGAAGACGCATCATCCGGAGTTCACCGTCATCTCCGCGCCGGAGTTCAAGGCCGATCCGCGGCGCGACGGCGTGAATTCCGAAGTCTTCATCCTGCTGAATTTCACGCGCCGGACGGTGCTGATCGGAGGCACTTCGTACGCGGGGGAGATGAAGAAATCCGTTTTCAGCGTGATGAATTTTCTGCTGCCTCCGCGCAACGTCTTCCCCATGCACTGCTCGGCCAACGTGGGCCGCGACGGAGTGAGCGCGCTGTTTTTCGGGCTTTCCGGGACGGGCAAGACCACGCTCTCGGCCGATCCCTCGCGCGATCTGGTGGGCGACGACGAACACGGCTGGAGCGCCGACGGCGTATTCAACTTCGAGGGCGGATGCTATGCCAAGTGCATCAAGCTGTCGAAGAAGAACGAGCCGCAAATCTGGAACGCGCTGCGCTTCGGCTGCGTGCTCGAGAACGTGACGCTCGATCCCGAGACCCGCATCCCCGACTACAACGACGACTCGAAAACCGAAAACACGCGCGCCGCTTATCCGGTGGATTTCATCGATAACGCCGTGATCCCGGGAGTGGCGGGGCATCCGAAAAACGTTGTGTTCCTGACGGCCGACGCCTTTGGCGTGCTGCCGCCAATTTCGCGCCTCACGCCCGAGCAGGCGATGTATCACTTTTTCTCGGGTTACACGGCAAAGATTGCGGGCACCGAAGCGGGCGTGAAGGAACCGGCGGCGACGTTTTCGACCTGCTTCGGATCGCCGTTTCTGCCGCTGCGTCCCAAGATCTACGCGGAGATGCTGGGCCGCCGCCTGCGCGAGCACAGCGCGCAATGCTGGCTGGTGAACACCGGTTGGCAGGGCGGGCCGTACGGCGTGGGCAAGCGCATGGAGATTCCTCACACCCGCGCCATGGTGGACGCGGCGGTCGAAGGCGAACTGACCCGAGAGCCATTCGAGATCGAGCCCACGTTCGGCTTCGCGATCCCACGGTGGTGCCACGGCGTGCCGCCGCAGATTCTGAACCCGCGCAACGCCTGGGCCGACAAGACCGCCTACGACAAAGCCGCCGAAGAGCTGCGCAACCGCTTCGCCAAAAACTTCGAGCAGTTCGACGCACCGCCCGAGGTGAAGGCAGCGGCGCCGAGAGCGGTTGGGAAGTAGTGGCCAGCGGCTGCGGCCCGTGGCCAGAGACCAGATTTTGGGTGGCGCAGCGCTTCAGCGCTGCGAATCAGTCGCCATAGGAAGAAGCGGCTTTAGCCGCCGAGGTACCTCAGGGGCTAAAGCCAGCATCAGAATGAGTTCCGCATCGCAGTGCTAAAGCACTGCGCCACACAAAACCGGTTCTCAATCGCCAATCGAAAATCGTCAATCGAAAATCCGCGCCCCCCTGTCGTCGCAGCTCGGAACTCGCGACTAACTACAACGTCACCTCCATCTGTATGCCTTCAATGGTCTCGTTGAGAGTCTTCTGCGCGGCGCTGCGCTTTTCTTGCAGTTCCGATATCTCGTGCTGCAACGCCTGCACCCGATCCTCCTGCTGGTTCAGTTGCCGGACGTACCTTTCCACCAGCGCTTTCTCCTCCGCGCTGCCCTTCAGCGCCTTCATGTTCTCG
>Ga0335081_10017021_pt1 | contig 11776 bp, 14 predicted proteins | sample Lox_Sample_35_FD_206713 | JGI IMG/M metagenome (GOLD analysis project Ga0335081, IMG submission 206713) | Soil microbial communities from Loxahatchee National Wildlife Refuge, Florida, United States - Lox_Sample_3.5 | ecosystem: Environmental > Terrestrial > Soil > Wetlands | place: USA... | reverse complement strand
CATATGTCGTCGCTCAAAGTAATCTTCTCGAGTCACTGGCTCCGTGGCATACCCTCGCCCCCCGTTCACCGTCCGCCGAGGAACGAATTGAGTCCGCAGTCCCTGTCGTACTAGCGCTATTCGTCGTAACATCACAACGTTGTGAAACGGTTGAACACAGAAATCGGAATGCCAGCATCCTCTCACCCCGCCGATCTTTTTCTGGGCCGCGCTGAGGATGACGACTCCCCCAGCACAGGGTTTAGTGACACGATTTAATCGATTTCGCAAGAATTATGCGCAGGATCCACTTTATGCATGGGGATTCACGGCAACTGGTTCCCATTCCCCATCTTGTCTCTCGGGGGCTGACGGGTATAGCACTGACGTTGACCCGTAAATCCCTTCGATGGTTTCCTGGCGCTCCCATGTTCTGGAGTATTCCCCTTTGTGCCGCCTTCACCGCCTACGGAGGGTACCCCCTCCAAATCTCTTTCTTTCCCTTCCATCTTGGAAGCCTATTTGTTACTGATTTGAGGGATAGGTACCAGACGTCGATGGGTGATTCATTGAATGGCGCGGGGATCACGGCAGCTTGGTCGTTCGCTTGGGTTCTCATGAATACGAAACGATGTTTGCGGATCCCAATTCGACGGTTTGGCGGGATTCCCCTCGCGGTGTTTAGTCTTTTCTATGCAAATGTGAATTGGATTATGTATGGGAGTTATTATTTTCTCGATGCGGATACAGCTCGACGCACCAACCTATGATACAATGAACAGATAGGAAATGAAAGAGAACACAAAAGAGAAAGCAAAGAACCAACCGCCCCATGTCTTCATGCAACATGCAAATGGCCCCCTTACATAACCAGTCTCCGTTTTTGCAACTGAAAGTCCCTTTGACCCCTTAATTCCAATTTTTTTAAATTTCTCGTTGACTTCATTCTTGCCGAAGGTCTCCGTCTTCCTCCTCATCCTCAATCGCCTCTTCAATCTGAACACCCCATTTCGGCTCGAGATTTTCGGTTTTAACCCTTCCGCGTAGATTTTTAACGTCAAATAGTTCAATAAACATCTGATCCATGACACGTTCTTTCGGCGACGCGTACATTCTATATTCCGCAAGGACAGGGGTTAATGCCCAGCCTTGTAACCGACGCAAAATACCCATGACGCATCCTGTGCGGTGCTATCCCGGCCTGTCAGTATAACTCAAGTAACAATAAAAGAAGACAACCGAAAGAAGACCCGCTGCTTCCTCAAATTGGGGTGGAAGCTACCTTGCCTGCATTGCAGTGGACGAGGATTGGGTGATTCCCTTTATCGAGAATCGTTTCGAGAGCTCCGATAACAGAGACATCCGGAATGACCACAAACGGCTCTTTATTCCCAGGGATAGGGAACTGGAAGAATTTGATCCCCGCGGATTCCAAAAATGCAAGATTCTCAGCCCGATACTCCTCTTGAACCAGTGTCCTACCCAAATTTAGCTAAAGACAAAACGCCTTCTCGGCGAGGGAGGGGCCTTTACAACACAGACTTCAGGCCTAATTTTCGGAGGTAGGGGAAATTTTCTGTCTGAGGGAAGGAAGAGCGATAGAGACGATGGTTCACCATGCCAAAGTTTACGGGGGGCGTGTAGAGGAGTCGCGGGAGTTGTTGAAGCGGGGAAATATCGTAATAGGTCAACGACTTTCCTTGGACTGCGAGTTCTTCGGCTGAGGGTTCGGTTGAAGAGTCGGGGATTATGGCGAACGGATCTGATCGAGACGAGTCAAGCGTAAGCGTCGGTGCCATCACCCGATTCGCCAGGGAGACGCGGATTTTGGAGAAGGGGGAGTCCGTTTCTTAGGAGGGGTCTATGGCTATCGTTGCGGAAGGGAAATGGCGGACATGGCGAGAGTGACGATAAAAGGGCGGATCTATGAAGATTTAATATCCGGCATGCCAAGGGTGTGAGTCCGCGGCTATAGGTTGATGGAAATCAGTGGAGCTTGCACAGTATCATGCTGGGGGTGACAACGGCCAGGCGATGGGCTGAGGATCTGGCGGGCTTTGTTAAGGTTTCCAAATCGTGGGGGGCTTATGAAATTAAACGTATAGGATGACATAATATAATCTGTTAAGAAGGCGGCGATATTACCGTATTTTAAGTAGCAGACTGGGTTTAATCCCAGTAATTCCAGTGTCCATCCATCATGCTGCCTCCAGCTATTCTGTGATTGAAAGTTCGTTTAACTAGGCCTTTTAATCGACGTGACCGACAAAAAAAAAGGGAGCAATGTGAGACTTGGGGAGAGATGAACTGGAACATTAGCACCAACGAAGTAATTTTAAGGAGATCAGTGCCGACTGCCGCAGAAACTTTCAGGTTTCTCGCGTGCTCTATTCTGGACACGGGGTCATAGTAAGATGAGTCACTTGCCACCAAAAGTCTATTTTCCAACGTTTGTGTCATGATGACCGTCGCGATTCGCGAAAGTTTGATGCGTGGCGGCACCATAACAGACCAGTCGTGACGGAAACGCAACTCCATAGCTTCTCCCCGGCTAAGCCGAGCATGGCCTCCTCCATCGCCTCCTATCTCCTCTCCCGCTCCACTTCCACAGCCCAAATCCCACGCCCCAAGCCCTCCTCCTCGTACTACGAACACATCAACGTCGCGACAGTCGACACTCCAACCCATGCCCTCCGCTCCGAAATCCTCATTGGCTTCGAACCAACGGCCCCACACTCCCTCGTAACGCTCTCAGTACCCACGATGACCGCCTCAAACAATACAGGACCAGCCTGCGAAATTGGATTATGGGACTTTCATCCTCGACGAAGGGTGAAGTTGACGCGACGGTTAAAAGTCGGAGAAGGAGCGGATCATTTACCTGTGGCGATTGCAGCGACCGCATTCTGTCAAGTTCGACAGGCGTATTATCAGGTACTTTATCGAACTACCCGAAACGGTAGCGAGGGATGTATTGAGGTGCGGTGTTTGCCGTTGCATGAGGATAAGAAAGCGTGGAGCGTGTGCGAAAGCGTGACTGAGGAAGATGGTATATTCGGTGGGATCAATTGGAGGATGGCTACGCCTTCGAATGGCTTTATCGTGACTGCGACGGCTAGTCGAGTATACTTTTTTTTGATGGATGACGAAAATCCACGGCTGCAGGACAATGCAACATCATGGGAATGGTGGTCAACCGGGAATCGGTGTCTTATCTTCGAAGTCGACTACTTCCTACAGCAAACTGGTCCATTACAAGGCTTTCGTAATGTCACATATGCAACTTGCGTCCTCGACTCCGATGAGGGAGGAAATTCAATCTCGGTACAAACTATCAGCATTCACAAAACCTTCACGCGAAGATTCACGTTGAAATTATCTCCTCGAGATTGGATTGCTCACCTCATCGGCCATTCAAAACCAGATTACATTTACTTCGTCAATCGTCTTCCCCTGGAAGAGAGGGTCCCCCACATGTCCTGTTCATTAGGATACATAATCGGCGTTCGTTCAGACGTGTCAATAAAAGGCGCCTCTACTGTCACCATCTTCCAACCCTGGCGTCCCCACGCGCAAAGAGCACTACCGGAGCTGGTCTGGGAATACGGTGGAATTATTATTGATTGTTGGGATACCTGAAGAGCATCAAAGTAGAGACGTCATTTCCACGTGCTTAGTGATGTCCGATAGAGTGAGTCAGCAACCGTAGCGTAATTATACGTTTGAATCCAATTCGTAATGAACAACGGCCACTATATGTACAGATCGAAGACGCACAAAACACACGACCACGCGACGGAGTCAAAATCATTCCCTGTAAAAAAAGAGAATTTTTCGCTCGCGTCCTCCATGAGGTTTGCCTTTCAATATAGAGAATTCCCTACTAACCAGACAACACTACCCCCCACAGGAACAATGGAACCAAATGATGGGAACGATGGAAAAACCTGGCGTTGATCCAAAGGGAAGGCGTACACAAACAAGCGTTACATACTAAACAAAACCCAAACACCCCCCCTCCCCCCCGCCCCAAATAAGCCATGCAATGAACGATCCCCCTCCCCCCTCCATACTTATAACCGATGACTCTGTTTAGTCGTGAATGTATTGGGGGAGAGCTCAACTCCCCCGCTCACTTCTCGTTAATTCCATAGGCGGACTAGCCAGCAAACTCTCCTTGACAGGACTCGAACTAATCCCCTGATGGCCTGGGCCACAACTTGCCATAACCGAATGCGGGATACTCTCTGGGCTGGGGATTTTAGACCCGACTTGAGGCATTTGTCCGCTGATTGCGTCGTTGGGGGTCTTCCCAGCTTTGGAAAGCATGTAATCTCCCGAATCAAAGTACTTGCGGTCCTACCCAGAGGAACCGGTGGTTAGTCACGAAAACACGAAAAACGGGAAGGAGGCGGAAGTTCGGCAGCCGGTGGGAGGGGTGGGGCCGGTGGGAGTGGGGTTACTTGGAGTTTCTGGCCTAGGAGGTTCTTTTTGACTGGTAGTTTCCCGTAGAGTCGCTTTAGTTTCTGTTCTTGATCTTCGTACTATACATTCATTAATCCCCACCAAGGTCACGAAAACAATGTGCAAGGAAAAGTATGGGGCGTGACGGTATCATGCTGTGATAACACACCTTATTCTGTGCCCCCTGGGCAGCTTGGCGTTGTTGTATAGGATTCATGCCCTTTCCCAATGACCTGTCACCGAGTGCGAACAACAGAGCGTGTTTCAAGCGAGGTTGATTGAAACGAGAGAAACCGTCGAGTTCGGAAGGTGGCCTTGTGTTTATGTTCGAGGAAAGTGCGAGGTAAAAGGTTCTATTGTGCTTCGAAGTTTGTTATATTTGGGTGTGGTGGTGAGGGATGTGCGGGCTTACTAAGGTTCGTCGGGTGGCCAACTTGCGTCATGGGTTCACCCTGATTGGTGCGACCGTGAAAATTTGGCAAAACGTTGCTTATGTCATAATGCATGATTGGCGTTGATTGGCCGGATGTTCGTGCACGTCACGGAGAATTTTCGGAATCAAAAGTTGTGAGCGCCTCCAGAAGGCAGGCGTTTATGACCTGCGCCATAATTTCGGGATTCCCTGCTTTGGGTTTTGAAAAACGGAAATATCTCCCGGAGGCTCGATGCGGCAGTGAAAATGGCCGAGCCAAACGACGTTTCCGTTACGCGTGTGGAAATCGCGGCTTTTCGAATTCGTCGAACCCGCGAGTCCAAAATTGTATCACAAAGTTCAAAACGATAGAATTGCGCCGGCGTCTCCGAATTTCAATGCAGTATTGACCACTCCTTTCGAGGTGACTCTCATCGAATCCTGCGGCACCCCAAGAATCGACATCGTCGAATCCACCTCCCGCGATGCAGGGAAACCATCTCAACAATCGCGCGGCCATGCTGGAACCATCGCTCCGGGAGCTTCCTTTCCAGCAGGGCCACGATAAGTAAACTATACACATTATATCAATCGTTGGGTGGAATTAAGTAATATCGCTGAGATTCTCACGTCCTCAGCCAATACCGAGTTTGACAGGGGGGGCGAATTATCTTCGATGCGATCGAAATAAGAAAAGACATTGAAGTGCAAGAGGTGGAATGAACGAATTGGCGGAGTGCCCTCGAACTCGTGACAATGCCCGACAATAATATCCTTGACAAATTCGGTTGGGGGAACGACCGACAAGCGCCGGTGCCCAAAACGGCGGGCGAAACAGAACTTCCGAAAGGATCGCCGGAATTTAGGTCGTGCATCGTGTGCTGAATAACCGGCCATGGACGGAACCAACACTGTGTTTCGAGACAAATGGGATAAACACAAGTGGTCGGCCATGTCTGCGTTGCGAAAGAACGAGAATGGGCATTCGGTTGCAAAGGACAAATGTACCGAACTTCACGTCTGTTCCCACAAGGCCGCAATGGCAACGAAGGAAGAGAGCCCCAGATCAGGAAAAAGATATAGATTTTCGGATCTTCACGTTGATTACATATTTGTCGTTGCTGTCCCCGCCTTTGAGCGTCGGTTAGTCAGAGACAATCCTACCATCTCGAACTTTGCCCTCACTCCTCCCTTCTTCCCCAGTAAGCCACCCCGGCATCCGTTCCCCATCAATCCACCCGCCGGAAACCCCCTCATAAACCCCATGAAATACATTCGTCCCGTCAAACCTCATCGTCACCGTCGGTGCAAAGCCCGTTTCATCATCCGGATAGCCATGTACAATCTTCCATTCCACTCTTTCCAACGCCGGCAAGACTATCTCATCATCCTCTCCCGTTTTCGAGGCATCAAGTAAGTCCTTTGTACGTGGGCGAAGACCAAATCGGGCACGCGCGAGGGCCTCACGTTTCCCAGCCTCATCATTAGCCGGAGGAGCCTCCTCTTTCATCCGTTCGGGGGCAAGAGGAGACCCGTCGACCCAACCTTTCGCATATACACGCCAGGCACCTAGGGCAGAAGCCTCTCGGCTCGCACCACAAAGCGTCATCATCGTCTCGAGTTTTTTCGCGCTAATGGCGGGGACCGTAGCGTTCACGACGACAGGGTAGCGGGGACTAGAGAAGACTTGGGAGAGGGATTGCCGGATGAGTTCTTGTAATTGGTCCGTTGCGGGGGTATGAAAAATGTAGGGTGATGACGAGGGGATTGCAAGAAAAAATGTTCTACGTGGGGTGAGCAGGTCGTCTTTTATGCCGCCGTCGGTGAGAACGAGGCGGATTATTAACAGGGGAAGAGAAGGGTGGGATTGAATGTAGACGTGCTATTATTATTAACGACAAGACATATCAACGGTGAGAAAGGTGGACTGAAGGGGAGGGGGTTACATTTCTCATGAGGGGATTTAGGGAACGGCGGAGTTGGTCGACGAGGGAAGTCGGTCGCAATGACGGCATGGGCCTCGTCTGCATAGCCTTCTCTGACGGCGGCGTCGCAAACTGCAGTTCCGAAGAGATCCATTTAACGGCCGTAGGATTGTAGAATATCCACTGCATATCCAGCATGGCCACCTGCAAGACATTCAATCCTAATCTCTACTTCGTTAGCTTTCCCTCGCACCAAAAAGGATCGTGTGATCACCCAATCCGTTCCCAAGATCCTATCTATAACGACCTTTTTCGTGACATAGTGGTCTTGGCCGTATTCCTGGTATAGCGCCCTTTTCTCGTCGAGGGTCTTTTGATCTTCCAAGACGAATTCATCCTCGTCATCTACGGGTTCCGGGATCGGGCAGAGGGGGTGATCGAGCCATATCAGGACGAGGTCGACGAGGACGAGTTTCGGGAGACGTGATACGAACTTGCGCAGGGACTGTGTGTTTGGGATTAATGTTGTGGAGGGAAGGGTGTCCCTTAGCACGGTCTGCGTTGGTTTCTTCGGTGGCATCGTCCGTGACGCGACGTGGATCAATGGTGTTTACTCCTTGTGGACATAATAATGGTCTGGATCTGAACCTTTAATTAAGAGATAACAAGATGCATTCTACCACGAACTTCCATCCAAAGAACGTGGTACCCATGGAGACATACTCAAAGTCACATTCTTCACTTGTCCATATGTACGAGAAAATACCCTATTCATTCACACTAATGAATCGTAAATAGCATCTACTAATGCAGAACCGACCGAACACCAATCCTTAAATTTCCCATGTGCCACCACAAAGTACCAAAGTCACAAGAATCAAATTCATGCAATCCGTCCGAAGCCAACTAATCGGGTCGACTTGCCAACAGCGCAGTCGTCTCATTGATATTGTCATCATCCCTCGCAATGCCCTTACCCTTTCTCTCCTCTCTCTTCTCTCTCGCTCTCCATGCAATACACATCCCAAGTAACACAGTCTGTAGTATCCCCGTACAAAGATACGTGATCCAAGTGGACCAGTTTACTCCAGGACGAGTCGCCAAAGAATATACGAAGAGGAACGATCCGGGAGATTGGATACACATCATTGGGATCGATAATGAAGCGACGCGCTACATGTCAACGTTGTCCTTTACTCATGGACTTAGGAAAACGTACTTTGATACGCCAGGTCACCCACAGCTGTGGGAGATATTGACATGCCGCAAGTACCATACTGATGATCCCAAGCCAAGCAGCCCACACCCTCGCTCGATGCGGACTCTTGGCAAGAAACACAATACTCACGATGGCACAAACGAGAAAGTAAACCGCACTCGCGACGGAAACACCGACCGCGGTCCGATGCGTCGGAGGGCTATACTCTGAATGCAGAATCTCGGAGGGACGAGGGATATGGTGATGGGAATGCCCTTCTTCGTCGTGATGTTCATGTATGGGACGTTCTTGGTCTGCTTGGCGTGGGACGGTTTGAGGAGCGGGAAAGTAAAGGAGGAAGAGAATTATGATGATGGAGAACATGGCCCATTGGAGAGCGACTTGAATTACCCCCAAAGACTGCACAAAACAAGTCCACTTAGTCTGCTCTGGTCAGCCTACATGAAGACGGAGGGGTTACGGTGAATCGACAACAGGCGAGGACATCGTTTTGGAGGATGAGAATGTTGAGGAAGCCAGATGTACTACTTGTCCCGCCCAGGAGGAGGAAGTATGGGCTGATTCCCTCACTGCTTTTCCGATGAATAATTCGATAGTGCTAGTCAAGCAGTTAGGTTCCTGGACGGTGATAGTCTGAGTCTACCTGTGGGAGGTACGAGATGATGATGCCGATGGCAAGGCCGAGGGAGATGGCGAACGTCATCCAGTCCGTCTCCTGGGCCGCCATGCACTTTTCTGGCACTGTTGCGTCAATGACTCCCGCGTACACTGCCATCCTTGGCCTGTCAACACACAGCGGAAACGAAACGTTGATGTGATTATCGATAAATTATGTATCGGTCGCCGGACAGGTTTGTAAGTAAATATTTACATAACAGTATTTCGCGCTCAACCACAGCAACGACCAAAGGAACCTCCCCACTTTCCAGACTTCCCTGCGGCCAAAACCTTCCGATTTGGGCTACAACATCTCTCGAGTCACCTATGCTTCCACCGAAACTCTGCATGAATGGTCCTTCAGTATCTTACACTGCTCAAATTGGCCCAGATATACGAGATAAACGGCTGTTTTCGAATTCCTGCCTGAATCAAAAGCAGGAATATTGTCTGGCAAAATCAAGATCAGGAATTTACTGCACGAGAATCACGCCAAAAGGAAGGGGGTCAATAGTCATACAAAATTACGATGACTAGATTCTGAGATTCGATCTTTTGAAGGATCCGGGACCAGGGATTTCTCATCCTGACGGGATCAAGGATTTAACAATTGATATTCCAGATGTCCTTGACAGCCGTGAAAGGGCAATATAATTACGTTTTATGCTTGTGCAGACCTAGGAAAACCCGGCATCCATCAGAGTCTCCAGGATAAATACCCCCGGGGGAAGGAAATGACGCCTGAAACCCCGAAGGATGTTCCACGTGTGACTTCAAGAAGCGGCAACTCCGGATCGAACGGTTCAAATGAATAGGCACATCGATCGTCGCGCTCATAAAACAACTCAATCTTGAATTCTTTCTCTCTCGGTGGGCTTGCAAAGCTCAAATGAAACAGATGCTGGGGGCCCCGCAATAATCTTGACCAATCTGTCAACGCAATTACAACACTACCACGAGAAGGATTCTGGCCTTACGAATCCCTTGCTCATCAGGAGAACTTATTGAAATTGATCTGGAATATACTCCACTCGGATTGTCTGATATTCAATATGTCGGCTAAAGAAACCTTCCTTTTCCCAAGCGTCCAGGGTTTCTCCGTGGTTTGCTCCGCATTATAGCTCAATGACCTGATCGAGGCGGTATATACGGATGCAGATATTTTCGATGCGGAAGAAGAGTCCCCTGTTAATTGATGAAAAGAGCGATTCCCTGAAGGAAAGGATGCTTGAAATAGTTTTGGAAACTCAGGTTGTAACTTCATAAATTTCTGCTCGAAGACTTAAAGTAATGAGCATCTTGATCTCATGACATGGGCAAAGTTCATGACAATACATCAAACTAGGTTAGGATCAATATTCTCCACCGCGTAACCCTAGGCGACTTGAGCCGACGTCAACGGGTAAAGCGACTCGTAAGGAACGCGGTCTACTGAAACTCCGTGAACGATTGGGCGTGGCCATTAGCCGAGATGAAATCAAAATTATCAAAATCTACATCAAAATACCTCGGTCCCTGGGTATTTGCTGCGTCTGGGACTGGCTAGGAGTACTAATAGCTGGTAGCGAAAAGTGTGACCAACATTGCAATAATCTTAAGTGTAGGCGTTTTGAGGGCGGCGCGTCGGTGCTTAGACGTTGTGTTAATGCAGTTTTCGACAGGCATTGAAAAATTGGGATGAGGGCCCCGTGGACCGTGAATTCACTAATTGAGGCTGGTCGTGGACATTGGGGACCCGCTGTTTAATGCATACGCCTGAATACATACGTTCAAGGTTTGGGGCATCCCGATGTCAACACATTGGTAAAGACTAAATACAATTCCCGGGCTCCCTTGTGACATAACTTGCCTCATGGATAGGCTTTCAACAATCTCAAGCTACGGGACGCATATTTCCTACTGGGCCCGGCTCTCTGTTTTCTCTTGGACGAACGAATTGCCATTACAACGGCTCACGGAGCTGCAACAATTGGACTTCGTTCTGAAATGTCGATCAGGATCGATATCGGAAGCTGGAGGAACTCGGAATCTTGCCTCACAAGGGGACGTGGCCACATGGTCCCTCTTAGTATGGGGGGAATACTGGATGGATTCGGACAGGTGGGCGATGGGAGTGAAGAGTGATGCGCGAGATGAAGGGGATAGAGATTCTTACCATATCTTGTGTTTGGGGCGGGGGTGGGGGATTTAAACTTCTGGTGTCAACAGCTATTCAAACTGTTTTATGCTTTAGCTGTCGCGAAATGAAAATATTAAGAAGGCGGTCTCTCGGTTAGAAATATCTCCCCCGGTGGGGGGAAAATTTCATCTGATGGTGGCCAACATGGCTATTACAAATAATAACTATTTACCCCAATCTCCCCGCAGCGTATTCCGTCAAAGAAAGCAATTTTTGATTATCGGGACAGGCCAACAATTAAGCGCACGCACAATCAGCAGCCGCCCATTCTGGGCATAGCCGAAACAGGTGAACATTCTTGACCTCGCCTCTCGAAACTTTTAGCGTCTCCCCTTCTCTATTTCCCAATCGACGGATTACCCCGGACGGACGGACACAGAATTCCGTTCACGCCTCCAGGTCATCGCCGTCCGAACTCCCCGTCCCCCTTTACCTGTCTCCGCTGCTGCCCCGGCCCCCGCGATCCGATTTGAGCACTACCAGCGCAAGAGCGACGATTATCATCAAATGCTGCTGCGTCCTCAACCCCGCCTTTAGCCGTGGCACCACCAACAGTGCTCCCTCCCACTCCCACCCAGGGACACGCGCCCCCCTCCGCCCCCTTCCACCCCTCCCTCCGACACAACCTCCGCACCCGCACAATGCCCTCTCCCTCGTCGACCCCCGCCAACACAATCCGGCACAACCTCACGCCCAGCTGGAAAGACGCTGTTTCCGGTGCCGTCGCCGGGATCCTCACTAGCCTGATTACTTGTCCGCTCGACGTGGTCAAGACTCGGTTGCAGGCGCAGATAACCTCTCTGGAGGTTGATCGGGCAGGGCTTGCGGTGCCGTCGGGGGAGCTGTATCGCGGGATTGGGGCCAGTTTGAAGAGGATATGGAACGAGGAGGGGATTAGGGGCTTGTATCGGGGGCTTGGGCCTGTAATGGTAGGATATTTG
>Ga0335081_10017020_pt1 | contig 11776 bp, 10 predicted proteins | sample Lox_Sample_35_FD_206713 | JGI IMG/M metagenome (GOLD analysis project Ga0335081, IMG submission 206713) | Soil microbial communities from Loxahatchee National Wildlife Refuge, Florida, United States - Lox_Sample_3.5 | ecosystem: Environmental > Terrestrial > Soil > Wetlands | place: USA... | reverse complement strand
TAGGCTAACGTGCGGCTGATGGGGACGAAGCACTGACGGGCCACGCGCTCGACGTCGGCCGCGCTCACCTGGTTTACCTCCTCGATGGAAGTGAACAGCTTGCGCCAATTGCCATAGGCGCCGTAATACATGGAGATCAGCTTGGCCAGGCTGGCATTGCTGGCCATCTCCCGGATTACCTGCGCCCGCACCTTGGTTTTGACTCGCTGGAGCGTTTCCGCATCCACCGGTTTCGCCATGAATTTCGCCAGCAGATCTTTGAGAGCTTTCTCATCCTCCGTTACCGTGTGGCCCAAGGAAGGCACCAGGAAAAACAGGAACAGGTTCGGATAGCGGCCGTCGGGATAGGTGGAGACGGCCTCGGCATCGAGCGCGACTCTTTGTTCATCCACCAGGCCTTTGTACATCAACCCCGTGCGGCCGCTGGAGAGGATCATGGAGAGAACGTCGTACACCAGATCGTCTTTGTCGTACTGGTCGGGGCGTTTGTAGCCGATGACAACGAGCGGTTGCGAGGGTGACTCCACCACGGCAGTGCGCGGTCCGTCCTGCGCCGGATCGCGGGTATAAACGGGCGGCGGGAGGGCCTTGGACTGCATGGGACCGAAGTAGCGTTCCGCCAGCTTTTTGGCTTCGGCGGGATTTACGTCTCCCACGATGGCCATGTTGATGTTGGCGGGCACGTAGTATTTATCGAAAAACGCCTGGGCCTCGCCGCGGCGCAGCGCAGCTACATCGCTCGGCCAGCCGCCGGCAGGATTACGGTAGGGAAATGCTTCGAAGGCAATGGCGTTGAAATTCTGCAAGAGCTTGCCCTGCGGGCTCGACCCCACGCGCATGCGGTTCTCTTCCTGCACCACGTCGCGCTCCTTGTAAAACTCGCGGAAGACGGGGTGCAGGAAGCGCTGCGACTCCAGCAGGAACCAGAGCTCGATCCGGTTGGAGGGCAGGCTGTAATAGTATTCCGTGTAATCGTAAGAGGTGTCGGCGTTCAGACCGGTACCGCCGTTTTGCTCGATGATACGCGAATAGTCGTTGGGTATGACAAACGACTGGGCGCGGTCGATGGCGTTCTTGAGGTCCAGGTCGAGCGCCCCGAGACGCGCCTGATCGGCGCTGGGTCCCTTGGCGCGCTCGGCTTCGAGGCGATCGTAAACCGCTTCGACGGCCTCCAGGGCCCGTTTCTCACCGGTCCAATCGTGTGTGCCGATGGATTCGGTGCCCTTGAAGGCCATGTGCTCGAACATATGCGCCAGGCCGGTTTGGCCGCTCGGGTCATCCACCGAGCCGGCATTTACGTACGTATGGAAGGAAACCACGGGCGCCTGATGGCGCTCCACGATGGTGAAGTGCAGGCCGTTGGGTAGCGTGAACTCGGTGACTTTTTTTTCAAACTCTTTCAGGTCTTGCGCCGGCAGGACACAGATGCCCGCCAGAAGACCGGCACACAGGAAAAGGGCTTTCAAGATGTTTTCGGCTCCCGATGCCTATCAGGATAGCAGGCGATTCCCGCGCGCTGCCGGTTTCGCCGATCTCGATTGGCTTCCCCCCTCCCGAGCGAGATCAGCGGCGGGCTTAGAACGGTGAGTACTTATACCGGTACCGGCATTACTTTGATTGCATCCACCGGCCGCGCATAATGGAAACCGATAGCGGCAATACGGACCTTTCTATGAACCGCACGACCGATTGGGAACTGCCCGGCAATGAACCGGATAAGATATCCGGGGACAGACGGCGCGACAAGCGCTATGAGATCGCCCTGGAAGTGAGGTGGAAGCTGATTCGCCGCCGGAAAGTTCTGGACTCCGGTACCGGACGTACCATAGACTTGTCGAGCGGTGGAATCCTGATCGAAGCCGAGCGCCCGCTTCCGGTGGGCCTGAACCTGGAGCTTTCCATCACCTGGCCGGTGATGCTGCACAACATGGCTCCCCTGCAACTGGTCGCTTCCGGCAGAATCGTGCGGGCCAAAGGGAGGCAGGCGGCAATCCGCATGATCCAGCACGAATTCCGGACATTAGGGGTCCCTAGCGAGCATCGCGCCGTGCTGGCCGCCGCGACGCGAACACCATTGGCATTCATGGGCGAAAGTCGTGGAAACATGACACTGGACAAGACGCAGTAAGAAGCGATTGGCAGACTAAGAGGCTAGATCAACCTGGGTGGTTTTGGGAAGGATCTCCAGGGTAAGGCCGGAAGCACGACCGGCCCTACCCGGAAGTAAAGGCTATTGATTCCCGGCCATCGCCGCGGACGAAGCCTTGCGGCTCAAGAAGCACTCGCGGCAATAGACCGGGCGGCCTTGAGTCGGCTTAAAAGGAACCGTGGTTTCGCGCCCGCACTGCGAGCACGTCGTCATGGTTTCCGTCTTGGTGAAACCCCCGCCGCCAGCGCCCTGCCGCTTCTGTTTGCAATTCTTGCAGCGCTTCGGCTCGTTCTTAAAGTTCTTGTCGTGGAAGAAGTGTTGTTCTCCCGCTGTGAAGACGAAGTCGGCTCCACAGTCTACGCATTTGAGGACGCGGTCCTGAAACTCCGGCATAGCAACATTCCCATGATCGACCTGAATAGTTGTCGGATATTAGGACGGCGGAGCTGTCGTTGCCCCGCCGTCGCATTTTACTCAATCTCCCGGCGATTTTTCTTCCGGTTTCGTTTACGGGCCAGCGCTTGCTTGACCCGGAGCTTCTCACCCGGCTTCAAGTAAAAAGAGTGTCGTTTGACCTCTTTAATAATGTCCTCTTGCTGGACTTTTCGCTTGAAGCGCCGAAGGGCGTTCTCTAATGTTTCGCCCTCCTGAAGCTTAACTTCAGCCAAACCTGATGCACCTCCCGACCGGACCTGGATTTTCCTGCGAGGACAAAAAACCCGGGGGTGACGAGGTAAAGCTTGCGGGCGCTCCCGAACGATTTCCTGCCAAACGCATAGAAGGTACTGATATCATAGGGTTTTGACGCGTAAAGTCAAGGCCTAAAATTGGCGCGAGCATCGGACGAGCGGGCCAAAACATCCGAAACTCCCGCTGTTTCTATAGCTTAGAGTACATTACAGGAATTCACACTGGCTATGCAAAATGTGCTAGCAATCCTGCTGGCGGGCGGCGCCGGCGAGCGCTTATTCCCCCTCACAAAAGACACCGCCAAACCCGCGGTACCGTTCGGGGGCGCTTATCGCATCATCGACTTCACGCTTTCGAACTGTATTAACTCCAACGTTCGCCGCATCATCATCTTAACACAGTACAAATCGCTCGACCTGATCCGCCACGTACGCGACGGCTGGAATATTCTTTCACCCGAATTGGGCGAGTACATCGAAGTGCTGCCGCCGATGAAGCGCGTTCACGAGGACTGGTACCAGGGAACGGCCGACGCGGTATTCCAGAATTTTCAGAGTATCGAAGCCGAAGGTGATGAAGAGACGCTGGTTCTGGCCGCTGACCACATTTATAAGATGAACTACCAGGAGATGGTGGACTGGCACCGGGGACGGCAGGCGGATATTACGGTGGCCACCATCCGGGTGGGACCTGAAGAGTCCTTGCGTTACGGCGTGGCGGAAATCGACGAGAACTACCGCATTGTGGGCTTTGACGAGAAGCCGAAGCCGGAAAATGCCAAACGATCGCGCTTCGATCCCGCCACGATCAGCGCCTCCATGGGGATCTACATCTTTAAAAAGGAGGTTCTGCTGAGGGCTCTGCACGAAGATGCGCAGCGCTCCGATTCCAGCCACGATTTCGGCAAGGACGTGATTCCCAGGTGCCTGGAACAGCGCCACGTGCTAGCCTACGACTTCCGCGACATCAACGCCAAGCAGGCTCGCTACTGGCGGGACGTGGGTACGCTGGATGCCTACTACGAAGCCAACATGGACCTGGTGGACGTGGTGCCGGAATTCAACCTTTACGACCAGCGTTGGCCGATACGCACCAAGGTTACACAGCAGCCTCCGGCCAAGTTTGTGTTCGCGCAGGAGGGACGGCGCATGGGAGTAGCGGTGGATTCGATTGTGAGCGCCGGCAGCATCATATCCGGCGGCCGGGTGATGCACAGCGTGCTTTCGCCGGGTGTGAGGGTCAACAGTTACTGCGAAGTGGAGTACTCGATTTTGATGCCGGACGTGGAAGTGGGGCGCTACAGCAGGATCAGGCGCGCCATTCTCAATACCGGCGTGAAACTGCCGGAATCCTCGACGCTGGGATTCGATCTGGAAGCCGACCGCGCGAAGGGGTATACGGTGACGGACGCGGGAATAGTGGTGGTGGGATGACAAGCAGGGGGTAGGGGATCGGGGGTGGGGTGTAGGGCGAGGAAGCTCGCTTCGCTCGCGCATCTTAGAAATTGCGAGCGTAAGCGAGCCACCTTGCCCTACCCCCTACTCCCTATTCCCCACCCCCCAGAATTTTTGGGGTTGGAGCCTTCATTCTGATGACGATCATAAAAGTAGTGGGCCGTGAGATTCTGGATTCCCGAGGGAATCCGACGGTGGAAGCGGATGTTTATCTCGCAGACGGCAGCATGGGGCGGGCGGCTGTGCCCTCCGGCGCATCCACCGGCGAGCACGAAGCGGTGGAGCTGAGGGACGGCGACAAATCGCGTTATCTTGGCAAAGGCACGCAGAAAGCGGCGGCGCACATCAATCAGGAGATTGCCGCGGCGCTAGCCGGCAAGGACGCGTCTGAGCAGGCGGAGCTTGACGGGCTCCTGATAGGCCTCGACGGCACGGCGAATAAGAGCAAGCTGGGCGCCAATGCCATTCTGGCGGTTTCGATGGCGGCGGCGCGCGCGGCAGCGAATTCGCAGGGCGCACCGCTCTATCGCTATCTTGGCGGCGTAGCGGCCAGCGTGCTGCCGGTTCCCATGATGAATATCATCAATGGCGGAGCCCACGCCGACAATTCGGTGGATGTGCAGGAGTTCATGATCGCGCCCTTTGGCGCCGCGAAGTTCTCCGAAGCGCTGCGCATGGGTGTGGAAGTGTTCCACACGCTGAAGGGCGTGCTCAAAAAGAAGGGCTATTCCACGGCGGTGGGCGACGAGGGCGGATTCGCTCCCATGCTGAAGTCGAATGAGGAGGCCATCGAATCGGTGCTGGAAGCGATCGCCAAGGCGGGTTACAAGCCCGGCGAGCAGATCGGCGTCTGTCTCGATCCGGCGGCCAGCGAGTTCTACGAAGACGGCAAGTACGTTTTCAAAAAATCCGATAGGAGCAAGCGGTCGAGCGAGCAGATGGTGGAGTACTGGACGAAGTGGGTGGCCGACTATCCGGCGATCGTGTCGATTGAAGACGGCATGTCGGAAGAAGATTGGGACGGCTGGAAGTTGATGACGGACAAGCTGGGCAAGAAGATTCAACTGGTGGGCGACGATATTTTCGTCACCAACCCCGAAATCTTCAAGCGCGGCATCGAGCGGGGCATCGCCAATTCGATTCTGATCAAGCTAAACCAGATCGGCACCGTCACGGAGACGCTGGAAGCCATGCGGATGGCATCGGCGGCGGGTTACACGGCGGTGGTTTCGCACCGCTCCGGCGAGACGGAAGATGCGTTTATAGCGGACTTCGTGGTGGCTACCGGCGCGGGGCAGATCAAAACCGGATCGGCCAGCCGCACCGACCGCATCGCCAAGTACAACCAGTTGCTGCGCATCGAAGAAGAGCTGGGCGGCGCGGCGCGCTTTCCGGGCAGAAAGGCGTTCCGTCAATGATGAAGGTGGTACTGCTGCGCCACGGCGAAAGCACGTGGAACAAAGAGAACCGCTTCACCGGCTGGACGGACGTGGACCTCTCCGAGAAAGGCCGGCGGGAAGCCACCGAAGCGGGAGTGGTGTTGAAGGCCGAGGGCTACACTTTCGATGTGGCGTACACCTCCGTGCTCAAGCGCGCCATTCGCACGCTCTGGACCGTGCTCGACGAAATGGACCTGATGTGGATTCCGGTCTACCGCTCCTGGCGGCTCAACGAGCGGCATTATGGCGCGCTGCAAGGCCTTAACAAGGCAGAGACGGCTGCCAAATTCGGTGAAGGCCAGGTGAAAATCTGGCGGCGGAGCTACGACATTCCGCCGCCCGCGCTCGAGCCGGCGGACGAGCGCTATCCCGGCCGCGACCCGCGCTACAAGAGTCTCACTCCCGCGGAACTGCCGCTAACCGAATGCTTGAAGGACACGGTGGCGCGCTTCCTGCCGTTGTGGCACGAAACCATTGCCCCGGCGATCGGGCAGGGACAGAAAGTGCTGATCGCCGCCCACGGCAACAGCCTGCGCGCGCTGGTGAAATATCTGGACAACGTGTCGGAGGCCGATATTGTCGAGCTGAACATCCCTACCGGCATGCCGCTGGTTTACGAGCTCGACAATAACCTGAAGCCGCTCAACCGGTATTACCTGGGAGATCCAGAGAAGGTGAAAGCGGCCATGGAGGCGGTGGCAGCGCAGGGGAAGAAGAAGTAAGGCGGCTATGAGCCTTGAGCCGTGAGCTGAGAGCTCTAACGGCACGGCCCGGCGCGTGCTCCACGACGCATATGCATGCCCTTCGTTTGTAACGTTTGTGGCAGTTCCAACCAGCGCTCCGCGGAGCGGTTCGACCGCGAGGAGCCGAGCTGCGGCTCTTGTAAGGCGAATGTGCGCATGCGGGCACTGCTACAGGCGCTTTCGCTCGAGCTCTTCGGGATGAACCTGACGCTGCCGGAGTTCCCGCGCGTCAAAAGCCTGCGCGGACTCGGGCTGAGCGATTCCGTGCAGTATGCGGATGGGCTGGCGGCAAAGTTCGATTACCGTAACACATTCTTTCACCGGGAGCCGTTCTTCGATATCACGCAGCTTCAGGACGGCGACTGTGGCCGCTACGACTTTCTGGTTGCGAGCGAGGTCTTCGAGCACGTGACACCACCCGCCGAGACGGCCTTTGCGAACGCTTACCGGCTCCTGAGGCCGGGGGGAGTTCTGGCGTTCACCGTGCCGTATTCGCTGGAGGCGACAACCGCGGAGCGATTTCCGGATCTGTACGAGTTCGGCCTGGCGCAAGTAGGCGACCGCACGGTGCTGGTCAACCGGACCCACGGCGGGGAAGTGCAGTTGTTTCAGGACCTGATCTTCCATGTCGGCACCAGCGGCAGGGCGCTGGAGATGCGGGAATTCTCGGAGAGCCATTTGAAGTCGATGCTGAAAGCGGCGGGTTTCGGCGAGGTGTCGATCTATGGCGAGGATTATCCGCCGTATGGAATCGTGCACGCCGAATCCTGCTCCTTGCCCATGACGGCACGCAAGGGGAGCTTCGGCTTGAGCCGCGAAGCGACCCGCGACGTGATGGAGCAGTGGACAGAGTTGAAACAGAAATTCGACCGCGACATGCGGCGCCTCGGGCGGTCGTATTGGTTCCGGCTGGGAAGAAAAATGGGTTGGCTGTGAAACCCGGCGAAACTACCACTCCACCACCGCGGCGCTGACAGGCTTCTCACCCACCGGAATCAGCGTAAATATCGGCGCGGTGCGGTAGTGTAGCACGCGCGCGGATTGGGATTGGTTCAGCGAGAGCAGGCGAATCACAGCCAGGTCGCCCGATTGGCCGTTCACCACCAGCGCCCATTTCTGGTCGGGAGTGATGAGGATCTGGGCGGGGCCGCGGCCTACCTGAACCAGAGCGGCGAGCGTCAGCGTGTCGCCATTGAGCACCGTGATGCCATTGGCGTCCGGATTGGCCACCAGCAGATAAGGCGGCTTGGTGTCGCTGGCCGCCATGGCGCCGGGGGCGTGGCCCGCCAACACCGTCTGCCAGATTTCGGTGTCGTAGGGAAACAGAATAGCCACCGCGTCCATGCCGTCGCCGCTGAGGTAAACCTGGCCGCCGTCGGGGCTGACGGCGAAATGCCGCGGCTCAATAGCGAGCGGCAGGCGTACCACGGTTTTGCCGGAAGGCACGTCGAAAATCGTCAGGCTGCGCTGGCCGGCGTTGCCTACGACCAGGGTTGCCCCGTCAGAGCGAAACAGAACGAACGACGGCTCCGCTTCCGTGGAGACGGTGCGCTCCACGACGGCACGATCGAGCGATGCCAGCGCGATGGTGCGCTCGCGGTGGAAAGCGACGGCGGCGAGGTTTCCCGAACCGACGTCAAGGCTGTCCGGAGGCGTGCTGAAGCGAATGCGGCGGCCGGACCGCAAGGTATCGAGAGGCAGTTCGACCAGCGCCGCAGGGTCGCGGTAGAGCACCCATAGGGCGTCCTTACGCGGCGCGATCTTCATGGCAACGGCGGCTGCGCCCGCGCGCACGCGCCGGCTGATGGAAAAGGAAGCGAGGTCGATTTCGTAAACCGTGCCGGCCTCCGGCGCCAGAACGAATGCCTTGGGCTTGGAAGGATGCGGCACAATGAGCGCCGGCGCGGCATCGAGGGCGATGCGGCGCCGCAGGCGGAAACTGGTCAGATCGATTACTGCAACGGCGCGTCCTTCGCGGTCGGCCACCAGGCAGTAGCCGCGAAAACCGGCGGCTTTGGGCGGCCCGCAAGCCAGCCAGGCGGCCGGCGCCAACAGCAGGCCGCGGCGGGAAATGCGCTTCACGCGGTCAACCCAGCCCCGCTTCCCGCAGGAAGCGTGCCGATTCCTCGGGTGGAGTGGGGTTGATGTAGAATCCCGTTCCCCATTCAAAACCCGCCACCTTGGTCAGCTTGGGAATAATCTCAATGTGCCAGTGATAGTACGGCAGAAACGGATCCTGCACGGGAGCGCTATGCACGATGAAATTGAACGCGGGGTGCTCCAGCACCTTGTTGATCTTGCGCAGCGTAGTGCGCAGCACCCAGGCGAGATTCTGCAGGGTGGGCTGGTCCGATTCTTCGAAGTGGGAAGCGTGCCGCTTGGGCAGAATCCAGGTCTCGAAAGGAAAGCGCGGGGCGTAGGGCTCGATCACGGCGAAGCGGTCGGTTTCGGTGACCAGGCGCACGCCGGAAGCGCTCTCCTGGCGCACGATGTCGCAGAAGATGCAGCGCTCTTTCTGTTCGTAAAACTCCCGCGCGGCATCGGTCTCTTCCTTGGCGCGCTTGGGAATCACCGGCAGGGCGATGAGCTGCGAATGAGGGTGTTCCAGCGACGCGCCGGCGGCCTCGCCGTGATTCTTGAAGAGAATAATATAGCGGAAGCGGCGGTCGCGCTTGAGGTCGTTGACCCGGTCCTTGGCGGCGCCCAGCACTTCTTCAATCTGGCGCTCGGGGAGATCGGCAAGGGTAGCAGTGTGGTCGGGCGTTTCGATGATGACTTCATGCGCGCCGATACCGCTCATCTTGTCGTACATGCCTTCACCCTGGCGGCTGAGATCGCCTTCGATGCCGAGTACGGGAAACTTGTTCGGCACCACGCGCACGCTCCAGCCGGGACCGTCGCGCGCTCCGCCGTTGCGATAGGCGAGCACCTCGGGCGGCGTCTTGTGCTCGTTGCCGTAATCGAACGGGCACACGGTCTGGCGGGCCGCCGGAACGGGCTGGCGAATGAAGTCGCTGGGGCGTTTGGCCCGGTCGGTGGCGATGATCACCCATCGGCCGGTGATGGGGTCCTTGCGTAGTTCGGGCAATAGACGATTATAACGGTATTGGCGCGGCCTACGAAGCTTTGGCGCGCACTTTCAGCAGAATGGGCGTGCCGCGAAAACCAAAGCGTTTGCGGATCTGGTTGATGAGGTAGCGCTCGTGGGAAAAATGCAGTGCGCCGCCGCGGCTGGTAAAGGCTACGAACCCGGGCGGCCGGATGGAGGTCTGGGTCATGTAGTAGATCTTGCGATCTTCGAAGTGCAGTTGCTCCACGAAGCGGTTGAGCTCGCCGGTGGTGATACGGCGCGAGGCGGACTCGTAGATTTCACGGATCGCGGGAAAAAGCTGTTTCACGCCGGCTCCGGTCTTGGCGGAAAGGAAGAACACGGGCGCGTAGTCCAGGAATTTAAGCTGGTCGCGGAGATCGCGCTCGAACTGGGATTTCTTTTTGTTCTTCGCCTCGTCCCACTTATTGACACAGAGGATGACGGCCCGGCCGCCTTCGTGCGCGTAGCCGGCAATAGTGGCGTCGAGTCCCACGACACCCTCGGTGGCGTCCATCACCAGCAGGACCACGTGCGCCATGCGAATATTGCGGCGCGCCATCACCACGCTCAGCTTTTCGGCCATCATTCTGGTCTTGCCTTTGCGCCGGATTCCGGCCGTGTCGATGAACAGGTACTCCACGCCGTCGCGCTCGATCTTCTCGTCCACGGCGTCGCGCGTGGTGCCCGCGACGGGCGAAACGATGGCGCGCTCCTGGCCGGTGAGCGTATTCAGCAGAGTCGACTTGCCGACGTTGGGCCGGCCGATGATGGCCACCTTGATGGGCTGCTGCGTTTCCGGCGCATCCGGCGGAGCCGCGGTTTCGCCGCCGCGCTCGAAGGTTTCGGTCACATGATCGAGCAGGGCGTCGACGCCCGTGCCGTGCTCTGCCGAGACGGGGTAAACATCGGTGACGCCTAATCCGTAAAACTCGTGCGCGAGGTCTTCGCGGCTGGCGGTATCCGCTTTGTTGACGGCAATAGTGACGGGTTTGCCCAGCCGTTTGAGCATGCGCGCAAGGTCGCGGTCGGACCCGGTGATCTCGGTGCGGCCGTCCACCAGGAAGATGATGTGCGCGGCGCCCTGGAGGACCACTTCCGCCTGGCGGAGGATCTGGCTCGGAATATACTCGTGGTCATCGACGACGATGCCGCCGGTGTCGATCACCTCGAAGCGGCGGCCATCATGCTCAGCAAGCCCGTGGATGCGGTCGCGCGTGATGCCCGGCTCATCGCCGACGATGGCGCGCCGCTCGCCTGTGATGCGATTAAAAAGGGTGGACTTTCCTACATTGGGCCTGCCCACAATGACCACTGTGGGTATGGCATGCGACATGAAATTCAATCATAGCAGGGGCCGGATGTTATCCTGCGGGTTTGAAACACTACCCTATTTTCTTAAGCCTCAAGGACCGGCCGGTGCTGGTGGTGGGGGCTGGTAAAGTGGCGCTGCGCAAAACCAGGGGCTTGTTGGAAGCCGGGGCGCGCGTCACCGTGATCGCACCGGAATGGGAAGACGAATTCGAAGCGCTGCCGGTGAGGCTGGTGGCGCGGCGTTTTCGCGCTTCCGACCTGGGCGGCTGCGTGTTGGTGTTCGCCGCCACCAACGACCGCCTGACGAATCACCGCATCGGCATCGCCGCTAAAGGCAAGGGCGTGTTCGCCAACATCGCCGATTCGGCCGGGGAGTGCGATTTCGTGGTTCCGGCGCGCGTGCACCGCGGCGGAATCCAGATTGCGGTTTCCACCGGCGGCGAGAACCCGCGGCTGGCGGCGGATCTGCGGAAAAAGCTGGAAGAGATGCTGTAGAGCCGGCTTCGCAGCCGTGCGCACGCGCGCGCTCTATCTGTCTTGCAAAAATGACATGGTATTGTATACTGGTCGTACCGTTATGTCATTTCGTCTCTTGGGGTCGCTCGTATGTGCCGGTTCGCTGTTCGGGCAGGTCTCGGCGGAGCTGGCGGGCACGGTCACGGACCAATCCGGCGCGCTGGTTTCGGAAGCGGCCGTGAATGCCCGCAACACGGATACGGGAGCGGTGCGCAGCACGCTGAGCGACGGCACGGGGCGGTATCAGTTACCGGCGCTGCCACCCGGGCAGTACGAAATCCGGGCCGCCAAACCCGGGTTCGCGGATGCAATCCGCACCGGCGTGCGGCTGGCGGTGGGCCAGCAAGCCACTGTGGATTTGAGCCTTCCGCTGGGCGCCGCGG
>Ga0335081_10017019_pt1 | contig 11776 bp, 9 predicted proteins | sample Lox_Sample_35_FD_206713 | JGI IMG/M metagenome (GOLD analysis project Ga0335081, IMG submission 206713) | Soil microbial communities from Loxahatchee National Wildlife Refuge, Florida, United States - Lox_Sample_3.5 | ecosystem: Environmental > Terrestrial > Soil > Wetlands | place: USA: Florida... | reverse complement strand
GGGCGGGCATGGCCTTGGATCATCTGCTGCGCTTGGTTGTGGGCTAGGGTGAGCAGCAGGGTGCTGTTGGAAAGCGGGACGCCGGGCCAGTTCTGGTCGGCGGCTTTCCGCATTAATTCGAGGTCCTCGGCCGTCAGCCGGACATTCACCTGGAGGGTTCTTTTTGAGTGCTCCATGTCTGCTGTTTGGTCGAACAATCTGGGCGATATTATCCGAGCCGTTCGATACCGGCTGTGACTGCGGTCACAGTGCAGGGGCGGTTACCAACGCCGCCATCCCATCGCGCAGCGCCCCGGTTGCGGACCCTGTCGATACTCTTAGCTACGGTTGCTACCTCTCGTAACGGATGCGTGCTTTGACGCGGCGGATGTGCGATTTCACGCTGCATTGGGGCTGCGGTTTCGGGTGCGTGGGTGTCTTTTCAGTGGGATGCAGGCAGTGTTTTTTGGGTGTGGGCGTGCATTTTTCATGGCCACGTATCGTGCGGATCTGTGGGACGGGGAAATGGAGTAAGGCAGTGGTCAAGAATTCAGGTGCCGCGAAGCACCAACCTAGATGTTTGTTGTCTCATGAATTTCTGAACAAACTAAGCGTGATCATCGGCAGTTGCGAGTTGCTGCTGGAGGATCAGGGGGAATCGCCGAATCTGGATGCGCAGACGGCTCGGAGGGTTGAGGTCATCCGGGACATCGCGCGGCAGATGGCGCGGGATTTGAAAGAGCGTGCGTGCGAACTCGACGGGCTGACGAAGACGCTGTTGTTGCGGGAAGCGGGAACGAAGATCGTGGTTACGACTCCGAGTGGGGCCGCGTTAGAGCTTGGGGGTCAGGCACTCGATGACGGGAGCGAACCAGCGCAGAAGTTGGGGAAGGGGCGGACGTCCAGCCGGGCATCCGGAGGGGTTCCGGCGCAGAAGTGAGCGATGCGGCAAAATGCAGTGGACTATTTTTCGCCATCTGATTGGGCATTGCTGGCGAACCGGTCGGATACACCGCTACAGCAGACGGTGACTTTTCACACCGGCTTACTCTAATCCCTGGAGTAGGTAGAGTTCGGAAAGCTGGCGCAACGTGTTGTAGGCGAAACTTTTCCCGTCGGGTGTGATCCGGACGGTGGTGATGCCGAAAGCGCCAGCCGGATCGCCCATTTCGATCTTCTTTACCAACTGGCGTCTCCCCGTTGCGATTTCGATTCGATAGACGGTCGCGGAGATGCCAATATAGTCGACCACGAAGACCGAGTTTCCATCTGGTGCAACCTGAATTCCGATGTCTTGAGCCTCTCGCCCTTTGATCTCCCGAGCGGGCATATTGGAGCCTAGCGTAAGAATTTGCGGCGGAGTGTTATCCGACAGCTCTACCAGAAATCTTCCATCGGAGCTGGGGAGTCCTCGAACGCCTTCGGGAGTGAGCGGCTCGATTTTCCCAGAGTCAGGATCTAACACATAGGCGCGCACCTTGTGGCCCGGTTCATTGCCGTTGAATAGAATGCGATGGCTATCTGCGGTGAATCCCGTGCCGACGGGGTGCTCGATTCCCGGCAGCTTAAGCTCGGTGGTTGCGCCCGCTCCGGTAGGAATCAGCGAATAGCGAGGCGCGTTTCCGGGCGTAACCGCCAGCACCCATTTCTGATCGGGTGAGAGATAGATGCCATAACCTTCGCCGAGGCGTACCGCCGGACTGCCATCCGTGTTGCGCAAGAAGATTGTGCTGAGCGGGCCTCCGCCCTTACCGCCCTCCCAAAACAAAACTTGTTTGCCGTCCAGAGACAGAGCACCGAGAATCGCCCGGTCCAGCCAGGTAAGATCGCGGTCGCCTTTTGTCGGAGAGCCTGCCGTCTCGGGGCCTGAAAAGAAAATCTTTCGCTCGCGATTTTCAATTGAAACGATGGCTGTCCCGTCAGGTGCGACATCGTGCAAGGTCAACTCACCCGGAGCATCTGCAAGCAAACGCGATTTGCCGGACAAGGAGACGGCCATCAGACGGCGTTCCATGGTGGCCGCATGCACATTTGCGGTGAACCATACTTCGTCATCCTTGGGCGACCATGCCAGGCCCTGGATTCCGTCGAAATTTCCGACAGACTTGGGATCACTCCCGTCCGCGTTCATCACGGTGAGCGAGCCGCGGTCGTCGCCTCGTGCAGCGTGCTGGCAAAATGCGATTCGCTTGCCGTCCCGGGAGATGCGTGGATGGCTGACCCAGCTCGGAAGGGCGGTTTTGTAGATGACCTTGCCCGAGGGATATTCGATACGGTTCTCGTTGTCGACCGTCCGCACGACCAGCAGGTTCGATCCGTCCGGCGCCCAGTCGGACCACTCCACGTTCTCCAGGATTTCTCGCGGTGCGCTGCCGCCAGTGAGCGTGGTCCGCGCTAATGTACCCTGCACGCTCATGAGTCCAGGTTGCTCGGTCGGCTTAAGGGAAACCGCAAGTTCGCCCTGCGAGGAGACACCGAGCAGGCTCGTGTCATGCAGTCCGAGTGGACGAGACTCGATGCTGTCGACGTGGGTGGAGAACAGTTCCGGAGGCTGCCCGCCCCAGGCTGCACTGTAAATCACGGTGCGATTGTCGGGCGCAAAACGCGCGTTCAAGACGGTGCCTTTGCGGAAAGTCAGCTGGTGATAGGTAAGCTGAGAAGCGGTTTTTCCACGGTGCCCGACGATATATCCCACTGTAGCGACCAAGGCAACGAGCACGATAATGATTACGGGCTGGAATCGGCGAATGCGCTGAACCGTTGTCGGCTGGCCGGCTTTCGCTTGCACCGTGCTGGAAGCGCCGGATAGCGACTCCAGATCGAACGCCAGATCACGGGCAGACTGGAATCTCTGATCGGGACTTTTCTCGAGACAGTGGCGAACGATGCGGTCGAGCGCTGGGGAGATGCTGCGATTCAGTTCGCCAATCTCAGGCAGGTCTTCCTTGAGGATTGCTGTCATCGTCTCCGCAGCGGTATCGCGACGGAAGGCGCGCTGTCCGCTGAGCATCTCGAAAAGGATTGCCCCGAATACAAAAATGTCGGAGCGATGATCCACCGTCATGCCGCGCACCTGCTCGGGCGACATATAGCCGGCTGTGCCGAGAACCTGCCCCCCTTCGGTGAGGGAAATGTCGGCGGAGGTTAAAGTCTGGATGCTGCTGCTCGAGTCGGATTTGAGCGGCGCTGCCTTGGCCAAGCCGAAATCCAGAATCTTCACGCGGCCGTCTTTGGTCAGGAAAATGTTCTCCGGCTTCAGATCGCGATGGATGATTCCTTTGTCGTAAGCCGCGGCCAAGCCGTGGGCGATCTGAATGGCGATCTCAATTACTTTACGTGGAGAAATGGTGCCGCCCTGCAGCCGCTCGCGCAGCGTCTCGCCTTCCAGCAACTCAGTCACCATGTACGGCGTCCCTTCATGAGTGCCGATATCGTGCACGGCGAGAATGTTGGGATGGCTGAGGGCCGCGACGGAACGTGCTTCGCGCTCGAACCGGTGGAGGCGGTCGGCATCGGTTGCAAACGACGCAGGAAGGATCTTTACGGCGACGACGCGGTCGAGTCGGGCATCACGAGCGCGATAGACCTCACCCATTCCGCCCGCGCCTAGAGGGGACTGGATTTCGTAGGGGCCGAGTTTTGTGCCAGAAGAGAGGGGCATTCGTGGGCGCAATTATAGCCTCTAACAGTGGAAAGAGCCGGATGTTGTGCGCGATCAGGTCGGAAGCTTGCCCGTGATGCGTCCGCAGTGGGCAACGGCAAACGGAGAAAGGAGCGTTGAAAGAGATCCGCACGACGATTACGGGAGTCCCAATTTATAGAGGATGGATTAGTGGCGCGGGGTCAGGGCCGTAGGGCGTATACCGAAGCGCCTTTATCTCGATAACTGTTTGCCTCTTACACCGGAATTATTTCATCAGCTTGTCTTTTTCACTCTGAGCTGCAAGTCCATATCTTATCGCCGCTTCAAGCGTGTCGATGTTTATATCCTTTAGAGCTTTAAACCGAATGCAATATCCGGTCACGCTCGCCTTGCCTAATTGCTTTCCATACGTTTTGGCTAAATACTTCTTATCTTTGAGGCCAAGAATATACACAGAGATTCCGGCTTTGTTCCCGCTCACACCAATTTGAAAAAACTCTCTACTTTTTCCATTGGCAGATTTTATTGTGTGAAATCCATATCCAATCGTAGGGCTGGAAACAGTTTGATTTCTGCTGTCTTTCCCATCGAAGAACCATAATTTGCATTCTGGTAACGCTTGAAGTGTGAGCCGATGCAACTCTCGCATGTCACTGCGTTTTGGCTCAGGTTGGCTCCTAATGTACTTTTTGATTTGTTCTTGTACGTTCATACGTTCTGCTCTCTAGTTGCGGGCACGAAATTATACGACGTTTAAACGTGCTCAGAACATCACCGTCACGCGCGAAATTCTCACCTTATCGCGGGCATCGACGAGTTCAAGTGCGGACCGAAGGTCCTGCTTGCGAACTCGGGCGAGCCTCACTCCTCTACTGCCGCAGTGCTTCGGGGAAGTTCTAACCACGGTGACGGATTGTCTGACCTGCTGAGACAGGGGTTCGAGCGAGGTTTGTGGCCGTCGTCGGAAATATCGAAGAAGGGCACAGTGAGGATAGTCCAGCGCGGTCCGAGTATCTACGGGGCGCTGAATTGCAGTGCAGTCAGGTGGCCGCAGAACTCATTTCTTCAGCTCCGATCGGCCAGCACTTCACGAAGCGAGTAGCCATCCGGGAATTCTGATACGAGGTACTGCTGCTCGTTTTGGGGACCGACATCGTGGAGTGCTAGAGTGCTTGCGGGTGCGGAAAAAGGAGCGGGGATCGGCGCAGGGCGGGGCGGGTCTGGGAACTGGATCGAAGGCTGTCACCAAGAGAGACCAGGGGGATTTCACCCTGCAACATAACCCGACGGTTCCGAAATACGCAGCTTGATCGCTTTGTTGTCAGTCTGGGAATGCGTTTGCCATCAAATCTTGTTCTGACTTAGGAATGTTCAGCCGGGTTGCTTCCGCTCGCCAGTCGACAACCGCGCCTTGCACTTTCTTTAAGATGTCGGCCGCTTCGCGTGGCTTCACGCCATAATGCTCGGATGCCTCCATGGCGATCGAAACATCGCAGGCAGTCTCAACCTCGTTAATCGCCAGAGTCAGTTCGTGTCGGTCGACCGAGGGATTGATGTCGTACGCGGGGGACAACCGGATCCCGTTTTCGTCGACAAAAAATCCGTGATTGCGAAGATGATCGTCAGTGTTGTGCGTGATGATGTTGAAGAGCACACGTCGAAACAGTTGAAGGCAATCGGAGTGTGTATCAGCACCGCGTGATTGCAATAGATCAACAAGCTCAAGATAGCTTGCTCCAGATTCGCCGTCGTTATGCTGAGTCAAAGTCATGGCGGAAATGAATGCCAGACGGGCTCCTCTTTCCGTACGATCGAAACGCTTCACCAGAAACGTGGTGTAGGGACTCTCCGGGAAGCGAAGGGGTCTCGCATTGGGAACAAGGATTCCCGCTTTTCTCGCCAAGCTGTGAGCGACGAGTTCCCATCCGCCCACGTCTCGAGTGTCACTTCTGCTGGGAAATTTTGCCATGCACAATGTCCCGGCTTCATCCCTCACAGACGCTTTCGGCCGCGCTCCGCCCAGTGAAGACCCTGGCGCGAACAGTTGCGTTATCCACTTTTGATAGCGGGGATTATTTTCCTCGTCGATGTGCTTCTCGAACTGCAGACTGGCAGCCTGCAATTCCCGCAAAGACGTGAGTGGCGGAGCGGCAAGTTGCGCGTCGCTGGCGATGAAAGGCGTATTGGCTGCCTCTCGAAAGCGCAGCGCACCCAAACGTGTTTCATCGTGAATGCCAAGGAGAAAATTCCACTCAGTCAACGCGCGAGGTTTGCGTTTTTCCTGGCGTGCGAGAACGTTTTCCCGTCGCTGCATGAGCACTCTTCCCCAACGGTCCGGGGCAGAGTCCAGGAATATGCCAAAACTGTTGCGCTGAGGAGTGGGGAACTGATGGCCGGCTGCCAGGGCCAGGTCCGGATCGAAGGAGAAAACTTCCGGTTGCTCCAGCCACGTGCGGTCATATTCAAAGGAGAAGATTTCACCAGCACCGCTTTGCTGGCGATGAAGTCGTCCCATGAGAACGGGGTGGCCAAGCCGCTCCAGATCGATACATACCTCGACTGTATCGAGACCTGACATTAAGACGTTTCCTCCGTTTTGGCCACGCTGTCGACTGTTGGAGTGGAGTTCGGCCGTTTTGGTGCGCGACGTTTCGGAGATAACCCTGCGTCTTGTAATCTTCGACCTAGGGGATCGTCCACGGCCAATTTCGCGAGATCCTCTTCGAGACGCAATACCTGCATCACGCGTGCATAAATCCCGAGTGCGACTGCCGAATCTCCTTTTTCCACCTTGTACAGAGTCTTCCGCGAAATCCCGGCGCGTTGTGCCACCGTTTCTGCCGAATATCTGCGACGCAGGCGGGCCAGCTTCAAATTTTCCCCATAGCCTCGCAAGAGGCGGGAAACGCGCGGGAGTAGGGATGGTTCAACCCGCCCCATAATGAGTATTATAATACTCTATAAATCACTATTTTGCAACCGATATAACACATTATTTCGTTGCTGGATTAGAGCGAACCGATCTACAAGTCCGAAGCAAAACAGCCAACGCGACCGCTCCGCTCTGGCCGCCGCTTCGTCATCCTGATCGTCATCAACGGCCGCGTCTACTTCGGGCACCAGAAGTGAAGTCGAAGTTTATGGCCTGCTGAAGTAGTGATCTGTTGAGCTGAACAAGGATGCGTGGACTGAGATCTCACAACAGGTTGTAGTCACCTTAGCAATCCTGCTTGTTGGCTTGAGTGTGCGCATGCCTGACTTTAAGATTCCGGCATTTTCGATCACCTTCAGCACGCCTTCAATGTTTATGGCGAGCCCGAACCAAGCTGCTCGTTACGGTCCATTAGTGAATAGGGTTCCTGACTATCACACACTCGAACCCTGCAGCTTTGCCGACCTTTTAGGTGCTCCGGCGAGCCCGACTTAGACTTCATCCGGTTGGCGAGCCTGGTGCACCATTTCCACAAGCACTTTTCGAGTCTCAGCCGGATTGCTCACCTCCCGCAAGAATGCAACGCGAGCGCCGCGCATGCCGTCCGGGGTCCGCAATCGGACCTGAAACCCAAGCCGATCGACTGTTGTCATCGTCGCTTCCGTTGAATCAACGTGAGCAAATTGGCGGGCGAGCAGGACCAGCGCATCTTTGTGGTCGGCATTCATGTGCTGGATGATTTCGGCCATAGAGTCTGCGAGTGGGTCGGGTTGGCTGCGGTTGTAATCGGATGCAGATAGCCAGCCCATGACCCCGAAGCCGCCCACGTAATAAACATCAACGATGTCCATGCGGTAGAACGAAAAGTCGTCAAAATCTACCCAATACTTGCTGTTGGCGTGACGCTCCAGGTACAGCTTACGCACCTCAGTCAACTCGGTGTAGGGTGCCGGATGAACATTTCCCAACAGCGTGACCCTCGATGCTCCGAGTGGTTCGCCCTCAGTGTCCTGCTGCGTGATAAGCAGACTGGCATGGGGATCGGCCTGCAGGTTCTGCGTGTGCATGGCCATGTTACTGATCAGGAAGATGGGACGGCCGTGTTCGTCCAACGCGTAGGGCATTACGGACCCAAATGGGAATCCGGGCTGTTTGCGCGACTGGGTAGAAAGACTGCCGACGCGCCCCAGATACACAAATGTGCGCGCACGTTCGGCGAACGTAGGCTCGGGGACTGGCGGTTGGTCACTTGCAGGACCAGGCCCCGCATGTTTTCGGCCGGATGAGGTTGTCATTCGTGGTCTCCTCTCCTAGATGTCTTCGTCTGGTCTGCCGCACCTGCGAGATCCTGCCGTGTGACCGAACTGGTGCACGTTTGACCATAGCAGAGACTCTATTCTAGTTCCGCATGACGCTGCTCGATGCCTCCAACCAGCCTGGTTACTGGGCTTGCGGAGGTGGTGGAGATTTCAACGACCTCTATTTTGCCAAGTGCATATACGTCGGTGAGGATGTCGGCCACCCCTTCATAACGCCGAACGGCATTCATATTCACGTTGGCGGAAGATCACGGAGAGTCTTGCTCCCGCTCCCAACCGATAGTGAGATACAACACTTTTCAGGACAAACTTCTCTTTTATCGCTTTGTGTGGCATGCCATGGTGGCAGCCTCGAAGTTTCAAGTATCCGAGACTCAATTCCGTCCGGAAGTCGCTGCCATTGCACAAGCGTTGGGTATGTCGCTTGCCTCCGAACCCGATCTGCAACGTGGCATCATGCAATTGCTGCAAGCGCGCGATGAGCAGTCTCGAGTCGATAATGCCACGAGCTTGGATAACCTCGTACTTCGGGCAGTCCTCCATCATTGTCACCAAGCAAATCAAGAAAAGGTGTTCGTTTCGAAGATCGCGGAGGCCGCTAACGATATCTACCGCGAAGAAGGAGAATCGCTGCGTATCAGCAGCGAAACTGCGGGACGCGTATTGAAAAACCTGGGACTTTACAGTCGGCGGCTGGGGAATGCAGGAAGAGGGGCTCGTTTTGGACAAGTCGACGCAGTCTCAAGCGCACCGGTTAGCCTATGCGTACGATGCGCTTCCCTCGGAGCCATCTTGCGGTTACTGTCACAGGTTGCAAACACAACGAACCGAAGAGCTTGTGCAGGAGGTGTAGGTTTAGCACACGTTGCCACAAAAAGGCGTCCGGCCAGCAGAGAATTTGGAGTCGTAAGGTCGGAGGGGTTCCAGAGTCGGTGTAAGACCCAAAGAAGAAAAAGAAGCAATCAACCGGTCGACCTGTGTCGGGGCTCGATCATGGCCCCTGACCCAGTACAAACCATTTTTGCTGATCTCTGGGAAGACGCCGGCCCTTCGCAATCCCCATCTACAAGAATCACAAAATCGCAGCATTGCCGGATTTTTGGATTTTTAACATCCAGGAGCCGATTTCTTGTTAGGCAGAGACCCGCACTGTGAAGAAGTGGGGCCTGCATTTACCTCTCCCGCGGCGCTGCCCGGCAACTCCGGTTCGTTGCCCGAATTGCACCTGCAGCCCGGCCGCGTGCAACAACAATTGGCACGGTCTGGCGACGTAGATTCGTGACCCACTGGAGTAGTTCCGTCTCTTCGAAGAACTCGATATCGGCATATCGACGGGGCTTCCGCATCATGATTTGGGACGAGAGATGATCCCCTCCGACTGCGTGCGCGCGAAAGCCGCAAGAAAGCCAGAAAGGTGAGCGATCTCATCATGTCGCCAGGCAGCTACCCCGTCGTGGAAGTGCCGGGGGAAACTTATTGCTGAAGATTTCGTGCATGCCGCCATTGACCCGGGAGGATACGCGACGCATCGGGTACGACTGACCGGCAGCAATCGACAGGCGACAGCTTCGCTGCAGAATATGGGTGACTGAAGGCGCGCGTTTCTCTTTCTGATAACCTCGGAAGTGCGGGGGGCATCGCTTTTTCCGCCGATCATTAACGCAGAAAACATCTCAAAAGCATTTGGGGCGAAGCCGCTTTTCGAGAATGTTTCTTTCGTGGTTTCGGAGGCCGACCATTCCGCCCGCGCCGAGAGAGGACTGGATTTCGTAGGGGCCGAGTTTTGTGCCAGACGAGAGGGGCATGCGCGGCGCCATTATAGCCCGTGTTAGCGGGTACTTCAGCTGAGCTATTCTGCGACCTTATGACCGTCACCGCTTCACTGCACGCGATTAGCGATGAATACGTCGGAAAAATCCTGTGTGCTTCGTAGGAAAAGTGGTCTCCGTCTGGGGTGATGGGCAGGAACGTCCTACGCTACTACCGCGCCACAAATTCCTTAACGCGAGAAGAATGGTCCGGGTGGCAGGAGTTGAACCTGCGTGGACATGTGCCCAAGACATGTGGGTGGCCGCTACCCTACACCCGGATATGACGAGAGGGCTTTGCAGCCCTCTCCTGTCTACCCCTTCACGCACACTACCTGGCGCAACGTGTGCACCACGTCTACCAGATCGCGCTGCGCTTCCATCACGGCGTCGATGGACTTGTACGCCATCGGTGTTTCGTCGATAACGTCGGCGTCCTTACGGCACTCGACGCCCGCCGTCGCCTTGGCGTGGTCGTCCAGCGAGAAGCGGCGCTTCGCTTCTGTACGCGACATGGCGCGTCCGGCTCCATGACTGCAACTCATGAAGCTTTCCGGATTGCCCTTGCCACGCACGATGTACGAACGCGCACCCATGCTGCCCGGGATGATGCCCATGTCTCCCTCACGAGCGCGCACTGCGCCTTTGCGGGTGATGAGCACGTTCTCGCCATAGTGGTGCTCCCAGGTCACGTAGTTGTGATGGCAGCTCACGACATCCATATTAGCTTCGAACGCCGGGACTTCTCCCGAGCCTTGAACGGCCGCGATCAGATTGCGCATCATCAGTTCGCGGTTGGCCAGCGCGTAGTCCTGCGCCCAGTGCACTGCGCGGACGTAGTCCTCGAAGTGCTCTGTCCCTTGAGGCAAGTAAGCAAGGTCCTGGTCCGGCAGGTTGATCATCCACTGACGCATATCGTTCTTGGCCAGCTCGATAAAAAACGTACCGAAACGATTACCTACGCCACGCGATCCCGAGTGCAACAGGAACCAGACGTTCTCGCTTTCATCGAGGCAGACCTCGATGAAGTGGTTCCCGGTGCCGAGTGTTCCCAGGTGATTCACGCGCTGCTTGTGATCCAGCTTGGGATACTTATCGACGATCGCCTTGTACGCCGGCTCCATCTTCGCCCACACTTCCGCGTGATGCGACGGAGCATGCGACCACGCACCGCGGTCGTTCGCGCGTCCGTTGTCGGTACGCCCGTGCGGCACCGCCTTCTCAATTGCCGTGCGGATGCCGTGCAGATTGTCCGGCAGATGGTTGGCGTGCAGAGAAGTCTGCACGGCCATCATGCCGCAGCCAATATCGACACCGACCGCCGCAGGAATGATTGCGCCGCGAGTCGGAATTACGCTGCCCACGGTTGCGCCAATGCCCCAATGCACGTCCGGCATGGCCGCCACCCACTTGTAGATGAACGGCAACTGCGCGACGTTCAAAAGCTGCTGGCGTGCGGCGTCCTCAAGCGGGACACCCTTGGTCCAGGCTTTGATTAGTACGCCGTTGTCGGGCTTGATTACGTTGTAAGTGTTTTCGGTCATAAGTTTCCTCGCTACATCGAATTCAGCCTCCGTCATTACTCCGCAGGGACTATCTCGCGCACGAAACCAACCACGCGAGTACGCGCAGGCGCGATCCGGGTCTCATAATCGGTGCAGTACAGCACATCCAATTTCATGGGACGCACCGTCCCGCCGTATGTGCAGGAGATCGCACGCCGCGCATCTACGGCATACTGCACGTGCGCGTGCAGGCAACCTACACACAGTGGTTTGGGTCTCGTTGCGCGGTTTCTCTCGCGAAAGACCCGAAGCCCTTCATAAATAGCTTTCAACAGCATGGCCAAGAAAAATGGCATTGCGACCCTCCTTTCTCCGATTACCTGAATCTGCGCGCCTTCAACTTGCCAGGCCGCTGCCGGACGCTTGGTGGCTCGTCACGGAATTGAACCGTGTCCACTGGCTTTTCAGACCAGCACTCTTCCGTCGAGTTCCCGAGCCAAAACTTTGGTGGACGGTGCGAGAATTGAACTCGCATTTCACGGTTGCAGGCCGTGAGTAATCCCCTTATACGAACCGCCCATTTTGGGGCG
>Ga0335081_10017018_pt1 | contig 11776 bp, 11 predicted proteins | sample Lox_Sample_35_FD_206713 | JGI IMG/M metagenome (GOLD analysis project Ga0335081, IMG submission 206713) | Soil microbial communities from Loxahatchee National Wildlife Refuge, Florida, United States - Lox_Sample_3.5 | ecosystem: Environmental > Terrestrial > Soil > Wetlands | place: USA... | reverse complement strand
CATAGCGTTCAATCGTCGCTAAAGCACGGTGGCGGCGGGTTGCGAACCCGGCGCCGCGCTGGTTCCCACGGGGGGGTGGGAACCGGCGAAGCCCGCCGCGGCGGCCGGGCGGGTCCCGGCTCCACGCCAGGGACCCGCTCGCTGTTGCACCCAGCGGGAGGTTCTGGTGGAACTCGGGATCAGCGCCGCGGATCTGCGGCCGCGACGTACGGACGCGCCGCAGCGGGCGGTGACCGAACACATCCTGGCGCTGGCCGATCAGGCCGGGTACGGCGCCGCGCTCATCGACGCAGTGGCCGACCCCGCCGACACGTCCGTGATCACGTGGCCGCAGTTCGCGCACATGGTCCGGGCGGCGGCGGGCGGCCTGTCGCGGCGAGGCCTGCGAGAGGCCGACACGGCCGGGATCTTCGTCGAGGATGCGGTTAGCCATGTGGTGGCGGTACACGCCGTCCGGGCGGCGGGGGCCATCGCCATGCCGCTTCGCCCGGCGCAGGCCGCGGCGGATGTTGCTACGCAGCTCAAGCAGGGCCGGGCGCGGCTGCTGATCACCTCGGCCGGGCTGGCCGAAATCGCTATCCAGGCTGCCGAGCGCTCCTGGGTGCGGCAGGTGTTCGCGTTCGGCGAGGCGGAGGGAACCACGGCGTTCGGTTCCCTGCTGCACACGGCGCGGCACAGCCAATTCCAGGTCTACGCCGACGCTGGCCAGAACGGTGACGCAAGCCACGGCGACAACGCTCGCCACGGTGACAACGCTCGCCACGACGGGGACGTTGGCCGCGGTGACAACGCTCGCCACGACGGGGACGTTGGCCGCAACGGCAGCAGCGGTGGCGTGCAGGATCTGGGCTGGGCTGGGCTCGGGCTGCCGTGGCCCGGCCTGGACGGGCCCGGGCTAACCGGCCGGGACGTGGTCGTGGCGGCACCGCCCTGCGGCGATCCAGACGTCTATACGTCACTGCTGGACGCAGCCCTCGCGGCGGGCGCCACAATCGTGGCGGCCCCGCTGGCGCAGGTCCTGGAGGCAGTCGGCATCTATAAGGGAACCGCCGCGATCGTGCCCCGGGACACGGACGTCCCCGGCCTCCCCGCGGAGCGGGTCTTCACCGTCGACTAGCGCCGTCGAGCCGGTCGCCGCCCCCGCGGCCGGTGTTCGCGGACGCGCGGGTGGGTTGGCGGCAGTGCGGGTTGCTGCTGGTGTGACTGTCGCTGCTGCTGTGGTCGCAGCGGGGCGGCTCCAACTGTGGAGCCATCCGGTCGGGCCGACGGCTGGTCATCGAGCCGCGGAAGGCCGCGTGCGCGCGAAGCCTCCCGTCGTCCCCGTCACAACCACCACAGACCGCTGCGTGCGTCCCATTATCGTGGTGGATCCGGGCTCCGTGGTCGATCTGGGGGACTCCGTGAGCGTTCCAAAGTAGGGTGCGTTCGCGGCGTGTCCGGGGTCCGTGATGTGGTTTGATACCCCGGGTTCCCGCCGTTTCGTGTCCCCCCGGGCGGGATTCCGGTGATCGTGAAGGATCTGCTACTCCCTGGAGTAGCAAAGTCTTCGCGATCGTGGAAACCAGGCGCAGTCGCGGGGCTGGGAGCCCGCCGGGCCGCGGCGAGGCCGCCGGTGAATCATGACAAACCACGCAAATGGCCGCGGCAGCGCCCGCCGCCCGCGACACGCCGAAAACTCACGTTAATCCGGCATGTTCACCCAGCACCCGCAATCAACCGCCAAGCCCGGATCAACCACGCAAATGAGACGCGAGAGGCGCAGGGGGCATGAGGGACGAAGCCGCGCCGCCGAACGCGGCATTTGCGCCACGCCCGGGGCCCCCGCGACACCCTGGCCCCGGCGAGGGGACCGGGGTGCCGAGCACCGGCAGCGAGCCCAGGACCGGTGCCCTGGGACGGCGGGGCTTAGGACGCGACCGCGGGTTCCTCCTCGCGGACTTCGACGTTCCGCGGCAGGAGTCTCCTGGTGCGGATGAAGACCGCGATCACCAGCAGCGCGCACACGTTGAGGATTGCGGCGAGGCCGAAGGCCGTCGCCATTCCGTGCGCGAGCACGTGCTGGGCCTGGGCGGCCGCGGTCAGGCCCGGCAGCGGGTGCTGCTGGGCGTTCCGGCTCGCGGTGCCGAAGACGGCAACCAGGACGGCGAGCCCGAGGGAGCCGCCGACCTGCTGCATCACGTTCACCATGCTGGAGGCGGCCCCGGAGTCGGCCGGCGCCACGCCGGCCAGCGACGCCGTGGTCAGCGGCACGAACACCAGCCCCATCCCGATGCCCAGCAGCACCATCGGGCCGAACACCCCGGACCAGTAGCCGGTCGCCGGGGAGACGCGCGACAGCCAGGCCAGCGAGGCGATGGCCGGCAGCAACCCGGCGATCATCAGCGGCTTGGCGCCGAGCCGCGGCATCAGCCGGGGCGCCGTGCGCGACATGCCGAACAGCGCCGCGGTCAGCGGCAGGAAGGCCACGCCCGCGCGCAGCGGGCTGAAGCCCATGACCTGCTGCAGGAACTGGGTGAGGAAGTAGAACACCCCGAACATCCCCGCGATCAGCAGCAGCCTGGCCACGAACGAGCCTGACCGGCTGACGTCGGCGAACAGCCGCAGCGGCGTGATCGGCTGGCGGGCCCGGGTCTCGATGGCCAGGAAAGCGGCGAGCAGGACGGCGGCGGCGCCGAACGCGCCCAGGGCCAGGTGATCACCCCAGCCGCTGGCCGCGGCCCGGACGAAGGCGTAGACCAGGGAGGCCACGCCGAGGGTGGACGTCACGGCACCGGCCAGGTCGAAGCGGCCGGCCTGGCGCTGGGTCTCGGCCACGAACAGCGGCGCGATCACCACCACCGCGATCCCGATCGGCACGTTGATGAACAGGACCCAGCGCCAGGACAGCCATTCGGTGATCACGCCCCCGAGTACCAGGCCCAGCGAGGAGCCGCCGGTGATCACGCCCATGTAGATGCCGAGCGCGCGGGTCCGCTCCCGGCCCTCGGGAAAGCTGCTCACGATGAGGGCCAGCACGGCCGGCGCGGCCAGCGCGCCGCCCGCGCCCTGCACGGCCCGGGCGACCAGCAGCATGCCGGCCGAGGTAGACAGCCCGCCCGCCAGCGAGGCCAGGGTGAACAGGCCGATGCCGGCCAGGAAGACGCGGCGCCGGCCCAGGATGTCGCCGGCCCGGCCGCCGAGCAGCAGCAGCCCGCCGAACGTCAGCGTGTAACCGTTCATCACCCAGGACAGGCTCGTCCGGGAGAAATGCAGGCTGGTCAGGATGTGCGGCAGTGCGATGTTCACCACCGTCGCGTCAAGGATGATCATGAGCTGGGCGCTGAGCATGATGGCCAGGGCCACGCTCGCCCGGCTCGAAGGGCTGGCCTCACGGGTGCGCGCATCACGGGTACGCAAAGAAGACAAGATGCCTCCATGGCGATCTGGATCCCGGGCGCTCCATGGCGCGGGGATCCCTGCGAACCTTCGGCGACCTTCGGTGGCTGACAGACCGCTGGCCGGGCGGTACGATCAGGAATGAAGCGGAGGTCTACTCCGGTTACTATACGGAGGCAGTCTCCGCTTTGCAACCCTATTTATGCCAGGGACGATGACCAGACCAGCTGACCAGGGACTCGCGCGGCCGGCCGAGCAACTGCGCGCCGACGCGCGGCAGAACCATGCCCGGCTAATCTCCGCCGCTACCGCGGCCTTCGCGGAAAAGGGTGCTGACGCGCCGCTGGAGGACATCGCCCGGCGGGCCGGTGTCGGCATCGGCACGCTCTACCGCCACTTCCCGAGCCGGCTGGACCTGCAGGCGGCCGTGTTCCGCACCCAGGTCCGCACCGTCTGCGAGCAAGGCGACGCGCTGCTGGCGACCGACTTCCCCGAGCAGGCCTTCGCCGCCTGGATCCGTGCCCTCGCCGGGTACCTGGTCACCAAGCGCGGCCTGTCACGCGCGCTGATCGACGCGGTCGGGGTCGAATCCGAGCTCATTACCTCATGCTGGATGACCATGCGCGAGACCACCGAGCGGCTGCTGGAGAGCGCGCAGCGGGCGGGGGTCATCCGTTCCGACGTCACGGGCATGGACGTGATGCGGCTGATCCACGGGGTCGCGGTGAGCTCGGAGCGCGATCCGGACCGGACCGAGCTGCTGCTGTCGGTCACGCTCGACGGCCTGGCCGCCAAGCGGGGCTGAGCGGGCCCCCGCTGGGCTCAGAAGTCGGGCGGGCGGTTCTCGTAGGGGGTGCTGAGGACCACGGTGGTCCGGGTCGAGACCCCGCCCAGGGTGCGGATCTGATACAGCAGATCCTCCAGCGCAGTCGGCGAGGAGACTCGCACCTTGAGAATGTAATTCTCATCTCCGGCGACGCTGTGGCAGGCCTCGATCGCGGCCAGGTGCTCCAGCCGCTGCGGCAGGTCGTCCGGGGCGGCGGCGTCGAACGGCTTGACCGACACGAAAGCGGTCAGCGGCAGCCCGACGTCCTCCGGGTTGAACATCGCGGCGTAGCCCTTGATCACGCCGTCCTGCTCGAGCCTGCGCACCCGCTGGTGCACCGCGGACACCGAGAGCCCGGCCTGCCGGGCCAGCTCGGTGAAGCTCATCCGGCCGTTGCGGGCCAGCAACGACACGATCTTGCGGTCGATCTCCTCCACGTGGTCACGTTAGCGCCTGGACGGCGGGCTCTGCCCGCGGGTCGCCGTGGTCGGCACAGGCGCCCGCCCGTGCGAGACTGTAGAGATGCAGCGGAACCCGGAAGAACTCTACGAACTCGGTCCCGCCGCGCCCGATATCGCGAACGTGCCGATGTTGCACTATCTCGAGGGCTTCATCGACGCGGGCAACGCCGGCCGCGTGCTCGCCGAGCACTTGCTGAGCACTCTCCCCCACGAGACGGTGGCGCGGTTCGACGCGGACCGGCTCATCGACTACCGGTCCCGGCGTCCGCTGATGATCTACGACAACAGCCACTGGGAGAGCTACGAGGCTCCCGAGCTCGCCCTGCACCTGCTGCGCGACCAGAACGAACAGCCCTTCCTGCTGCTGACCGGGCCCGAGCCCGATCATGAGTGGAAGCTGTTCACCGACGCCGTTCTGGATCTGACCAGCCGGCTCGGCGTCGGCCTCGCGGTCGGCTTCCTGGGCATCCCGGCCGGGATGCCGCACACGCGGCCGCTCGGCGTGATCGCGCACGGGACCCGCGACGACCTGATCAGCGCGCACCAGCGGCTGCCGAGCCGGATCCAGCTGCCCGGCAGCGCGGCCGCCCTGCTCGAGCTGCGGCTCGGCGAGGCTGGCCGGGACGCGCTGGGCTTCGCCGTACAGGTGCCGCACTACCTGGCCCAGGCCGTCTATCCCCCGGCCGCCCTGGCCCTGCTGGGCTCGGTGGTCACCGCCACCGGGCTCGGGCTGCCCGACGCCGAGCTCCGTGAGGCCTCCGACCGGACGAACGAGGCGATCGAACGGCAGGTTGCCGAGTCAGCCGAGGTCGCCGAGCTGGTCCGCGCGCTGGAGCAGCAGTATGACTCCGCGGCGGAAACCACCGGTGCCGACGGTAACCCCGACGCCGGCGCCAGCCTGCTGGGCGAGGGCGAGGCGATGCCCACCGCCGACGAGCTGGCGGCCCAGTTCGAGCGGTTCCTGGCCGAGAACCAGGGCCGCATCGACCCGCCGGGTCCGCGGACCACCGAGGGCCCGGACAGCTAGCCCCAGGCCGGAGAGGCGACCGCAGACCGACGGCGAGGCCGTCGGGCGAGAATAACCAGGCAAATCGTCTGGCCAGGGCGGCGATCGTGGTGGCGGTGACGGTGCTGTGGGCTAGCCGACGACGACCAGCTCTCGCGGAGTGTTGTTGAGCCGCTCGTAGCCGTCGGCGGTGCACACCACGATGTCCTCGATGCGCGCGCCGTGCGGGCCGGGGTAGATCCCCGGCTCGACCGAGAACGCCATGCCGGGCTCGAGCATCTCGCCGTTGCCGGCCACGATGTACGGGTCTTCGTGCGCCTCCAGCCCGATCCCGTGGCCGGTGCGGTGGAAGAACGCCGCGCCGTACCCGGCCGCGGTGATCGGCTCGCGGGCGGCCGCGTCGACAGACTCCGCGGTCACCCCCGGCCGCACCGCGGCACACGCGGCCTCCTGGGCGTCGAACAGCACCTTGTAGTAGGTGGCGAACTCGCCGGGCGGCTCGCCGATCGCGTAGGTGCGGGTGCTGTCCGAGCAGTACCCGGACGGCATCGTGCCGCCGATATCCACCACCACCGCGTCGCCGACGGCCAGCACCCGGTCCGAGACCTCGTGGTGCGGGCTGGCGGCGTTCGGTCCCGAGCCGACGATCACGAAGTCCACGCTGGCATGCCCCTCGGCCAGGATGGCCTCGGTGATCACCGAGCCGACCTCGCGCTCGGTCAGCCCCGGCCGCAGCCAGCCGGGAACGCGGGCGTGTACCCGGTCGATGGCCGCGCCCGCCTCGCGCAGCGCCGCGACCTCGGCGGGTGTCTTCCTGATCCGCAGCGGGCGCAGGGCGCCGCTGGCCAGCGTCAGCCGCGCGCCGGGCAGCGCGTCGCGGAACCTCAGCACGAACAGCGCCCACATCCGGTCGGACAGGCCGACGGCCGAGACGCTACCGAGCAGGCCTGCGACCAGCCCGAACGGATCAGCTGTCTCTTCCCAGGGGACGATCTCCAGGCCGAGCGAGCCGGCCGGGGAGGCCTGCGCGGCGGGCAGTTCCAGCCGCGGCACGAACAGCGCCGGGTCACCGTGGGCCGGGACCGCCAGGCAGGTCAGGCGTTCCAGTTGCTTGGCGTCGTATCCGCTGACGTACCGCAGGTCGGGACCGGGGGTCAGCAGCACGGCGTCCAGGCCGGCCGCGCGCACGGCCTCGCGCACGAGTTCCAGACGGCTAGCGGGGTACAGTTCCACGACCTCAACCCTAAGTCTCCGACACGGCGCTGAGAAACCGGCTCAGGGACGAGCCCAGTCCCCACCGTTCGCCGAACTCCCTCAGCCATTGCGCATCCGGCGGCACGGCGGGCAGCCGCCCGTCCACCTCGGGCAGCGGGGCATTGTCTGCCACCCGGACGACCGACATGGCGATATCCAGGTAGCCGCGGGCCTTCTCGAGCTTCTCCCGGCTGCCGCGGGGGAACCCGCCGTGCCCAGCGTCCAGCGCGGCGATGATGCCATCGACGCTGCCGAACGTGCGGATCAGCGCGGCCGCGGTCTTCTCCCCCACACCCGGCACGCCGGGCAGCCCGTCGCTCGGATCGCCGCGCAGCGCGGCGAAGTCGGCGTAGGCGCGGCCCGGGATGTCGTACTTGGCGCTCACCGCGGCCTCGTCGATCACGTCCATGTTGAGCAGGCCGCGGACGGTGTAGATGACCCGGATGCCGCGGGCGTCGTCGACCACCTGGAACAGGTCCCGGTCCCCGGTCACCACGTCGACCGGGTCGGGTGAGCGGGCCGCGAGGGTGCCGATCACGTCATCGGCCTCGTAGCCCGGCTGCCCGGCGACGGCCAGGCCGGACGCCCGCAGCACCTCCCCAATCAGCGGAACCTGCGCGGCCAGCGCCGACGGGACCTCCTCACCGCCGTCGGCCGACAGCCGGTGCGCCTTGTAGGAGGGGACGGCCGCGACCCGGAAGGCCGGCCGCCAGTCCGCATCCCAGCACGCCACGAGGCGGGAGGGATGCCGGGCCCGGACCAGCCGGCTGATCATGTCGAGCAGTCCGCGCATCGCGTTGACCGGCGTGCCGTCCGGCGCCCGGACCGTGTCCGGTACCCCGAAGAACGCCCGGAAGTACAGCGAGGCCGTATCCAGCAACATGAGCGAACCCATGTCGGCCATCCTGCCACGCTGGCTCAGGACAGCAGCACGACCTTGCCGGCGACGATCTTGATCTGCTTCTCGGGCAGCGGGCTGGTGGCCGGGCCGGCCACCACGGCCCCGTTAGTGATCTTGAACCGGCTGCCGTGGCAGGGGCAGTCGATGGTGCCGCCCGTCACCTGGTTGACAATGCAGCCCACGTGGGTGCACACCGCGCTGAACGCCCGGTAGTCACCGCGGACCGGCTGGGTCACCACGACCCGCGCCGCCTTGAAGACCAGGCCGCCACCTACCGGGATCTCCCCCGCGGTCCCGAGCACCTCGCTGGTGACCGTGGGTTCCTGCTTCGGAGTGCTGCCGTCCTGCATGCCGCCGGCCGACGTGGCCTCGGCCGTCGGCGCGGGAGGGCTCATCGCCATGGCGGACGGCGCCGGGCCGTCGTCGTGCGGCGGTACCCCCGCCTCATTGGCGTCATACGGAACGGCCGCGGTACTGCAGCCGGCCAGCGTTCCGCCCAAGCCGACCAGGCCCACCGCGCCGATCAGTACCCCGCGCCGGGTCGGGTGGGACTCCCCCTGTCGAGATCTGGCACTGCCTATTTCCGGGCCTATTTCTGGGCCTATTTCCGGGCCTGTCTCGGGGCCTGTCTTGGGCATCGACCATCCTTCGCTCGTCCGAATGGGAACACCCCGCGGATCCACTGTGACGGACCGCGGCGTGAGCACGCTCGGTGACGGCCGGTCCCGTAAGCGCCCCGTAAGGGGTCTATGACCGTTCTCGCCCGGCGACACCTCGGGGCCGGAATCGGCGCCCATCGTGCCTCCCGCTGCTCTTAGTGGTTCCTCGATCGGTGAAGATATCGTCAGATCGTGACGGCAACTGATCGGCGCGACCACGGCCCGGCGGCCGGCGCGGATGCGCGCTGGCTGTCCGCTGCGCTCGCGCTGATCCTGGCCTTCATGGTCGGCGAGGTGGTGGCCGGGCTGGCCGCGCACTCGCTCGCGCTGATCTCCGACGCCGCCCACATGCTGACCGACGCGGCGTCGATCGCGCTGGTGCTGGTCACGGCGCGGCTGGCCGCCCGGCCGCCGACGGGCGGGTACACCTACGGGCTGAAGCGGGCCGAGATCTTGTCCGCGCAGGCCAACGGGATCACCCTGGTCTTGCTGGCGATCTGGCTCGGCTACTCGGCGATCCGGCGGCTGGTGACGCCGCCCGCCGTGACCGGCGGGACGGTGCTCATCGTGGCGCTGGTCGGCATAGCCGTGAACGTCGTCGCCGCTCTGTTCATCGCCCGCGCGGGAGCCGTGCCCGAACGCGGGCCGCGGAGCCTCAACCTGGCGGGGGCATTCCAGCACATCGTCACCGACCTGTACGCGTTCATCGCCACCGCGGTGGCCGGGGTGATCATCATCGTGACCGGGTTTTCCCGGGCGGACGCGATCGCCACCCTGATCGTGGTGGTGCTGATGCTGCACGCGGGTTACGGGCTGATCAGGGACTCCGGGCGGATCTTCCTCGAGGCCGCGCCCGCGGGCCTGTCCCCCGCCGCCGTGGGCGCGGCGATGGCGGCCCGCCCGCAGGTCTGCGAGGTTCACGACCTGCACATCTGGGAAATCACCTCGGGCCTGCCCGCCGCATCGGCGCACGTGCTGGTGGCGCCGGGCTCAGATTGCCACGCGGTACGGGCCGATCTCGAGGCGTTCCTGAGCGGCCAGTACGGGATCACGCACGCGACCCTCCAGGTCGATCACGCCTCCAGCGGCCCGAACGGCTCGGCCGCCGACGTGCCCGGCGTCCGGCCGGCCGAGCCTCACTGCGACGACGCGCACGGTCCCGCCTACCGGCCCGAAGAGCCCTAGCGTTCAGCCGCCGATGGCGGACATGGGCCGGTCGGGCTGGAGGAAGGACGGGTCGTTGATGCCGTGGCCCGGCAGCTTCACCGCAACCGCCCGCCGCCACCGGTCGGCTAGGTCGGCGTCGCTCGCGCCGGCCCGCAAGGGGCCGCGCAGGTCGCTCTCGGTCCGGGCGAACAGGCAGTTCCGCACCTGGCCGTCGGCGGTCAGCCGGACCCGGTCGCAGTTCCCGCAGAAGGGCCGGGTGACCGAGGCGATCACGCCGACCCGGGCCGGGCCGCCGGCGACCAGGAACGCCTCGGCAGGCGCCGAGCCGCGCTGGTTCGGGTCGTCGGGGGTCAGGGTGAACTCGCGGCCGAGCGCGGCCAGGATCTCGTCGGCGGTCACCATCTCGGTGCGCTTCCAGCCGTGCTGCGCGTCCAGCGGCATCTGCTCGATGAACCGCAGCTCATAGGAGTGATCGAGGCAGTACCGCAGCAGCGGCACGGCTTCGTCGTCGTTCAGGTCGCGCATCAGCACCGCGTTGACCTTGACCGGGGTGAGGCCGGCCTCGGCCGCGGCGGCCAGCCCGTCCAGCACGTCGGGCAGCCGGTCCCGCCGGGCCAGCTTGCGGAACGTCTCCGGCCGCAGCGTGTCCAGCGACACGTTGATCCGGTCGAGCCCGGCCCCGCGCAGCGCCGCGGCGGTGCGGGCCAGCCCGATCGCGTTGGTGGTGAGCGAGATCTCCGGACGCGGGCGCAGCTCCGCGGTCTGCGCGACGATGCCCGCCAGTCCCCGGCGCAGCAGCGGCTCGCCGCCGGTGAACCTGACCTCGCGGACGCCGAGCCGCTCGACCGCGACCCGGATCAGCCGCACCACCTCATCGTCGGTGAGCAGCTCGGGTGAGGGCAGCCAGTCCAGTCCTTCGGGCGGCATGCAGTACGCGCACCGCAGGTTGCACCGATCGGTGAGCGACACGCGCAGATCGGTTGCAACCCGACCGAAGGAATCAGCCAGCATCGTCTTAGCCTATGCGCACTACCGGGCCAGGCCGGCGATTACCTGCGGACCATGCCGTAGGCGCGTTCGGCCCGGAGGCTGACGACCAGGCGCCGGTCGCGGACCATGGCCGCCCGGTAGTCATCCCAGTCCGGGTGCTCGCCCTGCACCGCGCGGTACAGATCGATCAGCTCCTCGACCGCCGCGTCGTACGGGTCGCGGGCCACCGCCGACAGTTCGGCGTGACCATCGACCACCACGTAGGACCAGAAGTCGCCGCTGGTGACGTGGAAACTGGCCCGCGGGTCGCGGCGCAGGTTGGCGGTCTTCGCCCGGTCGTCGGTGGTGGAGACCCGGATGGTCTGGGTGCCTGTTTCCCAGGCGTAGTTCACGTTGGACAGCTGCGGCCACCCGTCTTTCCTGAGGGTGACCAGTACGCCCCGGCGCTGCGCGCCGAGCAGTTCGGCAAACCCGTCCTCAATCATGCCCCGTGAACACCATCTGCCTCGTCGATGTTCCATGCCGCCGGCTAGCGTGAGAAGTGCGCGGCGGCGCCCCCCAACTACCCGCCGCCGCGCCTCGGGGATTACCGGGCGGGCACCGCCTGGGCAGCCGCTGAGCCAGCCGCTGGGCCCGCCTCGATACCGGTCACCGCGGCTCCCGCTGCCAGGCCACCAGGACCCAGTCGTCACGTCCGGCGGTGATCACGCCCTGGCAGTGCCGACAGGTCCCGTCGGGATCGAGGTTCAGCGGCGCGCCGCACGACGGGCAGCGGCTAGTCGGCAGGGCGCCCGCGACGGGCGAGATCGCGTCGGCCGGGCGGCCGAACGTCAGGTCCTCCGACCAGCAAGTGCTCTCCGGGCTGCCGCGCAGCGTGAGCCCGGTGGGCTCGTGCCATTCCCAGCACCAGCCCTGGCAGCGGAGCCGGACCCGGACCTCGTCGAACAGCGACGTGCTGGCAGCGTGGACAACGGTGGCGCCAGTGGCGTGCCACGACCCCTCGCACCACACCTGTGCCTGGGCACGCAGCTCGAGCAGGGCGTGATGCGTGCGGTACAAGCCGTTCGCCATGATCGTCCGGGCGGGGGTCGCGTCCCCGGAGGTCAGGCTCTGCCCGATCAGCTCGACCGCGGCCGT
>Ga0335081_10017017_pt1 | contig 11776 bp, 17 predicted proteins | sample Lox_Sample_35_FD_206713 | JGI IMG/M metagenome (GOLD analysis project Ga0335081, IMG submission 206713) | Soil microbial communities from Loxahatchee National Wildlife Refuge, Florida, United States - Lox_Sample_3.5 | ecosystem: Environmental > Terrestrial > Soil > Wetlands | place: USA... | reverse complement strand
ATGTTCTCGATGGGATTCAAATCTGGCGACTGCGGAGGCCAGTCCATTACGGGAATGCAGTTTTCGGCAAGGAATTCGAGGATGCAAGTGGACTTGTGGCATGGCGCATTGTCCTGCATGAACAGGAAGGTTGTATCATCTGCGATTCGAATGGTTTCAGGCTGTTCTGGTGGTTCTAGGAGGTCGTCCACTAGGGAGAACAAACCATCGTATATAATATCCTCATATTCATCTGCCCTAATGCCCCCCTCGTCACAAACAATCAAAGGACCCAGCCGTTCCCCGGTAAAACATGCCCACACCATCACTTTAACCTGCAAGCTCTTGAATCTCTTCTTCACATACCGTGGATTGTACTTTTCGGCTGCCGAACGGATGATATATTGGCGGCGCGGATTGACCCCAATCCATATGCTCGATTCGTCCGACCAAATGACACGTTTCCAATCATCAACCGTCCAATCTTTGTACTTCGTGGTCCACTCTAACCTTTTAGTAATGTTTTCCACGTGTAGGCCTGGCTTTTCAGCAGCCACATAGCTGCCTAGCCCCGATTCTGATTGCCGACGTCGTAAAGTAGTTTCGGAAATAGGCAAAAGTTTGTCAGTCACGATATTAGTGATATCCCGTAGCGGTAACATGTTGTTCTGCTTCAGAGCCCATTCTATATACCAATCTTCGCATCGTGTTGTCTTGCGCTGGTATTCGCGCCGTGGGTTGCATCCCTGGAAGGTTTCAAACTCGTAGGTTGTGAGGACGCGTTGGATACCCGTTCGGCTGCACTTGACAAGTGACACAATTTCTCGTTGGGAAGTTGATGCTTTGTCCAATGCGAGTATCTTAGCAATGTCTACGTCAGACAGATGCTCCCCATTGCGCCGGAGACCCAGAGGCTCCGTCATGGTGGTTAGGTGCGACAGTGATGGTGGGGTGGGTGAACGCGTCATTATTGAAATTTAGTCAGGTGGCCGCGTTCACGTGGCGGGTACTGTAAATAACCTGCAATTTCAATAGCTATACTTCACAGCCTCATTGATCACCTCTTGCAATAGTTAAAGCGCCAGCTTTAACCACATCGCAATAGAAATAGCCCCTATCGCAATTGGAATAGCTCCATTGTTCCATTGCATTGTTCAGCGCCACCACCAATTCAACATTCCTCTTCCCCTGCCTTGATCCCGATGCCATGGCGCCCAACTTGAGTTGGAGCCGTTCCACATCAACCCCGGCAAGGTGCACGGAACACGCTCTCCTACGTGACGACGAAGTCGACGTTTCTCCCTCGCCTTCAGGAGTTGGTCTGCAACGAGAATGTCGCCGACAGCCACGTCAAACAGGTGGCACTCGGAGCTCTGGACCGAAGGGACGTAGAAAACAAGAGAGGTTATGCTCCGGTGGTAGATACTGTAGTCGTGAAACATCGGTCCCCGGCCTTGGGCGCCGAGGGAGTTGTCAACAGCCGCTTCGGGACTGGGAGCATCGATGAAGTTGGTTGGAAGCCCCGAATGTCACGGCGAAAGAACTTGAATCGGATCCGGTTGGGGATGGACGATGATGGCATGGTGTCAACCAATGGGGAGACAGGCAATGTCGAGGCCGGTTGCTGTTATTAGTCGTCCCGTGCGTTCCTTCCTTGGATTCTTGGCATTGCTTCCAAATTCGGGGGGACGGGATGTGAGTCGCGTCCTACAGTACAATACTGCATATGAAGGTAACTCCCCGAGACTGCCTAAAATTCTGGATTGGAAGCAACATCACCGCGCTGGTGCGGTCAACTGGCCCCCCCGGAACCGGTGATCAGCGTCGGCGCGCAGTGTGACATGTCCAACAGCCTGGGCACACCGCTGTGATCAGCTGGATCATGTGTATTCTCTGATGGCCGTCAGGCCGGAGGAGCCCTCGGTGAGGTTCCAGCCAGGCCTTGAGCAGCGTCCCACAGTATATCCCGCTTTGGTTTGGTTCCCACCGCCTAATCACCACCCAGCGCCAGCACGACCACCGCCAACAACAACGGGCCGTCGCTCCCGAGGCCTCCTTGACGGATCCGTCGGTGCTAAGGACCAACGTCGGAGTACCCAACCTCCCAACCCCCGATTCAGCTCTCCACAAGGCCCAAAGCCGCCGCATCTTCCTGGACGCCCCTTGAGCTCGGCGAGTTTCACGTCCACTTCGATCCAAACACGCGCTCGCCACTTCCGGATTCTGTTTTGCACTTTGACCCGGCATCTCTTGATATGCAGGCAGCATCGTCGTAGAGTCGGACTTGGAAAGCAGCAAGACCTGACTTATCCCAATTAATTGACATTTTCGCGAGCACGTGGATCCGGAGCACTTTGACAGACACCCTTTCCGTCATAGGATCGAAATATCCTTTGGAACCCATTCGACCGAAACAGCCTCCACGAAATGGATCAAAGCGGAGGCGGCCATACCGTTATCGAGATGCATAAATGGGATGAAGCGAAAGAGTTGATTCAATTGAAGTTTGAGGGAAGAGATGAAGTCCTGTGCACCATGTTGAAGATATTCCAGCCAAGGTATAGCCAACGGCTTATGAACATTCCTGTGAGATAGAGACCCTTGGACGGACAGGACCAAGCAATTGCGGCTGTTGTCGAGGATCCTTGCTCAAGAAAGGCTTGGGAGGCGCCGGTGAGATTTGCCTCCGAGGTTGAATTCGTTGGTCAGGGGACACCGCTAGAAATCATAGCGGGGGATGTCAGCATGAAGGACGATGGGATGCAGCAGCGAGTTTCTGGGCAAAGGTTTTGAGTGTAAATTGAAATAAGGCGCCTCTGCGGCAGACCCGCTCCATAACTTGGCCTTCACCTCTGTAGACCGAGGGACACTCGAACTTGGTGCATGAACTCAACTGAAAAGAAACAGGAAAACGTGGGGCCCCAGCCTATCCTGTTATTCATACCGCGAGGCTTCGAGTCGTCATACATCTGGCAGAAGGGAATACCGAGGATGTAACAAGGTACCAGTTCTTCTAAGGAAATATACCAACGGTACTGAAACCAGGAAGATGGGGCTGATTCTAGAATACTTGGGCTCGGAGTCTTCCATCCGCACTTTTTGCTTGTCGAATAATTCCGTTTGTTCAATCCGATACAGAACGCTTGATTCTGTGTAATGAACAAGAGTTTAATGTGATTTTTTGAAATGTCGACAAAAACTATCTCAGCAAGGGTCGTACATCTACATTATGGCATTGCTAAGAAAAACACCGTGCTCATGGTAGACTGAGGTGGAGATCTCAAGGCCAAAACAGATGCGGAGCCACTGTACTGCACTGTGCAGCAGTGAGCCGTTGATCCTACTCTCCTCGAAGTCCTCATCTCACCAGAATTCGGGACAGATGATTGCGTTCACGATTCGGGTGGAAGGCAGAAATGAAAAGGGATTGACGGCATTGCAGCTCGCCTCCGGAGCAGGTAATGGTCCAGTACTGTTGGTGAAATACGGCGGCGGACGTGAACGCCCATGACAAGAACGGACACACGAGTCTCGTTCGTGCCGTGGTAAAGGAATATATACAGAGGTAGAGAACAAAAAAGCTGGCGTTTTCAATCACTGATCAAGGCTCCACGCATGCGTTTCATGCCGTATCAGAATGAAAATGTGGGCTTTAGGATCGTTAGTCCACTCCCATCATGGGTCAGGATGAACGAAGCTTTAGGCATGCAATGCGCACTTGCGTCGGTCATTATCTGTCAGATGACAATCGATGATGGAGGGGTATCGTGAGAGTCGCGTGTTTGAGGCCAGGAAGCCGGCAAGTAGAGATAGCTTGCTGAACAGTGCAGGTTCCAGTTTCGATTTAACTATCAGAACAAAGCCATAGTTCGTTCGAACCTCACGAACTGAAAGGACCCCGACTTCTGTTCGTGTTGGTTTGGAACTTAACAGGCCCTGAGAGGTTCTGTTATGTGAACAGAACCGATCCCCTGTTCGGTCTTGGGGACGCGGGGGCAGTATTCACTTGAAGGGAAGTTAATATTAAGCTTTTAGGTCCCTATGTGCTGGCTAGTTCAGCACAGGCTAGCCCTACCCGAAGGATATGTACAATGTGAGATGTGCTGAATGAGCGCCTGGCCGGTGTAGGGTGCCCATTTTGGAGCAATTCGAACACCGACCGAGGGTCTGAATGTTCGAAATCAGCTGAATCCAAGGAGATTGTTCGATTCTGTTCGACGTTGAACAAAACCAATATTGAAAATGTTCTGTTCTGATTGTTTGGAGTTTCTCCCGGTCAGCTCTAACTCAAGCATGTGACGGACTGGAGGTTTGCTTGGGTTTAACAACCGCCAATGTTTGGTCCGCTGATCAAAGACCTGAGCTACATGATGCGCGAGAATGTGTGTAAATAGGCGTAAAGAGACAGATTGAGTCAGATTAGATAATTACAGGCTGTTTGCTATGTGCCGAGCCATTGCGATAGATGGAAGCGAGAACAACCGCTATGGTTATGACCATGATAGCGAATCTGTTGGCGACAACGGTTACAATGCGATAGCAACATGCTACACGATAGGCAAGAGTCAGGAATCTCACGAGCAGTGTCACTCTCTTCTGTGATCTCCCACAATACCATCAGTCGCTCGAAGTTATGTCTTAAAATGTACAGCTTGCAGGCATGGGACCGATTATCAAGACGGCGATGAGACGCACAAGTTGTGGGATATTGATCGCATTATGATGGAGCTTCATAGACCCCATTATAAACGAGTGTTGCGGCAACAAAATGAGTAGGGTCCGGGGACCCACGGGACCCTTAATGGTACTTTTTATTAGTAATCACGGCTTAAATTTCCGGCTCCACTACATACAATACCCGCTCTGGAGTGCATTTCTGATGGGAAAATAACTTTCTTGAGATATTGCATGCAGAACAAGTAATTCTAGCTGGGATAGCCTGTAGATTATCTATTTCAGCTAGAATACTTATGCATACAAAAGGGATTGGCATGGCCGTGATTACCGCATTAATGTACCATTAAGGGTCCCCCGACCCCAGAGTATGTCATATCTTATTGGGGAACAAGTCAAATGTTGAGTAGCCTGCCCAGTGGAATGGGAATGACCTTGGTGCCAGTGCTTATGACGACCTCCGGAGGCGGTTACCCTTCGGTGAACTTGGTGGGAGGATTCGGTGAGAAGATGTAGATAGGCAGGGTGGATTGTTCGTATATCTGACGTCAAGATTGAGCACTAGTTCAAAGCATTGCTACAAATTGGTCTGCAAACCTGGTAACGTCATTCCAGTCTGTCAACTCATGATCACGAGATGTGTCAGTCGGATGGCCTATAATTGCCGCACCGCATGACATCCCCCACTTCATCCATTTATTCTCATACTGAGTATATTTCAAAGCTCCACCAAATCTGCCAATAAGCTTTGGTTGCCATTTGTGTTTTCCAAGAAAACCATCGATACACCATTTGACCCCATGTCGCCACCCTTTTATATCCCCCATACTGACGGAGTAGAATGCTGATGGAACTCGTTCGAGGTCAGGTTTATGTTGACGAATAAACTCGCCTATTGAGTCGGCATAGTGGCGATTCCTTAATGAACTGCCAAGGATAATGCCTCGATATTTTGTGCATGGTATGTCCTTTTCATGGGGTTCATTTGTGTTGAGATAGTCTACTTTGATGCCACGGTGTTCCAAGGAGCCTCCAATAAAATGGGCAATCTTCTGCGTCTGTCCTTCGCCAGTGGCATATGCAATTAAGACGTCTGCTTCCTTGGGATTTCCTGATATTCAGAATTCTCCAGATACTATTTTGGGAATAACCTATCATGCAATGGCTTCCTTCTAACCCGAACCATTTGTTCCGGTCTTCATGATAACAAGGCAGATCTAGGGAGTAAGTAGCATGAAAACGTGAGGGGAGAATCTCAGATGGATTCCAATGAGCAGGGGCTTTACTTATAGGACTGCGTAACCCGGTCGTCTGACCAATGTCGGTTGCTACAGTAGTATGTTCTGCAGATACCATGGTCCGCGGTTGATGGATTTGAAATTCCTCTGCAGTGGCTGGATTCGCAGCTAATAGGACAGAAAAAATTAGGAATTTGGATGCTGGAAACCAGATCATTGTCTCCCTCAAAAATCTCGTGGGAGACTGGGTAGCGAGAATATATAGGGGATTTCGGAACCAACTTAGAATCCATTGCATGACAATTTTCCGATTGGTTCTTTTACAGCGGTAGCTCAAGACAATAAGCACGCGAAAGTCCCCCCCTCTTTCCTGTCATGCAATCTCGGTGGTTCTTGGTCATTGCCAATATCATCGCCACTGAAAATACATTACTGCGGTTGATAAGAGACTCTGAATTTCGGCTTTTGAAAAATTGTGAATTGATTTAGAATTTTCATAATTTTCACGCTAATTATGGACTGTGATCAGAGTTATTCCTCGCCCCAGAAATATGTGGAACACGGGGATTTGGCGGTTTCTATTATGGACGAGATGGTTGGGAGATCCATTCCAGCGTGGCTTGGGCTGAACTACTCAATTTGGAGGGCGGCCGATCTAAAAACGCCGCGCTGAATACGTCCAATCAGGATGTGTTTTCGGTAATAAGGTTGGTGTAAATGGTCATATGACTTTATGTATTTAATCGTCTTTGCTCCACCTATCGAATTCAGAGCCTCAGGTAGGATATGAGCCATCGTATGATCCGAGGATTCTCCTTTGAGCGTTGACGGCTCCCATTTACTGCAACAGTAAACTCGTGACCACAATACGGTCCGACGCCTCGCTGGGTGGATTGAACGAACGAGAGAGAACCACGATTTATGGTGGAACGACAGGAAACGTCGATCGAGGATTCTGAGATTTGGAAATGTCATTGTGGAAAGTCTCGTGATAGCTTGAATCCCTGAAAAAGGAAACACTGCCTCAATTAGAAAGATCGATTGATTGAATTGCTGATAAGCTTGATAGGCTCGATAGATTTGATTGATCGACTCCGTAGAGGGAAAGCGTGATTGGATAGGATCTCTTGTGAAGTGGTGATTTTGTTGAGCAGACATAAATAAGCGAAGAGATCAATTCTGTACGACTCTACTCATTTAAACTAGGGTGCTTCAAATCAACCTGAAAGTATTAATTGTCAACGAGTGTAGCTGAGCATTAGAAATCCATATTAATCTTCAGAACCAAATTAGCCGTGCCAAGTCTGCTGAAGCTGTATGGCGTTGCCGACTAATTATTTAACGGCCACTCACGTATATACTGTAAAGCAACCAATCCATTCTATCTACACACTAAGTACGTTTCACCCCGCCCCGCACAACAGTTTGATCTCAGGGAATTCAAAATTTGGGTCGCGAATGTTGGTTTTCGCTGCAATTTTGAGTTTATTTTACCTCACTTTCGGCTTAGTTGGATTTCGCCTTTAGTTTTCTGGTATACAGTCGTTTGCGAAATCAATACCTTCCGACTGGATCGTCAAGTTTCTGGAAACCATACGGGACTACTTTCAGGCTGCGACGACTGTGATGCCAATATGGCTACCTGATCCACGTTGCCTCGAGCAGAAATTGGCATGGATGTTTTGCTGCACGTGGGTTCTCTGGAACAGCATGCAGCCTTTCCCCTTAAGCTTATCTGCAATGGGAATCTCACTGGGGCCCGACACGCGAAAGATATTGGTATACCCATTCTTTGGTTCACAAACATAAACTTCCTCGAAATATGGTCATACATACACGCTTGGGATGACGCAGACCTCAGGGCGATCCCGCCATTGTTTCCCAGTTGCAAAAGCCTTCATATTTCCAAATTTCAGAGATACGTCGGCAACATCCATGATATAGTGGGCGTGACGGAAGTCGATCTCCATTCATACACTTGGAACGCTAGGTTAATTCGCTATGGCTCCTCTGAGACTCTCACACGGCTTGGCTTCCACGACATTTGTGGGAGTTTAGATTGAGGATCGTGTATTGATTGCGATACGTGGTCTTTGTATAAATTGGCCTGACATGGTGCCTAACGGAACTTTCTAGAAACCTTCCAAAAGCGGAAGGATTAGAGTCTTCTAGAACTTTCCGTTCCAACAACATTGGCTTCAAAAATGCCGGAGATGACTCAAATCCGAGTGACAATGGACCGCTGGCACCTTGGAGCTGTTTCTGATCAGCCTGAGATTTGAATAACCTTCGCTTGCGATGCCAACCGAACTGACATGCCTTCATCCCGATCTCCGATATGATGATCGTTTTTCAACTCCATGTTTCCAATAGTTTCGAGAGCTTTGTCTCCCTTTCAAATTGGGGCATCGCTAAATTGGTGGACGGAGGAAGGTTCCTTTTCGACTCGGTTTCCACAGATTGCTTCGTGGCGTTTTCTTCAACCACTCTGGCTTATATCGGGGGTTCTCGATCCGGCCTAGCTGGGATATTTAGGAATAGCAGGGAATTGCTCAACCTCTGCTGGCTTCAGGGACTGTATGTCAGGGGGGAGATGTATAAGTCGCACATTTTGAGACAGTTCAAAAATGAATGTTCAGAGAATGTTTTGAGGGAGGAATGGGATTTGAAAAGAACCCAATGATTGTAATCTGAAGTATTGGTACTGAGGAAGATTGTACCAAATAGCAAGGTAGAGAGCGAATCAAGTTATAACTATGTAGCTTGGGTCTGTGATGTGCCTTTGAAAGACTTGCCTCAACACTGACAAGTGTGGTGCCATGGCTGTGGAAAATCCTGTCGACTTCTTTAGTCAGTGAATGTCTGCCGATTATCCTCGTTTTTATATGGTTTTCTTCGGTTTTTCAGTAGTCAACACGGAGATTACGGGTCTGAGATGCTGGCTTGATGCTGAAGTTCACCAGGCTCTGTCAGGTTCAGGTTTCTTCGCGTATTTCTAGCGCCTCTGCATACTTTAGCAATCCACTTTCGCGTTCCCTTGGTCTACTTGTTCAGCCCCAGTAACCCCCCCGTGGTGACAGAGAACCGATCTCCTGCTTTCTTATGGTGCGACATCAAGGTGCCCTGTTATCCCTGAATATGTCTCATATCTCGCAAAGTTAAGCTAAGGCGTCTGCTCTTCTGGGTGCTATCAGATAAGCACAGCCCAAGGAATGAAAGTTACAGTCTCCTGTGTGGAATCTTCATGTACACGTCCTGCGAGACTCTCAAGCAAGAATGTCTCCAAATACATCTTGCCAGTTCCGCTTTCAAAAACATCCATAGTTTGTGAATCTTCCTCTGGATCATAATTTAAGCGTGGGACTTCCCCGGCGCCTCTCATGTTGGCCAACACTGCCTGTTTAAAGTGTTCATATAAGAGGCGGGCGGGAGGAGCTGGGAGTTCGGGGGTGTTTGCGAATTGGATGATGTTGCCCTCATACAGGAGGCGTTCGGGAACGTCAGCAAAAAAACCAAAGCCGCATGGTAGCCTAATAGCTATTCAGCGGTAATGAAGAGAGGGGGTTACAGGATCACTCGATATCATCCATGCGTCCCAAAACGCATGACAGTGGCCCATTAAAAGGAGTCCATTCTGAACGCTGTCGATAGACATGGGTCCTTGATTGGGATAGGTGTCCGTTAGGTGTTGCGCCAGCTGATTGATCCTCCACTGCAGTTGTTAATAAACTGACCTACAAGACAACATACAAATTCTGAATGAGAACGGGGGACAATATAGGCGGCTTCTTGGCCGACGAAATCGTAGGCAGAAAGGTCCCACCCGGTAACTTTACACACCTGATCCCGTCTCCGAACGCGTGCAGTGAAACTCGATGCCTAGGAATCAGAAATGGTAATCACCAGGGCCCAACGGTTTGTGAAGCAGGGCTGCCACGGGAGATAATCCGGGGACGAACTTCATCCGTTGAGAACGTCACGGGCAAATACGTGACCGGATCCACTAGATTCGTTAGGGTTGAAGCCCACGGACGGTGGAAGGGCACTCAGCGAAACCACGAAATAGCTCGCCATCGGCAAGATGTTCCCGTCGACGGGGAGGATGCTTGTGCCGTTCCAGAGCCGGAACTGGCCGGGGCGCGGGATTTGGAAGCAAAGCCGCATGCACGAATATAGCTCCGCGTTTGTCATGCGACCGAATTGCCGGCAGCCGCCGACGAGCAGGGGCGGCTGGTGGCTTCCATCGTAGATGAACACATTCCGTGGAGCAAGTCGAGCGACAGGCATTGTCAGACGGCGTGACCAGTGCCGCTCCGGAACCGGGATGGTTCTGGTGGAGATCACACAACTTTAGGTCGTAGCCCTACAGCGCCTGCACCCCAGATCAATTCCAGAGCACGGAATTAATTTAATATTCTCCCCAATCACCAATTAAAACGTTAATTGAACTGGAAGAACCCAGAGGGAGGGCAAAGCAGAGTTCAGCATTGCTTCCAGACTCGCACTTTAGGATGCCACACCCCGAACGAAAGATCTTCGATACCTCCGTGGATTTCTGATCGAGGAACCCCAACAAATAAATTAGGTCAACCAAAGCAAAGTCCAATCACTGCAAAACAAGCCTGTCGATAAGATTATCACCAAGCCCTAGTTCGGCTAAATTGCTGTTGGATGGTGTCAGGGTTATCATAGGATTATTAACGACCGCATGTAGATCCAATCTCGTCACTCCCTTCACCATATCCTTCGTCACCCCCTGATCCTTCCCAGCTCCACCGTAGAAAAAGCACGTCGCTATTACTGTTTTCCTGGCTATCGCCCCCCTTTACAGATGGGCTGAAGGACACTATAGGTTTCTTGCATATTCAGAGTATTTATCTCCCCATTTTTGCACCGATGATAAAACCAACGAAACATCTTTCCAAATATACAAGGCAGCTACCTCGTAACCGAAGTCTCCGCGGGCGACTCAAAGCCATTGTGGATGGTGCCCTCCTTTCTAAAACAATAAGTGTAGGGAGTCGTCTTGCATTTCGATGGCAACATTTCCCTCCGAATACCTCAACACGCTCCGCAATGTAGATATCCATAGTTTGGGCTCAGAGCACCCCAATCCAACTCTGTAATACTCGACCTTTTAACCGAATTGACACTGAAGACCGTACCGAGTTTATTAAGGAATTCCTTGCACTTTTCCACTTCGTCGCCGATGGCGACGCAAATACTGGACATCTGCGGAAATATAGCCAAGTGCTGCATCGAATTGCGAATGTCGGAGAGTGGTTGTGGATAAGCGGTTGTTTCCTTCACAAGAAGTTCTGGATGAGACGGAGGAGATGACACGGAGGCTGTTCGGTGCGGATGAGTACGCCGTGTGATGATATAACATTTCATATTGTGTGCACAACACATTTGCCCAACCGCGAACATGCATCGGATTCGTACTGTGCTGCAAGGGCGTAGCCTTGCATCGCTCCATGGAGCTATTTTGGGCTGAGATGCGAGTCCATTGTAGTGGAAAATTAAAGGGTACTTTATACAAAATTGGGGTATCCAGTTCCAATATTTCTTATAAAAATGTAACGCCCAGTGAACGAAATCACAGGGCCATTTTAAAACACAGTGGCGATCTATTCAATGAAAACGTGTCATTAAATGTTGAGTCGCTATTCGTCGCCATTTACTTTTCGATCGCATTAGTGGGTATTGAGAATGACTCTGACTACTCCGAACACCTATCCTGACGAAGTGCTGCATTTGTGAGCGGGGGGGTCGTGGATGATGGAATAAGGGTGGATGGATGATTCGGCGACGTGAATTGCCCTGGGGTAATGAATAAGGAAGGTGGTTAAAGGGGTGAATAAGGTGACGTTGATTGCTAAGGA
>Ga0335081_10017016_pt1 | contig 11777 bp, 11 predicted proteins | sample Lox_Sample_35_FD_206713 | JGI IMG/M metagenome (GOLD analysis project Ga0335081, IMG submission 206713) | Soil microbial communities from Loxahatchee National Wildlife Refuge, Florida, United States - Lox_Sample_3.5 | ecosystem: Environmental > Terrestrial > Soil > Wetlands | place: USA... | reverse complement strand
ATACCCGGTCGAGATCGCCCGGCAGCAGCGCCGCCAGCCGCCGCGCCAGGGTCAGCGCCGGCTCGTGCGCGAGCCCGCCGAACATGAGGTGCGGCATGATACCGGCCTGCCGCACCACGGCATCACGAATGTGGGGATGATTGTAGCCGTGGCAGGCCGTCCACCACGACGCAATGCCGTCGATCAGCACGCGGCCGTCGGCCAGGATGATGCGGCTGCCCTCAGTGCGCGCGACCGGCAGCGGCGGTGCCGCGGTCTTCATCTGCGCATAGGGCAGCCAGACATGCGGCAAGCCCGCCGCATGCCAATCCGCCGGGGCAGGTCTGCGGCCGCCGGTTCTTGACCCATCGTCGTTCATGCGGCGCATATTGCATTGGAGCGCGGCGCGGGTCACGCTCCATCCGGATGCAAGCTTTCGCCTGAGGGCCATGAATTCGCTCGATGATTTCGCCGCAAAGAAGCTTGCCGCGCTCGACCGCGGCGGGCTGCGGCGCGCGCTGGTTCCGACCGCCCGCGGAGCGCTTTATGTCGAGCGCAACGGCCGGCGCCTGCTTTCCTTCTCGTGCAACGACTATCTCAACCTCAGCCAGCATCCCGAGATCAAAGCCGCCGCGGTCGCCGCCATCGAGCGCTACGGGGTCGGCTCCGGCGCCTCCCGCCTCGTCACCGGCAACCACCCGCTCTATGCCGAATTGGAGGCCCGCCTCGCCCGCCTCAAGGAAACCGAGGGGTGTTGCGTGTTCGGCTCGGGCTTCCTGGCCAACACCGGCATCATCCCGGCCCTCATCGGCCCCGACGACCTCATGCTGCTCGACGAGCTCGCGCATGCCTGCCTGTGGGCCGGCGCCCGGCTCGCCCGTGCCAACGCGCTCGCGTTTCGCCACAACGACGTCGACCATGCCGAGGAGCTGTTGCGCACCCATCGGGCGCGCCACCCGCGCGCGCTGATCGCCACCGACGGCGTCTTCTCCATGGACGGCGACCTCGCGCCGCTCGGTGCGCTCGGCGCGCTCGCGCGCCGTCATGACGCCTGGCTCCTCTCCGACGACGCCCACGGCATCGGCGTCATCGGCGGCGGGCGCGGTTCGACCTTCGCGGGCGCGATGCCCGCCGACGTGCCGCTGCAGATGGGCACGCTGTCGAAGGCGATCGGTGCCTATGGCGGCTATCTCTGCGCCTCGCGGCCCGTCGTCGAGCTCATGCACAACCGCGCCCGCACGCTGATCTATTCGACCGGCCTGCCGCCGGCCGCGGTCGCCGCCGCGATCGCCGCGCTCGACCTGATCGCCCGCGATCCCGCCTATGCGGCGCGGCCGCTCGCCAAGGCCAAGGCGTTCGCGCGGCGTGCCGGCCTGCCGGAGCCGCAAAGCCCGATCGTACCGATCATCCTCGGCACCGCGCAGGCCGCGCTCGCGGCGAGCCGCCGGCTGGAGCACGAGGGGTTTCTCGCCGTCGCGATCCGTCCGCCGACCGTACCGGAGGGGACCGCGCGGCTGCGGCTCGCCTTCACGGCCGCTCATCCGGATGATGCGATCGAGCGGCTCGCCGATTTCGTGCGCGAGCGCGTGCCCGCATGAGCGCGATCTTCGTCACCGCGACCGGCACCGACATCGGCAAGACGTTCGTGGCGCGCGGGCTGATCCGCGCCCTGCGGGCGCGCGGCCGCACGGTCGCGGCGCTCAAGCCGGTGGTCTCCGGCTTCGAGCCGGCCGAGGCGGCCGGCAGCGACAGCGGCCTGCTGCTCGCCGCGCTCGGCCGTCCCGTTACGATCGAGACCATCGCGCAGGTTTCGCCCTGGCGCTTCGCCCTGCCGCTCGCGCCCGACATGGCCGCCGCCCGCGAGGGCCGTCGGCTCGATTATGCGGCGGTGATCGATTTCTGCCGGACCGCGATCGCCGAGAACCGCGACGCGCTGCTGATCGAGGGCGTGGGCGGCGTGATGTCTCCGGTCGACCACCAACACACCGTGCTCGACTGGATGACCGCCCTGCGGCTTCCCCTGATCCTGGTCGCCGGCAGCTATTTGGGCACCATCAGCCACACCCTCACGGCGCTCGACGTGCTTGCGCGGCGCGACCTGACCGTCGTCTCGGTCGTGATCAGCGAGAGCGCCGGCAGCCCGGTGCGCCTCGACGAGACCCGCGACGCGATCGCCAGCTTCGCGCCGCAGCTCGACGTGGTCGGCGTGCCCCGCCTCACCGGCAAGCCGGAGCATGCCGGTTTTGCCCGGATTGCGGAGCGGATCTGAGCCCGATCGCAGCGTTCAGGAGCCGGCCCCGCTGAGCTTCACCATGGCCTCGAGCGTGCCCTCGAGATTGACCAGCATGTGCAGCACTAAGGTGAGCAAGGTCGAGCCGCTGCGCCAGCGCAGCCAGCCGAGCAGCAGGCCGGTGAGAAACACCTGGCCGATGCCGAGCCAATCGTACTGCACGTGCATCGCGGCCCAGATCAGCGAGATGACGACGATGCCGATCGCGCCGCGCCAGCCGTGCCCGACCCAGCCGCGAAACAGGAACCCGCGAAACAGGATTTCCTCGCCGGCCGGCCCTACCACGACGACGGCGATGATGAGCGGCAGCAGCCAGCCCTCGTCGCGAGCCGTGGTATAGGACTCGGTCTGGAACGACGAGACGATATCGAGCCCGGCCAGATAGCTCGCAAGATCGACCACGCCGATGAACGCGACCAGGGCGAGGGCGCCGACCGCGAAGTCGCGCCGCGTGAACGGCGTGAGGCCGAGATATTCGGCCGGACGGCGCGGGGTGCGCCAATCCACGACCGCGCCGAGCAGCACGATCTGCACCGGATTGGTGATGAGCGTGACGAGCGCGACGAGGAGGCCGTCGTAACGAACCGCGGCGCCGAGCGCCATCTTGCCGCTGAGCCAGATGACCACCACGCCGACCACTTGCGCGACGACGAAGATGAGGAGCGCCCAGCCGAAAGTCGCGCCGATGCCCAGTGTGGCGGCCTGCCCGTCGGGCGCAACGGAGGGAGGAGCCGTTGGCGACGGCCCCTCCGACGCAGAGCCGGGCACCTCGCTCACGGGACCAGGATCGACGAGCCCGTGGTCTTGCGGCCCTCGAGGTCGCGATGCGACTTCTGCGCATCCTTGAGCGGATAGGTCTGGTTGACCGGAATCTTGACCTTGCCGCTGCCGACCACGCGGAAGAGATCCGCCGCGATGTCGAGCAGGTCCTGCCGCTTGGCCGCATAGGTGTTGAGCGTCGGGCGGGTCGCGAACAGCGAGCCCTTCTGCTGCAGCAGGTTGATGTCGAAGGCGGTGATCGGGCCCGACGCGCTGCCGAAGCTCACGAACATGCCGAGCGGCTTGAGGCAGTCGAGCGAGGCCGGAAACGTGGTCTTGCCGATGCCGTCATAGACCACCTCGCACAGGGCGCCCCCGGTGATCTGCTTGACCCGATCGACGAAGTTCTCGCTCGAATAGAGGATCGTGTGATGGCAGCCGTTCGCCGCGGCGAGGTCGGCCTTGTCCTTCGAGCCGACCGTGCCGATCACGTTGGCGCCGAGATAGTTCGCCCATTGGCACAGGATGAGGCCGACGCCGCCGGCGGCGGCGTGCACCAGCACGTTCATGCCCTTGCCCACCTTGAAGGTGCGGTTGAGCAGGTACTGCACCGTCATGCCCTTGAGCATCATGCCGGCGGCCTGCTCGTAGCCGATCGAGTCGGGCAGCTTGACGGCGCGGTCGGCCGCGAGGTTGCGCTCCTCCGCATAGCCGCCCAGCGCCACCACGTAGCCGACCCGGTCGCCCACCTTGAGGTCGGTGACGCCCGGGCCGACCGCCGTGACCTCGCCGGCGCCCTCGTTGCCGGCGACGAACGGCATCCCGGTCGGCGACGGATAGAGGCCGCTGCGGAAATAAGTGTCGATGAAATTGACGCCGGACGCGTGGTGCTTCACGCGCACCTGGCCCTGGCCCGGCGCGGGCAATTCGATCTGCTCGTAAGTCAGGACTTCGGGCCCGCCGGCTTTGTGCACCCGCACCGCTGCTACCATGGCAAACTCCTCGAGATTGAGTGGGAAACCGGCCGACGTCGCTGCAACCGACCGTTGGGGCCGCGATCATAGGAATTGAACCGGCCGGCGCAAGGGCGGTGAGGCTACCTACGGTGGCTGCGGCGGCGCCGCTGCGCCAGTACATTGACGGCCTCGACGGCGCCCGCAAACGCCATCGCGAAATAGATATAGCCGCGCGGCAAATGGACGTCGAAGCCGTCGCCCACCAGCGCAACGCCGATCAGGATCAGGAAGGCGAGCGCCAGCGTTTTCGTGGTCGGATGTGCGACGATGAAGTCCGAGACCGGCGCGGAAGCCGCGTACATGACGGCGACCGCGATCACCACCGCCGCCACCATGATGCGGATATCCTGCGCCATGCCGATCGCGGTGATGATCGAGTCGATCGAGAAGACGATGTCGATCACGATCACCTGCAGGATCACGGCCCAGAGACCCGCGCGGCGGACGGGGGCGCCCGGCTCATCCCCTGCCCCCTCGACGGCGCGGTGCATCTCGTGCGTCGCTTTGGCGATGAGAAACAGTCCGCCGCCGATCAGGATGATGTCGTGCCAGGAGAAGTCGTTTCCGAGCACGCTGATGACCGGGGCCGCGAGCCGCATGAGCGAGGTGAGCCCAAACAGGAGCGCGATGCGGAAGATCAGCGCGAGCGAAAGCCCGACCTGCCGCGCCCGTTGTCGCCGGACCGGGTCGAGGCGCCCGACCAGCACCGAGATGAACACGACGTTGTCGATGCCGAGCACGATCTCGAGCGTCGCCAGGGTAATGAGCGCCGCCCAGGCCTGCGGATCGGTCAGGAGCGCCGTCATGGCGCCTCGTCGCCTGCGCCGGCCCGCAGCAGGCCGAACGCGACGAAATAGACCGCGATCGCGCACAGGCCCGCGGTGACCCAGCCGTCAGGCGAAAGATCGCGCACCAGCGCGACGAAGCCGAGGACGGCCCACGCGACGAGCAGCGCGATGTTGAGCGGGCGCAGCCGCTTGACCCGCAGCGGGTGGATGAACGGGAACGGCACGAAGGTGAGCGCGGCCAGGAGCGCGACGCAGGATGCCACGACCGCCGACGGCGGCTGCAGCAGCAGCAGATAGAAGGCCACGCAGTTCCACACCGCCGGAAATCCGCGGAAGAAGTTGTCGTGCGTCTTCATGCGGCGGTCGGCGAAATAGAGCGCGCCGGTGGTCACGATCGCGAGAGCGGCCGCGGTATCGAGCGGCGCCGCGATGAGGCCGCTTGCCCCGGTCGCGTAGGCGGGCACGAACACGTAGGTGACGAAATCGACCACCAGGTCGAGCGTCTCGCCCGACCAGCGCGGCAGCGTGTCGGCGATGCGGAAATAGCGCGCCAGCGGCCCGTCCGCCGCATCGACGAGCAGCGCCGCGCTGAGCCAGCCGAACATGGCGGACCAGCGCCGCTCGACCGCCGCATCGAGCGCGAGCAGCGCCAGCGCCGCACCCGACGCCGTAAGGATGTGAACCAGGAACCCCGCATTCAGCCGGCCGGCCATCGCTCGCTACCCGCCCCAGTCGAGCCGGCAGATCTCGGCCGAGCGGCCGGCGAAATTCCAGTTGCGGCCGAACGCCCGCACCCGCGATTTGTCGGCGCGCGCGACGGTAATATCGGGCGCGACCCAGTATTCGCTGTTGCGGATCACCACGGGTTCGCCCTTCTGTTTCCCGGCGATCGGCGTGACCGCGCCGTCGATGATCTTCTCGACCGAGAAGATGCGCGTCTCCCCTTCGGTGCGATAGACGATCGGCGCCTGCTGCACGCCGAGGAAATGCCCGACCAGGATCGACAGCAGATGAGTCGAGCCGCCGGCCCGCCCCGTGAAGATGCGGGTGAGCGCCTTGACGGCCTGGATCGGGGCGTTGTCGTCGATGAACAGGCCGGCGGTCCAGTTGCCGCGCGACATCAGGCCCGGGATGTCGATGATCAGCCCGACCTTGATGCCGGTGAGGTCGGTCGCGTCGAATCGTCCCTCATCGATGCGGATGCCGGCCCAGGTCTGGCAGTAGCCTTCGGTCGGCGGCGCGTGGCCGAGCGACAGCGTGCAGGGACAAAAGACGGTGCAACTGCATGACAGGACCAACTCGCCCCGCAAGCTCCATGCTGCCGACACGCTTCCCAGCTCCCTCACCTGCGCCGCGTCGAGACTATAGCACGACCAAGCGGGCCGCCGGTCAGGCTGCCCCCGGCCAGTGCGCCGCGACGGAACGCGCGATCAAGGCCGCCCCGATTGCCAGGAAAACGATGCCCATGACGCGGCTCAGGCGCGGCGTGGTGGCGAGCTTCTCGGCTGTCATGAGCGCGCCAAGGCCCGCCATCCAAACGACATTCATCACGCCGACCGCGAACATCACCAGCATGGTGGCCCAGCAGCAGCCGAGGCAGTCGAGTCCCTGCCGGGCGCCGAGACGAAAGACCCCCGACGGCGTCGTCGTCCAGTTGGCGAAGAAGAACGGGAACGGCCGCTGGCAGCGCGCGAGGCAGGCGTGCTTGAGCGCCGTGAACTGATAGCCGCCGGCGCCGACAAAGATCGCGCCCGCGAACAACGGGCTCGCCACGCCCATGGCGGGGTCGAGCAACGCGAGGCGCGTGAGCGTGATTTGCAGCACGGTCGCCAGCGCCGCGAAGCCGAGCCAGACGGCCACATAGCCGCCGGTCAGCACCAAGGGCGAGACCGCCGGTTCGCTCTTGCGCGCCGCCGTGTCGGCGATCTGCGCATAGGTCGCGACCATGCCGGCGGCGGTCGGCAGCATCATGGCGAGCGTCATGGCACCCCACATCATCAGGACCAGCGCGCCCGCAGTTGCGGCCGCGCCGGGTGACGGCGCGCCGAAGCGCGGGCGGCACAGCGCGTCGAGCAGCGCGCGGCCGAGCAGATCCGGTCCGCCGCCGCGTGACAGGAGATCGAACACGCCCATGCCGGGGCCGAGCGCGGCGGCATCGCCCCGTGCGACCGAGTCGGCGACCATCAGCATGAGATAGACCCAGCCGAGGGCCGCCAGCGCCACCAGGCAGGCGATCGCGATCGGCAGCGGCCGACCCACGGCGCGGCCGAGCCGGGCCGCGGCCGGCGGTAACCGTGTGAGGGGATGCGGGTCTCTGCTGTCAACCATATGATCAATCGAGCGAATCAGGCCGAGATCGCGGCTGCGCGATCCTGGTATGATGGTGATAACGCAATCTTCGCAGCGACGGAAACATGGCATCGATCGGACAGGACGTGGAAGTCGCGGTGGTGGGCGCCGGGCCGGCGGGCTTGACCGCCGCCATCGCGCTCGCCGGCGCGCGCGTGCCGACGGCGCTGATCGCCCCGCCCTCCGCCGCGGTCGACAACCGCACCACCGCCCTGCTCGGCGGCTCGGTGAATGCACTCGAAGCGATGGGGGTCTGGGCGCGCTGCCGGTCGCACGCCGGGGCGCTGCGGGTGATGCGCATCGTCGACGACACCGGGCGGCTGTTTCGCGCCCCGGAGGTTCGCTTCGACGCCGCCGAGATCGGCCTCGACGCGTTCGGCTGGAACATCGAGAACCGCCATTTGGTCGCCGCGCTCGACGCCCGCGCCCGCGAGCTGCCCGACCTGATCCGCATCGAGGATCAGGCCGCCGCGATCGACATCCGCGACACCGACGTGGCCATAACGCTGGTTGGCGGCGCGACGCTGACGGTGCGCCTGCTCGTCGGGGCCGATGGCCGCCGCTCGCTCTGCCGCACCGCCGCCGGCATCGATACCGATGAGCGTCGCTATCCGCAGAGCGCGCTGACCTTCAACCTCGCCCACACTCGGCCACATCGCGACACCTCGACCGAGTTTCATACCCCGCACGGTCCGTTCACGCTGGTGCCGCTGCCCGACCAGCGCTCGAGCCTCGTCTGCGTGGTCGCGCCCGACGAGGCCGAGCGTCTCGCCGCGCTCGAGGGCGACGCGCTCGATGAGGAGATCGAGCACCGATCGCATTCGATCCTCGGCCGCACCCGGGTCGAGCCGGGCGCCGGCCGCTTTCCGCTCGGCGTCGAGACGGCGCGACAATTCGCAGCCCGGCGCGTCGCGCTGGTCGGTGAGGCCGGCCATGTGATGCCGCCGATCGGCGCGCAGGGCCTCAATCTCGGCCTGCGCGACGCCGCCACCATCGGCGAGCTTGCGGTCGCGGCCCGCCGCGGCGGCGCCGACGTGGGCGGCGCCGACGTGACCGAGGCCTACGACCGCCGGCGCCGCGCCGACGTCACCAGCCGCACGGTGGCGGTCGATCTCCTCAATCGCACCTTGCTCAGCGATTTCCTCCCCGTGCAGAGTGTGCGCGGCCTCGGCCTCTACCTGCTCGATCGCATCGGTCCGCTGCGCCGCACGATGATGCGCGAGGGCGTCGCCGCGAACGCGGCGCAGCCCCGCCTCATGCGCGGCGAGTCTCTTTAGACCAGATGCGCCGAGCGTAAATGCTACTCCAGCCGCGGGCTCGGCTTGCGGATGCGGCTGTCGCGGAGCGCCGGCGCGATCGGGACCGGCAACGCCGGAAGGACCTTGCCGTTCGGCATGACCACCTGGCGGGCAAACAGTCCGCGCGCGACGAAATGCGGGTCGCGCACCGCCTCCTCGAGCGACGCCACGATGGTGGCACAGCAATCGGCCGCCGCGAGCGCCGGCCGCCACGCCTCGGCGGTGCGCCCGGCGATGATCGTCGCGACCGCCGCCCGCGTCGCGGTCGGATCGGTACTGTCGTCGACGTGCCGGTCGTCGAGCCCGATGGCGGCGCAGAACGCGCGCCAGAATTTCTGCTCCAGCGCCGCGCAGGCGACGAGCTTGCGGTCGCGGGTCGGATAGAGCTGGTAGCGCGGCGAGCCGCCGGCGAGCAGCGCATCGCCCGCGCCCGGATAGCGGCCGCTCGCCTGCCCGGCCGCGAGCGCGTGCCACGCGAAGGTGAACATTGCGTCCGTCATCGCGATGTCGATGCGGCAGCCGTCGCCGCCGCGGTCGCGCTGGCGCAGCGCCAGCAGAATGTTGATCATCGCCGGAAAAGACCCGCCCGCGATGTCGGCGGCGAGCATCGGCGGCACGATCGGCTGGGTCGCCGGACCGGGATTGAGCGCGAGCAGCCCGGTCGCACCGATATAGTTGAGGTCGTGGCCGGCCTCCGCGGCGCGCGGCCCGCTCTGGCCATAGCCGCTGATCGAGCAATAGATGATGCGCGGGTTGACGCGCCGCACCGCCTCATAGCCCAAGCCGAGCCGGTCCATCACGTCCGGCCGGAACTGCTCGACCAGGATGTCCGCGCGCGCCAGCAACGGCGCGAGCGCGGCGCGGCCCTCCTCGCGCTTGAGGTCGAGAACGCGGCTGGTCTTGCCGCGGTTGAGCAGCGCGAACGCGACGCTCTCGCCGTCGAGGCGCGGCGCCGCCGCGCGCATCTCCTCGCCGCCGGGACGCTCGATCTTGATGACCTCGGCACCCGCCTCGGCGAGCATCAGCGTCGCGAGCGGTCCCGGCAGCAGGGTCGTGAAGTCGAGCACGCAAAGCCCCGACAGCGGTTGCGGCATGGCGATGATCTCCGGTCGGACCCGCGGGCGTTACGAGACGGGTGCGCCGCAAAAGAGTTAATCGCTCGGCAACGGCACTGAAAGCCTGGGTCAATGCACGAGCGGCAACGGCAGCGCCTGCGTCTTTACCAGCCACAGCACGGTCGTCAGCGTCACGACCGACGCCAGCGTGCCGAGCAGCACCGCGCCCGAGGCCTGCGCAACCCAACTGTCGTATTGCTGCGCCAGGACGAAGACGTTGAGCGCGGGCGGCAGCGCCGCCATCAGCACCCCGGTCGAGGCCCATGTGGCCGAGAATGGACCGAGCAACGACAGAAGGAGCAGCACGATCGCCGGATGGAGCGCGAGCTTGACGGCCGCCAGGAACGGCACTTCCCACGGCATGCGCGCGAGCGGACGCAGCGCCACGACGACGCCGAGCGTGAACAGCGCGCAGGGCGCGGCCGCATTCTGCAGAAACAGCAGCAGCCGGTCGAGCGCGGTCGGCAGTTCGACATGCAAGGCGGCGCTGAGCGCCCCGAGCCCGGTCGCCAGCAGGAACGGATGAGTCACGATCCGCCACGCCGCCTCACGGATCGCCGCACCGAGGCTCTTGCGCGCGCCCGCGACCGCCATCAGCAAGGGCGTGAGCGAAAACAGGAGCAGCGTGTCGAAGCAGTTGATCAGCGCGACCGGCGCCGCCGCGTCCGGCCCGAGCGTCGACAGCGCAAGCCCCGGACCCATATAGCCGATGTTGCCAAAGCTGCCGGCGAGGCCCGCGATCGTCGCCTCGGCGACATGGCCGCGCCGCATCGCAAACCCGATCGCAAAGGCGAGGCAGAAGGCCGTGAAGGTCGCGAGCGTCGTCGCGACGACAAACCGCGGCTGGGCGAACTGGTCGAACGGCGTCCTGGCGAGCAGGCGGTAGAACAGCGCGGGCAGCGCCGCGTAAATGATGAACCACGACATCCAACCGAGCCCGGCGTCGGGAATCCGCCTGAGCTTGCCGGCCGCGAACCCGACCAGGATCAGGCCGAAGAAGGGCAGTGCCAGGTTGAGAACGTCGAGCATGCGGGCGACCGGCCTAATGGCCGGCCGGCCCGAGGTCAGTGCCGTGCGCCTGATCCGTGGGCGGATGGCGTCAAAAGCGGCTTGGCGGCGCGTTCGGCTTGAACTACTGGAAAGAACGACAGGGACAGGCTGCATGAAGCTTCCGCGCAATGTCTTCAAGCCGCTGGCGATCGGCGCGCCTGCGCCGTTGCGCGAGCTGCCGGTGCGCCTCGAGCGCATGATCCATTTCGTGCCGCCGCACGTCGACAAGCTGCGCGCAAAAGTTCCCGAGCTCGCCGCCCAGGTCGACGTCGTGCTCGGCAATCTCGAGGACGCGGTGCCGGCCGACGCCAAGCTCGCGGCGCGGGCCGGTTTCATCGCCATGGCGAAGGCGCACGATTTCGGCGCCACCGGCCTGTGGACCCGCATCAATGCGCTCAACTCGCCCTGGGCGCTCGACGACGTGATCGAGATCGTCGCGGCGGTCGGGCAGAAGCTCGATGTCGTCATGCTGCCCAAGGTCGAGGGCCCCTGGGACATCCACTATCTCGACCAGCTGCTCGCCCAGCTCGAGGCCCGCCACGGCGTCAGGAGGCCGATCCTCATCCACGCGATCCTGGAGACCGCCGAGGGGGTGAACAATGTGGAGGCGATCGCGGCCGCCTCCCCGCGCATGCACGGCATGAGCCTCGGCCCCGCCGATCTCGCGGCGTCGCGCGCCATGAAGACCACCCGGGTCGGCGGTGGCCATCCGGATTATGCGGTGCTCGCCGATGCGGCCGGCGCGGCGCCGCGCGCCAGGGCCCAGCAGGATCTGTGGCACTACACCCTCGCAAAGATGGTGGACGCCTGCGCGGCGGCGGGCATCAAGCCGTTCTACGGCCCGTTCGGCGACTTCTCCGATCCGGACGCCTGCGAGGCGCAATTCCGCAACGCCTTCCTGATGGGCTGCGCCGGCGCCTGGTCGCTCCACCCCTCGCAGATCGCGATCGCCAAGCGGGTGTTTTCGCCCGATCCCGCCGAGGTCGCGTTCGCGCGAAAAATCCTCGCCGCCATGCCGGACGGCACCGGCGCCGTGATGATCGACGGCAAGATGCAGGACGATGCCACCTGGAAGCAGGCCAAGGTGGTGGTCGACCTCGCCCGGCTGGTCGCCGCCAAAGACCCCGATATGG
>Ga0335081_10017015_pt1 | contig 11777 bp, 8 predicted proteins | sample Lox_Sample_35_FD_206713 | JGI IMG/M metagenome (GOLD analysis project Ga0335081, IMG submission 206713) | Soil microbial communities from Loxahatchee National Wildlife Refuge, Florida, United States - Lox_Sample_3.5 | ecosystem: Environmental > Terrestrial > Soil > Wetlands | place: USA: Florida... | reverse complement strand
TCCAGCTCTTCGCTGGAAGTGGCCAGAGCGCTGCGGGTGGAATCGAGCGTCTGGCGCTTTTCGGCAAGATGGGCCACGCGCGTGCCGGCTTCTTCGGATTCCGCGGCGAGGCGGGAGGCTTCCCCATCGGCGGCGGCCACGCGCTCCGCCATTTGTGCGGCGGAGGCGCGCTGCGCTGCCGCCGATTCCTGGAGGGCGGACTGCTCGAGGCGGAGCGAGTCGAGCTGCGCCACGGCCTGCTGGCGCTCGGCCTCCGTGGCCGCGGCGGCGGCTTCGGCGCGCTCCAGCATGCGCCGCGCGGTGGCGGCGCGCACGCGGCATTCCCCGGCGTCGCCCTCGGTGCGCGCGAGTTCTATGCGGCATTCAGAGCCCAGGCGCTCCGCGCGCGCGAGTTCGGCGTGCGCCTGGCTGCGCTCGATGGAAGCGCCGAGCGCGGTCTTTTCCGCTTCGACGTGATCGGCCTGCGCGGTGGAATGCGCGAATTCCGCGCCCGCCAGCGCCGCCACCACTCCGTCGAGATGCGCTCGATTGCGGTCCGCGGCGCTCGCGGCTTCCGCGGCGCGGGCGTGGAGCTGGCGCAGCTCGCGCTTGATCTGCAGCGGGCCGGCTTCATCCGGACGTCCGCCCGTCACCAGCCGGCCGTGGTAGCAGGTCCCCTCCACCGTGACGAAATGGTGCCCGGGATGGCGATGCGCCAGCCCTTCCGCCGATTCCGCGGTCTCCACCAGATAGGCGGTGGCCAGCTTGGGCAGAAAATATTTTGCGGCCGGGCCGAGCGGGTCGCGGAAATTGACGAGCTGATCGAAACGCGCCACCACGCGGTCCTCGCCGTTGAACGGAATCGCGTCCGTTTCCGCGGGCCGCGGAAGCTGGCGAACGGAATCGACGAAGAAGGTGGCGCGCCCGCCCACCTCGTCGCGCAGCAGGGAAATGCCGGCTCGCGCGTGGTCGAAGGTTTCCACCACGATGTATTCGAGCTCGTCGCGCAGAAACTGTTCGATGGCGGGTTCGTGTGCCTCCGCCACTTCGGCGTAATCGGCCAGCACGCCGACGGCGTGGAATCCGCGCGATTCGCCTTCGCCGTTGGTGGCAAACAGGCGCTGCACGGCCTCTGCGGAATAGGAGCGCTCGTTGAGGATGCGTTCGAGCGACGCGGCTTCGGCGCGCGCGCGTGCCAGATCCTCGCGCAGAGTTTCCGCTTCGCGCGTCGCGGCCTGCTGTTCGGTGCGCAGCCGGGCCAGCTCGCGCTGGCGCGCGTCCAGCTCGCCGGCCAGGCGGCGCGCGTCGGAGGTGGCGTTGGCGGAATACGCGTCGGCGGTTTCGTATCGTGTGCGCGCCTGGGATTCCTCGAGGCCGAGCTGCTCGGCCTGCGCGCGCAGGCGGGCCAGCGAGGCGCCGAATTGTTCGAGCGCGGCCTCCGCGCGAGCCTGCTCCGCCCGCCAGGAAACCTGTTCCGTGGAGAGATCGGCGGAGGAGCGGCGGAGCGATTCGATGCGCTCGCCCAGGCGGCGCTCTTCGTAGGCATGCGCGGTCGCGGCTTCCGCCGCTTCGCGGGAAGCGGCTTCCAGCCGCTCGTATTCCGCGCGCACGGTGGCAAGAGCGGCGGCGTGCTCCGCGGCGCGGGCCACGATGGCGGCGAGCTCGGATTCCGCCTGGGCCGCTTCGCGAGCGGCGGATTCGATCTGCGCGGCCAGCTGTTCGCCCTGCTCGCGCTGGAAGTTCAGGCGGTTTTCGGCGCGGTCCAGCTCCAGCGAACATTCGGAGAGATGCGTGGAGACCAGGCGCAGCTCGCCCTCCAGTTCGGTGGCCTGCCGGGCCCGCTCGGCATGCTCGGTTTCGAGAGCGGCGAGCGATGCGGCGCGCTCCTGCTCGGAGCCGGTGATTTCCTGGAACTGCTGTTCGAGGCGGGCGGCTTCCGCGTCCAGCGCGTGTGCGCGGCTCGCCAACACGATGCGCTGGCGCGCGCGAACCTGCTCGCGCAGCTCCGTGAAGCGGCGGGCCTTGGCCGCCTGGCGCTTGAGCGAGGCGAGTTGCTTTTCGACTTCAACGAAAATGTCGTTGATTCGGGCCAGATTCGTCTTCGCGGCTTCGAGCTTGGCTTCGGCTAGGCGCTTTTTCGTTTTGTATTTGGTGACCCCGGCGGCCTCTTCGATGATGGCGCGGCGCTCGAGCGGCTTGGCGCCGAGGATCAGTCCGATGCGGCCCTGCTCGATGATGGCGTAGGACTCCGGGCCGAGCCCGGTGCCCATAAAGAGTTCCTGGATGTCGCGGAGGCGCGCCACGCGGCCGTTGAGCTGGTATTCGCTCTGGCCGGAGCGGTACAGCCGGCGGCCGACCACCACTTCGCCGGGCTTCATCACCGGCGTGGGCTTATGCTCGCGCTTGCGGCGAACCGGCTCGCCGGGGGCGGGCTGGGCCGTTTCATCGGCGCTCGGCGCGGTGGGATCGGGGGATTCTGTCCTCTCCGTGTTCTCTGCGCTCTCCGTGCCCTCTGCGTTTAGCTCCTGCTTCTTCTCTTCTTCGTCCTGCGCCTCGAGCACTTTCGCGGCGGCCTCGGCCAGTTCGGGATCCACGAGCGTCAACTGCACTTCGGCCAGGCCCATCGGCGGACGCTTCGCCGTGCCGTTGAAGATGCAGTCGGCCATGCGCTCGGCGCGGAGCATTTTGTGGCTCTGCTCGCCGAGCACCCAGGAAATGGCGTCCACAATGTTGGATTTGCCGCAGCCGTTGGGGCCGACGATTCCGGTTATGCCTTCGTGGCCGAAAGTGGTGACCGTGCGTTCGCAGAACGATTTGAAACCCAGCAGCTCGATCTTCCGCAGTTTCAGCAAGTTAGGCCCTGTCCGGAGAGCCGTCCCTGGTCGCACACCGAGCCGCGGCACAGGACGACACTTCCCCTTTCCTCGAGTGGAGGATTTTGTGCGACAAACGTTCGGGCAGGATCCTGATCAGAGACCCAGCCGCCTGGCGCTGACCGGCGGCGAACACAAGCGAACGTAGCATAGTGGCGAGCGGGTGTAAACAGCGCGGGCGCGCGAAGTTGCTGTGGAAAAGGGGACGCAGCGGCGCATAGACTACAGCACGCGTTGAATCGTTGCGAGGAGCAATCCCGATGCCAGGCAAAATCCACGGCGCACATTTGTTGCTGTACAGCTCAAACGCGGAGGCGGACCGCAACTTCTTCCGCGACATTTTGGAGTGGCGCCACGTGGACGTGGGTCACGGCTGGCTGATCTTCAAATTGCCGTCCGCGGAGATGGCCGTGCATCCCGCGGACGACAAGACGCTCCAGCAGCATGCGGGGCACGCCATGATGGGCGCGGTGCTCTACCTCATGTGCGACGACCTGCGGGCCACCCTGGCCATGCTGAAGTCGAAGAATGTGGAGTGCACCGAGGTGGAGAAGGAACCCTGGGGCATCCGCACCACGGTGGAACTGCCCAGCGGCGGCGAGATTGGCCTCTACCAGCCGACCCACGAGACGGCGATCAACCTACAAGCGAAGTAAATTCAAACTAGCCTAGCGGAAACCAGATCTCCTCCCAGCGGCCGCGGGGTCGGGATGACTCGCGGAGCGGCCGCGTCCCCGGGGGGCCAGATTGCCGGGCGCGAAGAGCATCAGATAGAATCGTGTGCTTTGCTTGGCGCCGCGAAGAGCGTCCGAACAAGCTGCAATGGTCGAAATCCGCTTTCAGAACACGCTGACGAACCGCGTCGAGCCGTTCGCGCCGCTCACGCCGGGCGAGGTGCGCATCTACACGTGCGGGCCCACGGTCTACGACTACGCGCACATCGGCAACTTCCGCACCTTCGTGTTCCAGGACGTGCTGCGGCGGTTCCTGCAGATGGAAGGCTACCGCGTCCAACAGGTCATGAATCTGACCGACGTGGACGACCGCATCATCCAGAACGCCGCCGTGGCCGGCATCGGCATCCGCGCCTACACGGAGAAGTACGTCAATGCGTTTTTGGACGACATGGACACGCTCGGCCTCGAGCGGCCGGAAAAAATCGTGCGTGCGACCGAGCATATCGATCAGATGGTGGCGCTGGTGGAGCGGCTCGGCCAGAAAACGTACACCTACAAGAGCGACGGCTCGATTTACTACCGCATCGCGAAGTTTCCCGCCTACGGTAGGCTCTCGAAAATTGATCTGAGCGGCATTCAGGCCGGCGCTCGCGTGGAGACGGACCGCTACGAGAAAGAAGACGCGCGCGATTTTGCGCTCTGGAAGGCCCCCAAGCCGGGCGAGCACTTCTGGGAGACGCGGATCGGACCGGGGCGCCCGGGATGGCATCTGGAGTGTTCCGCCATGGCCATGCACTACCTCGGCGAAACCCTGGACATTCACACCGGCGGTATCGATCTGGCCTTTCCGCATCACGAAAACGAAATCGCGCAGAGCGAGGCGGCCACGGGAAAACCCTTTGTGCGCTACTGGCTGCACGCGGAGCATCTGCTGGTGGACGGCGAGAAGATGTCGAAATCGCTGGGGAATTTCTATACGCTGCGCGACCTGTTTGCGAAGGGCTACAAGCCGTCGTCCATCCGCTACCTGCTGGCCTCGGTGCCTTACCGGCGGCAACTCAACTTCACGATGGACGGCCTGCAGCAGGCGGCCAGCTCGGTGGACCGCCTGCGGAATTTTGCAGCGCGGCTGAAGGCGGAGAAATTCGCGCCGGGCGAGACGGCGGCCATGGCGGCGCGCGCCGCGGAAGCCGTGGCGCAGTTCGAGGCCGGCCTGGCCGACGATCTGAACACGGCCCAGGCTCTCGCCGCCATCTTTGACCTGGTGCGCGACGCCAATACAGCCATGGACCGGGCCGAATTCCGCGCGGGAGACGCCGCGCCGCTGCTGGCGGCGCTCGGGAAATTCGACCGCATCTTCGCCGTGCTCGAGGATCAGGACGCGGCGCGGCTTCGCGCGCTGGGCTACGCGGCGGCGGGTGCCGATTTTCCCGACGCGGACGTCGAGAAACTGATCGTGGAACGCCAGGCGGCGCGCGCCCGCAGGGACTTTACTGCTTCGGACCGCATCCGGCGGGAACTGCTGGATCGTGGTATCCTGTTGGAAGACACACGCGATGGCGGTGTCCGCTGGAAACGCAAATGAACCTGCCGATTCACACTCCGAAACCCAGCGCGGCTCGTCCCAACCTGTTTGGCGTCGATTTATAAGTTCTCTTCGTAGGCGTTCCTCCCGGCCTGTCAACCCGTCCGTCTGCCGGACATTGCTCCCGCCCCCAACGCGGGACGGGACCGAGAGAAAACGGAGAGAGCCATGCTGGACGTAAAAACCGAATCGAAACTGGAAACCGCGAAGGTACCGCACCTGGTCACGCCCCTGCCCGGCCCGGAGGCAAAGCGCATCCTGAGCCTGGACCAGAAATACGTTTCCCCGTCGTACACGCGGGATTATCCGCTGGTCGCCAGGACGGGCCGCGGCGCCATGGTGGAAGACGTGGACGGCAATGTGTTCCTGGATTTCGCGGCGGGCATCGCCGTGTGCTCCACGGGACATTGTCATCCGGAAGTGGTGGCGGCCATCCACAAGCAGGCCGCGGAATTGATCCACATGTCGGGCACGGATTTCTATTACGCCCGCATGGTGGAACTGGCGGAGAAGCTGGCCACCATCGCGCCGGGCTCGGAGCCGAAGCGCGTCCACTTCGGCAATTCCGGCACGGAAGCGGTCGAAGCGGCCATCAAACTCGCGAAGTACCACACCAAGCGGGACAAGTTAATCGCCTTCCGCGGTTCGTTCCACGGGCGCACCATGGGCTCCCTCTCGCTGACCGCCAGCCGCGCGGTGCAGCGCAAGGGCTTCGGAACTCTGCTCGCCGGCGTCTTCCACATGCCGTATCCGAACGCCTACCACGGGACCTACGGCGGATTGCCGGAAAACGCCACGGCGGACTGCCTGGGCTATCTGGAAAATGAATTGTTCCGCCGGATGGTGGACCCGGAAGAAGTCGCCGCCATTTTCATCGAGCCAATCCAGGGCGAGGGCGGATACGTGCCCGCGCCGGTGGACTTCCTGCAGGGACTCCAGCGCATTTGCCGGAAATACGGAATCCTGCTGGTGGCCGATGAGGTGCAGTGCGGCATGGGGCGCACCGGAAAATTCTGGGCCTCGGAGCACGCGGGCATCGAGCCGGACATCATCTGCACGGCGAAGGGAATCGCGTCGGGCATGCCCCTCAGCGCGATCATTGCCAAGGCCAGCGTGATGGACTGGACCCCGGGCGCTCACGGTTCGACCTTCGGCGGGAACCCGGTGTGCATCGCGGCGTCGCTGGCCACCATCCGGCTGCTGGAGACGAAGTACATTGCCAACGCGGCGCGCATGGGCGACTACATCCTGCAGCGCACGGCGGATTGGAAGCAGCGGTTCCGCACGGTCGGCGATATCCGCGGCCGCGGGCTCATGATCGGCATCGAATTCGTCCGCGACAAGAAGACCAAAGAAAAAGCCGTGGAGATGCGAAACGAAATCGTCAACCGCGCGTTCCAGAAGGGCCTGGTGGTTCTGGGCGCCGGCGAAAACACTCTGCGGATTTCTCCCCCGCTGCTGATTGACCAGGAGCAGACGGACTTCGCGTTCGACACGCTGGAATCCATCATCGCCACACTCGAAAAGAACTGACGACTTCGCCGGCCGCAGCCCGGCCCGCGCGCCGGCCAGGCACTCGCGACGGGATACGCGCGAATGGATGCCTCCGGGAGCTTCGGCGCGCCTCCTTTCCCGCGCAATGCCCTTCCGGCCGCCGGATTCGAGCAGGGTGGCATTCCACCGGGACTCGCGCTATCGTCTCGTCCCGCGAGCGCCTTTCCATCATGATTTCCCGGTTCATGTTTGCCATCGTAAACTTTGCGGCGCGGAAAGGGCTCTACGACGCGCCGGAGGGCGAAGAGCCGCGTACGGCCGCGGAGCGGAGGCCGGAGATTCGCCGGCGGACCGGCGTTCGCGGGGAGACGTACGCGTATTGGTACCTGCGGCGGCAGGGCTACAAATTGATTGCGCGCAACTACCGCGCGCCGGGCGTGAAGGGAGAGATTGACCTGGTGGGCTACGACGGCCAGGTGCTGGCCTTCGTGGAAGTGAAAACGCGCCGGATGGAGAAGGAGGACGACACCCTCCCGGAGGCGAACGTCACCTTCGGAAAACAGCAGGCCATGGCGCGCATGGCGCGAAAGTTTTTGAGCGAATGGAGGTTGAAGGACGTCGCGTGGCGCATCGATCTGCTGGCCATTGAAAACCGGCCCCTCCACCCGCCGGTGGTGCGGCTGCATAAGAACGCCCTGCCGCAATCCGGGCCCAGGAGAAAAATGCAGTGACCAGCGATGATCCGCGGCCGCTGCTCTACTTTTTTCGGGTGTACGTGGTCTCCTGGAAGGTACTGGGTTTGCCGTCGGGGCCGGTCATGGAAAACGTCATCACCAAGTGATCGTCGTCCTGCTGGCGGACTCGTACGTTCAGAGTGAACTTCTGCCCGCGCTCGGATTCCGATTCGCCCGAGTAATCCACCACCGTCCCGCCATCGGTGCTCCTGCCTTTGAGCATGAGAATTGCCGGCGAAGTGGTGCCGGTAAATGCCGCTTCATACTCGCCCGTGATGGTGTTGTAGCCGAACAGCCGCGTGCCCGTGATGGGCCGGCCGAACACCACGTCGCGGTATTCCTCGAGAAGAAAATGGCCGCCGTCGATGGCGGTGATCTTTGCGGTGCCCGTGAAGGGCTCGCTCGCGCCGCCGGGCTGGCCGACGAACCGGATGGTGCGGGTCCATTCTCCGGTGCGTTTGGCCAGGAACTGGTGGGGTGTCTCGTCCTTCGCCGGCTGGGGATGCTCGCTCGCGCCGTGCTGCAGGGCGCCGGGTTGCGGCTGGGCGAGCGTGGCGAACGCGAGCAGGAACGCCGCGGCCATCGCTGCGGGCCACCATCGGCTGACGGGGATGCCATTCATCTGCGCCTCCTGGGATCCATCCATCCCGCCGAAGTATAGCCGATACCGGAGGCGGCGCCCCGAGCGTGGACGCCCGCCGGGCGGGAACCGATAACCGCGCGGGCGGAAACGCATTCCACTACGGCCGCCCCCGCGGCTCTTCTGCGGGGGCGTGCGTCGTGATAAGTTAATGCCGCCAGGGGAGTCTGGGTGCAATTCAAATTGAAGTGGACGCCGCCACTGCGAGGCCGCATTGCCTGAGCTTCGCAAAGACATCATCACCGGCCGATGGGTCATCATCTCCACGGACCGGGCCCACCGTCCCACCGATTTTGTCCGTCAAAGCGTGGAAATCCGCGGCGTGGCGAATTGCCCCTTCTGTCCCGGGGGAGAGGCGAAAACGCCGCCGGAAGTGCTGGCCTACGGCCGCAACGGAAGCCCGCCGAACAGCGCCGGCTGGAGCGTGCGCGTGGTGCCGAACAAATTCCCGGCTCTGGGAATCGAGGGCACTCTCGACCGGCAGGGCGAGGGCATCTTCGACAAGATGAACGGTATCGGCGCCCACGAAGTGATCATCGAAACGCCCAGCCACCAGCAGACCCTGGCGGGAATGGACGAGCGCTCCGTCGAAGAGGTCCTCTGGGCGTATCGCGACCGCATCCTGGACCTCAAGCGCGACCGCCGGTTCCGCTACATCCTGATCTTCAAGAATCACGGCGAGGCGGCGGGCTCCACCATCGAACACACCCATTCCCAGCTCATCGCTCTGCCCATCGTCCCGAAGCGCGTGCGCGAGGAAGTGGACAACTCGAAGAAATATTACGGCGAAAAGGAACGCTGCATCTTCTGCGACATCCTGCGCCAGGAACGCGAATCGGGAGGGCGGGTGATCGCGGAGAACGACGACTGCATCAGCCTCTCGCCCTACGCCCCGCGCTTTCCGTTCGAGACCTGGGTGCTGCCCAAGCGGCACGGCTCGGCCTTCGAGGAAGCCCAGCCCGCGCTCTTCAAGAGCTGCGCGGCGCTCCTGCGCGACGTGCTGCGCCGGCTCGACGTGGTGCTGGAGCGCCCGGCCTACAACTACGTCATCCACACCTCGCCGGTGGGAGAAGAGGTCAACGATCACTACCACTGGCACATCGAGATGATGCCGCGGCTCACCAAGGTGGCGGGTTTCGAGTGGGGGACGGATTTCTACCTGAATCCCACGCCTCCGGAAGAGGCCGCCCGGTTCCTCCGCGAGGCCTCCGTCGCCGTCTCCTGACTCCCTGCCGCCGGAAACAGCCGCGCCTCCGCCTGCGTATTCCTTTCATGCCGCGCGCGGCCGCCGGGATGGAAAAACTCCAGTGGTGGTGCTAGTGTGCGAGCCCGGCCGGCGGAATTCGGAGGGAGCGGACCATGAAAGCTGGGCGGAAAGTTTCGATCATTCTGATCATCGTCGTGGTGCTGGCGGTGACCATCTATCTGGCCCGCAGCGGGCGCATCCCCGCCGGATCCGTGCTGCTCATCGATCTGAGCGGCCCGGTGGAGGAGCAGAAGCCCACCGGGTTCCTGGCCGCTCTGTTCGGCAACGACATCCTCGTGCTCCACAACGTGCTGGATGCCATTGACGCCGCGAAAACGGATCCGCGCGTCACCGGGGTGGTGATGAAGATTTATAACCCGGAAGCGCGCTGGGGCAAACTCCAGGAAATCCGGCAACACCTCGTGGATTTCCGGGCGAGCGGCAAGCCCAGCCTCTGCCTGCTGGGCGGCGACTTCAACCCCAATCGCGACTATTTTGTGGCCACGGGATGCCAGCAGATCTGGCTGGTTCCCACGGCTCCCTTGGGCGTCACCGGGCTGATGACCCAGTCCACCTTCTACCGGGGGGTCTTCGACAAACTGAAGATCGTGCCGGAGTTCTACCACATCGCCGAATACAAGACCGCTGCCAACCAATACATGGAGAAGAAATACACGCCGGCGCACAAGGAAATGGCGGAATCCCTCATGCAGAGCACCTACGGCCAGTACCTGGACGGGATCGCCCAGGGCCGTAAGGTGGACCGCGCGAAGGTGGAGGCCCTGGTGGCCGCGGGTCCCCTGACGGCGCACGAGGCGCTGGACGGCAAGCTGGTGGACAAACTCGGGTATTTCGACGAGGTGCAGAAATTTTTCCGCCAGCGGTCCGGCGGCTGGCGCCCGGTAGGTCTGGACCGCTACGTCAAACAACTGCGCAACGAGGGCGAATACAAAATCGCCGTGGTCACCGCCACGGGCGAGATCATCGTGGGGGATTCGCAGTGGACCCCCAGCACCGGGTTCATCATGGGGTCCGACAGCGTCTCGTCGGACCTCCGCCAGGCCCGCCTGGACGATTCGATTAAAGCCATCGTCTTCCGCGTGGACTCCCCGGGCGGATCGGCCGTGGCCAGCGACATCATCGGGCGCGAGGTGGAGCTCGCGGCGAAATCGAAACCCGTGGTGGTCTCCATGTCCGACGTAGCCGGCTCGGGCGGCTACTGGATCGCCATGTCGGGAACAAAGATCGTGGCCGATGGCGATACGCTCACCGGTTCGATCGGCGTGGTGCTGGGCAAGCTCAACATCTCGGGCCTCTACCAGATGGTCGGGCTCTCCACAGACCAGGTGCAGACCAGCGACAACGCCACCATCTTCTCCGACCAGCAGAACTTTACGCCTGCACAGAGCCAGAAGGTGCAGGCCATGATGCGTTCCCTCTACGACGACTTCTGCAAGGGCGTGGCCACCGGCCGGCATATGAAGGTGGAACGCGTGAATGAGATCGGACGGGGGCGCGTGTGGACCGGAGCCCAGGGTAAGGAAAATGGCCTGGTGGACGAACTGGGCGGCCTGACGCGGGCCATTGCACTGGCCCGCGGACTCAGCGGAATCCCCGCCGGGGCAAAGGTGCAGTTGATTTACTTTCCGCGTGAGAAATCGTTCCTGGAAAACCTGCTGTCCCCGGAAGAAAAGGCCTCCGGTGCGGAGATCCTGACGCATCTCCACACCCTGGCTGCGCGCCTCTCGGCCACTATGGAGCTGCGCATGCCCTTCGACGTGGACATCCGCTAGAACTAGGAAACTCCGGGTGAAGGCTGGGGGCATTCACCGGAGCTCGGGGGGCTGGGAAGGGCTGGGCAGCCCTTACCGCGGGCAGGAAACTCGAGACCGTCAAACTCAGCTACAGGATCCGGCGGCCGCAGAAGCGGCATCCCCAGGCAGTTTGGAAATCCACGGTTCCATCGCTGTGCAGCAGCGCCCGCCGCAGCAGGACGTGCATCTCCTGCCCGCAGCATTTGGGACATTTCGGTTCTTCCCGCGTCGCTTTCGGCGGCGCGGCGGCCTGGGGTCTGACGGCATGTGTTGCATGCATCCGATCGACCTCCCTCTACAGGCCCGGGCGGGGTCCAGCCTGACTCACCCACCATACCGCCGCCCCACTGCGCGAACAATGAATCGAAGGGTTCAATCCGCTGGTACTCCGCGGGTGGACGGAAGTACTACGGCGGAGGAAGCGGTGTACTGGTACCCTCTGAGTGTTCAATAGTCGGCATGCGGGGACAATCTGCTTGCTGGGCCTTTTTCGGGCTTCTTATAATCCCTTAGCGCGCCGGTCGGCTTCCCTTCCGCCCCGGCCGCGGATTCGAGTTCCCCACAAAGACGGATGCGCCGCCCAGGACTCACTACGCGTTTTCTCGCCGTCTCCGGAGGGGTCATCGCCGGAGTCTTTGTGCTGGCCGCAGTGCTCGCCCGCCAGGCCGGCGACGCCGCGGTGCGCGCGCCGGACATGCAGCAGCTCATCTGGATCTGCGCGGTCGGTATTTCGGT
>Ga0335081_10017014_pt1 | contig 11778 bp, 6 predicted proteins | sample Lox_Sample_35_FD_206713 | JGI IMG/M metagenome (GOLD analysis project Ga0335081, IMG submission 206713) | Soil microbial communities from Loxahatchee National Wildlife Refuge, Florida, United States - Lox_Sample_3.5 | ecosystem: Environmental > Terrestrial > Soil > Wetlands | place: USA: Florida... | reverse complement strand
TCATGCTCGCCGATATGGCAACGGCGGTCGCGGCCGCTCGCGGACTCTATCTCCAGGGGGCGCGGCGGAAGGATGCGGGGCAGCCCTTCCTGACGCAGGCGGCGATGGCCAAGCTGTTCGCGTCCGATACGGCGATGCGCGTGACCACCGACGCCGTACAGGTGCTCGGCGGCGCTGGCTACGTGGCGGACTTCCCGGTGGAGCGGTACATGCGCGAGGCCAAGATGCTGCAGATCGTCGAGGGAACGAACCAGATTCAGCGGCTGGTTATTGGCCGCGCGCTCGCGCGATCGTAAGCCCTTCACCCGCGCAGCCGTTCGGGATAATCCGGCGGGCCGCTGGCTGGCCGGCAGGACGTAACGGGCCGCGGTTTCAACGTCGTTGCAGATGATAAGCCCGACCGGGCGGCGGGCCTCCTCGGCGAGATGGCCGGGGAGGCCGGCGGTGCGGGCCAGCAGCGCGAAGCCGCGCAGGACCTCGACCGGAAAGGCCAAGATCGGCCAGCGCGGGCCCCGCATACCCCGGGGCCCCATTGACCGTCAGGGTGGGGCCGAGGATCGCGAGCCCATTACCGAGTAGGCGGGCGCGTTGATGTGAAACAGCGGCAGCGCGCCGTCCTAGCTGTCGTCTGCGTGTACCTCCGGCGCGATGGTGCCGGGGTGGGCCTCCGGCGTGACGCCGGTCGCGAGGGCCTCGGGGGTCACGATCTCGTCGACGAGCCTCGTCGCCACGCTGTAGTCCAGCCGGCCGGTGTCACGCAGCTCACATACCGCGGGTACCGGGTCGTGGTCGGAGAACAGCCGCTCGTCGGTGTAGTCGACGGGCCGGCCGGTCGGGTCAACCGTCCACCACGATGCCTCAAGCGCAATCCCGTTGTTGTCCGTGAAGTAGACCGAGCGCAGAAAGCCGTGATCCACCACGTCCGTAACCTCGCAGCCATGACTCTTCAGCCGGTCACGCAGCCGGAGCAGCGCATCCTCGTCGGGAAGGCGCATGGAAAGGTGGTCGAATTGCGCGGCCCTCGCGTATGGCACGCCGGCCGGCTTGACGAAGCTGTCGAGCTCGTGGCCGGTGAATTCGAAGAACGCGATGGTGTTGCCCGGCGCCACCTCGAAGAAGTAGTGCCGGAACCCTGGTGTGCCCATCGTCGTGACGAGGCGCGCGTCGAGGACGCCGTGCCAGAACCGCACGGTCGCGTCCATGTCCCCGGTCACCAGGGCGAGGTGGTGAACGCCGCGCCAGTGAACCGTGTCTTGGGTCGCAGCCATCTATCCACGGTACGCCGGACCGGCAGCCGCGGCGAGCCTTCGCAGTGCCGCTTGAGCTGGCGGGTTGTCAGGCGGCGCGATATGTGTCATGTTCGGTCAGTGCGCAAATACGTGATCATGGGTATCCAGGGCAGTGGTAAGGGCACTCAGGCTGCCAAGCTCGCACGCGACTTCTCTCTCACGCAAATCGGCGTCGGCGACATCTTCCGCTGGCACGTGCAGAGCCATACCAAGCTCGGCGCGCAGATCCGCCGCACCATGGCCCAAGGTGAGCTTGTCGGTGACGACGCCGTCGAGCAGGTGGTACGTGAGCGCCTGGACCAGCACGACTGGAACTACGGGTTCATCGTGGACGGGTTCCCCCGTAACAGGCGGCAGGCGGAGTTCTTCCTTGAGAGCTACGACATTGACGGCGTCATCTACCTTTACCTGCCCGACGAGGAGGTCTGGCGGCGGGTCCTCGCCCGTCGGCTGTGCTCGAACTGCGGCCTCGACTACAACCTCATCGCGCACCGCCCGAAGGACGAGGGTAAGTGCGACGTGTGCGGCGGCGAACTCATAACCCGTGAGGATGATACGGCTGAGGCGCTCACGGCCCGGCTGCGCGACTACCACGAGAAGACCGATCCGGTGCTCGACCTCTTCGGGCGCAAGGAATACATCATCACCGTGGACGCGAGGCCGGACCAGGAGACCGTGCAGCGTGAGATAAGGGAGAAGCTAAAGCTCCCGCTCGAAGGCGACGCAGGGGAGGCGGCGCAGAACAAGCACCGTGCGGCGGCCGGGGCGTAGTCGGCCTCAGCAAGGTCCTAGGGCGTTGTCCCGCCCTAGTGCCCGGCTCGTTGCCTGCGTCGAGGAGTACGAGCTGGTCGCGCCGGTCGCACCCCCCACTGGGACCACGGCTGGCTAGGGCGTGATTATGACCCGGCGGAGGGAGCCACGCGCCAGATCGCTGGAGGGTGGTACAAAAGCGACGGTAGCGTGGTGGGTGCGCCCGAGGGCGAGCAGGTCCTCGCCCTTGGTACCCGGCGCTCCCACCACGGTCGCACCGACCGCCAGCGCAAGGTCAAGCAATGCGGAGTAGCCACGGCCGTCGCCCGCGGGCGGCCCGGCGAGGATGACGTCCCACGCGGCGAGCTTCGCGTCCGACGCCAGCCTCCTTAGTTCGGCGACGCTCTCACGGTGGGTCACCGGGATGGGCCGCGGGCTGCCGTCCGGCCCGTGCGTCCAAGCCAGCACAGCGAGATCATCGCCGCCGCGGGTCAGTGGCGCCATCGTCCCGTCGCCGAGCAGCGCATCGAACCGTGTCAAGCCGTTGACATGGCCGAAGCTGATCAGCTGGCGGACCCTGGAATTTTCGGCGATCTCCAGCGAGGAATGAGCCAGCGCGTCATCCGTGATCAGCATCCTCGCGTCGCACTCGGTGAATTGTGCGGCGATGACATCGTGGGTCGCTCCGGCAGCGGCCAGCGACGGCACGCCGCCCGCGACCCGGATCGACTGGCTGGCAAGGGTAAATGCCACAGGTCCCGTGACGTACACACCAGCCACGTCGCCGGGCTGCATGCCGCGCCTGGCCAGCCCGGCGGCGGCGGCGCATACGCTCGCGGCGAGGCTCGAATAGCTGATGGTGATGCCGGACACCGGATCCACCAGCGCCGACCGCCCGTAACGGCCGGGTGCCAGCCCGAGCACGTGCTCGGTCACCGTAACGTCGGCAGCAGGCATCTCGATCGCTGTCATTGGGCCCTTCAGAAGACCTGTTCGTGACTTTCGGTGAAGAGGCTATGGCCATGGGCCAGCCAGGCACATCGCCAGGAATATGTAGTCGGATGTGTAGACATGCAGGCTGCGATGCGCCCCGCGGCGGGCCCGGGCGCGTGGCGCCCGGGCCCGCCGGTCGCGCATCCGCTGGCCTACCAGCCTCCCCCCCGGTGGCCTACAGGGCGTTGCCCTGGCCGCGCGGTGCGCGATGCATATGACGCTACGAAACGTGCGCGTACCCCACATCGGCCGACCTGTCCATACCTGTATGTATGTCTGGCTGCCCCGCTGCATGTAGAAGCGGCCGCGACGCGAAGTCCGCTCACACACGGTTATGTACATCGCGCATGTCGGCACCCCCCGGACGACAGGCCCGCCAGGCGCGGCCCGTTCGTCAGCCGACTCGTCAGCCGTTGTCGCGCTCGCGCAGTCTCGAGCCCCGCAACGGCCAGCAGCACGGCAACGGCCAGCAGCACGGCAACGATCGCCAGCCAGATCAGCGGTGTCCGGGTGAACAGCGCGCCAGGGATCTTCGGAACGTGGGTGTGAACGGCGACTGGATCACCGCCCGCATCCACCAAGATCCACGGGACATACCCGTGCGTCCGCTGCTACTGTGCCCGCTGGTCGTTCAGGACCCGCTGATGGTTCAGGGCCCGCTGGTGGCGGTCAGGGCCGACCGGTAACCCATGCCGCCACTTGAGCACGAGAGCTGAAACCCAGCTTTGTCAGGATGTTCGCCACGTGACGTGCGGCCGTCGCCGGACTGATGACAAGCTCTTCGGCGATCGCCCGGTTGCTAAGCCCCCTGACGATCAGCTTGGAAATTTCCCACTCGCGTGGAGTCAGTACCGACCCGCCCGGGGACCGCACCGCGGCCGTTACAACCGGCATGGTGGAAGGTGGCGCCTCCGCACCTGGATCAATCGCGTACCTGATCGCCTCCTCGGCGGTCATCGCCGCACCGTCCGCGAGCAGCCCGTTGGCCGCTTGCTCACCAAGCAGCTTGCGGATGGGTTCGAGTACTTCGTCGAGCCGCGCACCTGAGGCCGACCATGCTCCGATGGCGGAGCGAAATGTCTGTGCCGCACCGGCGAGCCTCGCCGCCCGTGCGTGCTGGCCCTGGCAGGCCGACAGTTGCGCGAACGCCTCAAGCCCTCGCGCCACCGCGAGCCGTTGCCCGGTAGCCCGGCTGAGCTGCAAGCTCTCGGTCAGCCGCGACCGGGCGAGAGCCGCGTCCTGCTGAGTCATGGCGAGCCGGCCGAGACCGGCGAGACACCGCGCGATCTCAGGGCGCGCGCCCAGCTCACGGAAGATCTCCAGCGCGTCGGTGAAATACCCGAGCGAAGCCTCCTGGTCACCGCGCTCCGCGGCGAGCGCTGCCAGTCCATGCAGGATGTGGGCCGCACCCCAGCGATTGTTGTCGCGCAGCGAGTCAAGCGCCGCCTCGTACCCGCGCTGCGCCTCGCGGATCCTCCCCTGTCGCGCCGCGGCCGCGGCGCTGGTGCCGAGCGCCAGCCCTTCCTGCCAGTCGTCGCCGACGACTCGCGCCGCTGCCACCGCCTGATCCGCAAGCTCCTGGGCGCGGCCGGCATTTCCGAGCCTGAGCTCCGCCGACCCAAGCACCCGCAGCGCACCTGCGGCAGCGGACTCCCCGCCTGCCCGGTGGCATTCCGCAAGCGCGGCCTCCGCGCAGCGCCGCGTGGTCGGATACTCCTGCTGCTCGAAGGCGAGTTCGGCGCGCGCGACAAGCGCCCTGCTGAGAACCCCGGGCGCGACATCCGGCAGGCCGGCACCCTGGGCGAGAAACTGGTCCAGCCATTTCGCGCCTGCAGCCACGTCGCCGTCGGTGACCCAGGTCGAGCGCAGGGCAATGCACAGCCGCAGACCAGGCTCGGGCTCATCCTGCTCAATTGTCCAGGAGAGCGCGGCGGTGAAGTTGTCGGCCTCCAGGCATGCGTGCTTGTACATCCGCAGCCGGACCGGCCACGGCGGATCACCGCGCCTGAACGCCTGCGCCGCCACGGCTTCGATGAATTCCAGCAGGCAATCACGGTGCCTGCGGCGCAGCTTCGGCGCCTCACCCGAGGCTGCGAGGCGCTCGGCGGCGTACTCGCGGATCGTATCGAGGAGCCGGTATCTTGCCTCACCCGCGACCTCAAGGTCCAGCGCCACCAGCGACTTGTCGATGAGGGCCGCAAGCTGATCCAGAACGGCTTCCGCGGGCAGCCTCTCGTCCGCGCAGACCCGTTCCGCCATCTCGAGATTCCAGCCGGAGAACACCGCCAGCCTGCGCAGCAGCAACTGCTCCGCTGCGGTGAGCAGCTCATAACTCCAGTCCACCGTCGCCCGCAGGGTGCGCTGCCGCGGCGGCGCGGTCCTGCGACCACTGGCGAGCAGATGGAACCTGTCGCTCAGCCGGCCACTGATCTGTTCGACCGCGAGCGCCCCGACCCGCGCGGCCGCCAGTTCGATCGCGAGCGGCATGCCATCCAGGGTGCGGCACACTCCCGCGATGGCGGCCGCGTTGCCGGGGCCGAGGGCGAAACCTGGCCTCGCCGCCGCGGCGCGCTCGGTGAAAAGCTGCACGGCCTCATGCTGAGCAAGCTCCTGCGCCGCGATCCCGGCCGGTGGCAGCGACAGCGGGGGGACACGCCAGACAGTCTCGCCAGGCACCCTGAGCGGCTCCCTGCTCGTGGCAACGATGCGCAGCCACGGGCAGCTCGCGACCAGGCCCTGGCACAGCTGCGCGCACGCGGTCACGAGATGCTCGCAGTTGTCCAGAATCAGCAGCAGCCGCCGGTTGCGCAGCGCATCCGCGAGCGTCGCGTCAAGCGGCTGTCCCGGCTCCTCGCGTATGCCGAGGGCCCCGGCCACCCGGGTGGTGACGAGGGCAGGACCGGCCACGTCAGCAAGGCTCACCAGCCACGCACCGTCAGGGAAACCGTCAGCGACGTCGCCGCCGAGCCGCAGCGCCAGCCGCGTTTTGCCGATTCCGCCGGTGCCACAAAGCGTCAGCACGCGGACGTCGGTAAGCAATAGCGCTAGCTCGGCCAGGTCACGTCCGCGCCCGACGAACCTGTTCGGCTCCGCGGGGAGGTTGCCCCGGACAAGTGCGTTATCTGTCGCCATGAGTCCCTAAGTCTGCGTGCCCTGATACATGAAGTCTCTCATCAGATCCGCGGGCTTGGTCAGCAATTGACACGCGGATAGCGGGCGTATATCGCACCCGGCCGAAATAGCAGACCTTGACGAGGGCCCACCACTGCGCGCCTGGGTGCGCAGTGGTACTCGCGGCGGGCGCGGCGACCTCGTAACGCGCCGTCACCTGCGCGCCCGGCTCGACCGTGAAACTCTGCGTCCATGGGGTTATCGCGTCCCACGTACCGAACGGGCTCACCAGCTGCGCCTCGCCGCGGATCTGCGAACGGGCCCGGTTGACCAACCGGACCACGAGCTCGCCACGTTCGCCCGGGGCAAGTGTGAGGTCGCCGCCTCGCAGGGTGACGTCGAGTTCGGCGGCCGTGGCCCGCTGATCCGCCTCGAGCAACGGCAGCAGCTCGTCGAGGGGGGTATCGCGCGACGGCAGCGTCCGCTCGCCTATTGCGATGGTCGCCACATCCTCGAGAACCTGTCCGGCCGGATCCGTGATCCTCGCGGCGAGAAAGTAGCGGCCTGGCGGCGGGGTCGCGCGACCCGCGGCGCGCGTCCCGTGCGTGGCACGCACGGCCGGTACAGCGCGCACGTTCACATCCCACACGGCGTAGCCGCTGGCCGGCAGATCGTAGGACAGGGGTCCCGCCCCCGCCCCGCCGCCGACGTCGGCGTCGGCCGTCAGGCCGTCAGGTACGTCGAGTTCGATGCGACCCGCGGCGGGTTTCGTTCCGGCACTCACGGTGACACGCAGCATCACGGACGTGGCATCCCCGGGCTGGGCGGCACCGGGCTGGGCGGCACCGGGCTGGGCGGCACCGGGCTGGGCGGCACCGGGCGGTGGGATCGCGGCGCGGCCAGGAGACACGTGGACCGCTACCGGCAGGTTGCCCGCGGGCGCTGGTCCCTTCCCATGCAGCCAGTACCTGGTGAACACGGGCTGCGGTTCGGCCGGGGCGGGCGCGGCCGGGGCAGGCCCGGCCCGGGCAGGCCCGGCCAGGCCGGTCACGACAGCGCCCCCGGACGCCGGTTCCCCGGCAACCACGGCGACGGGGTGACCGGCGCCCGGGACGACCAGCATCGTCACCATGCCTGACGGCGGCAGGCTGGCGGTCACGGCGTTGCCATCGCCTATCTCGAGCGTCCTCCCGTCCTGCTCCTCGAGCAGATTCGTAATTCGGGCGGTGGTCGCGGCACCGCCGCCCTGCAGTCCTCCCGCTGGGCCCAGCCGCACCCTCGCCGGCCGTCCGGATGGCTCGCGGAGCCGCACGGTGATCGCGCCGGCCTCGCCGGGCCGCTTCCCGCCCGGCCAACCGGTGGCGGCGGGGTTACCGCGCGGCTTCAGCGCGCCGAGTATTACCTCACCTGGACCTGCGACCTCGATGGGGAACAGGCTGGCCGCAGCGGGTAGCGGGCCTGCGTGAATTCCCGTCTCGCAGCCGAGCAGTGGATGGTTGTACGCTTGGCCGGCCGCCGAGAACCCGGCGCCGCGCCAGTCCCCTTCACCGATTCCGCTGCTCACCAGCGCGTACTCGAACGTGTGGCTCCAGTGCTGCCAGCTGAAGCTCGACCCATCAGGCGCGGTCCGTTTGGGTTCGTCGATCCACACCCCGGACGGCCACCCACTGCAAGACCGCATCAGAGAAATGTTGAGCGCACCTTCTGTGGTGACGACGCATCCCGGCGTGCCGCGGTTGAGCAGCGCGGCCGACCAGCCCGCCAGTGCAGGGGCGAGCGGCGCGGCCGCGTCCGCCGTCGATGGACCGTCAGGGGTGCAAGCAGGCGTAACGGCCTCGAACTCTGCGGCCGCCAGGCCCGCGGTCACCGCGCGGACAGCGTCGGCGAGATCTGCGTCGGTGGGTCCGGCTACGATCAGCACCGGCAGGTCGCGGACGCCCCTCACGTCGGCGCCCGGCACGAACGCGGCGCCGCGGGTCTGTGCGGCTGGTATCCAGATGGTCACCGCACCCCCGGCGCCCCGCCGCCGGGCAAGCTCCTTGCTGCAGGCCGGATCGGCGGCGGCGAGCACCTCAGCTGTGAAGCTGTTCACTTCGGGGCCGCCAAGCGCGATCCGTACGTCGGGGAGGTTGGAGTCGAGATCTATGGCGCCGTATCGCGGCCCGCTAGCGGACGAACAGGTCGCCGTGACACCCTGCCGGGCGAGCGCGGCGATCAGGCTCCGGGTCGCTTCGCGGCAGCCGTTAGGGATCATTGGCGTGCCCGGCCCCTCTGGTGTGATCACCTCGGCCACGCCGATCGCCTCGGGACGCGTCCCGCCGTCGGTGGCACGCACGATGACACGCGCCGCCGAGCCGAGCCCGAACCATGTATAAGCCGGGTTGTCCAGCGTGAACCAGTGCTTTCCCACGTCGGTATCCACCGGGCCGAACGGCCGCCCGATCACCGCCGCCGCCGTCTCGTATACGGGCAGGCCGCCGGGTACGTTGAGCGGGAAACGGACGCGCAGCAACCGGTCGTGCCCGATCGCACCGTCTACGTGGGTGCGGAACTCCACCCGCGCCGCGCCGTCCCAGAGCAGCACCTCCTGGGTGACGCGCAGGTCACCCATCGTCCAGGTGGCGATGAGGCGGCTGCCGATCGGACAGCGCTGCGCGCGCACGGCGGCCGTGACCGTCGCCGAGCCGGTGCCCGGGCCCTTCGGCATGAGCAGCCATGGGCCTTCGTTCCACCGTGGGTGGTAGTCGTATTCGTCCTGGACCACCAGTTCGTTGGCGATCGGTCCGAGGCCGGGGCTCCGCGCTCCGTGACCGGGCGCTCCGTGACTGGGTTGTCTGGGCCATTGAGGGTCGGGGAGTGCCCCCCGGTTCGCGCCGTGTCCGCCCGGGCCGACGCCGATCAAGTCAGTGCCGGTGCGTTTGTCGATTACGCGCGTGATCCCCCCGCCGCGGCCCGGATCGGCTTCGATCAGGTACGCGTCGTTCTCGATGACCGTACCGCCGATGGTGGACCAGGCGGCTGCCGCCGGATCGGCCGGGCCCGCCGGATCGAAGCCCTCGGTATCCGCGGGACCCTCCGTATCCGCGGTGTCCTCGGTGTTCTGCACGACCTGCGCCCAGTAGGTCCGGTAGCCGAGGCCCGGCACATGGCTAGCCATGAAGGTGAACGTGACCTCGGCGAGCGTCCCGTCCGGATGGCGGCGTACGCCCTCGGCGAGTGCCGGGACGCCTGCCGCGTCGCCGTCGCGCAGCCTGAGCCACCGGGTGCCGGGACGCGGGCAGCGCAAGGTGATCGTGACGAGACCGTCCCTCGCGGTGGCCAGTGTGTTGAACACGACGATCGCGCGGTCCGCACGAGTGGGGGGCGGCAGCGACGTGCCAGAGCTGTCCACAAGGCCGGCGAGGTGGCGGACCGCGTCCCGGCGTACGGTGTCGCCCCGCTCGTATGCCTCGCGCCAGCCGCCGAGCAGGTCCAGGTAGACCTGGTCGGATCCGGTACCCGTGATGGCGTCATGGTGGGCGCCGAAGACCAGTTGCCGCCACGCCTTGTCGAGTACCGAGTCCGGATAGGGCGCCCCGTGCAGCCAGGCAAGGGTGGCGAGCCGCTCACCGTCCATGACAGCGGTCTCCGCGGCCCGCTGCGCCTGCTTGGTGTCGATGTAGGACACGTCCTTGCCCGGGTAGACGGGGTTCATGTCCCGCGTCTGCGCTGCGAACACGATGTCGCGCCGCGCGGCGTCGTCCCTGACTGCCGCGAAGAACTCGCGGGGCAGCGCGGTTACGAACCTGGGCCATACGTAGCGGGCGTTCCAGTCACGGTGAATGGGCGCGCTCCAACGGCACGGGATCACGTGGTCCGCGCCGACGGGCAGCAGCACGTTGCGGGTAGCCGCCACCGGCTTGAGCAGCCGGAACTGCGCATACGCCGCCTGTTCAGCGGCCTCAAGGCTGCCCCGCGAATGCATCACCCAGCCGGCCCCGTAATGGTTTGGCATATACGCGGTGAGCAGCCCGCGGCCATCGGGCGACATCCACTCGAACTCGCTGCGGAACTGCATGCGGGTGTTGTCGCCGACCGTGCCTTTCGGCCCCCACTGGTGGAACGGGCCGCGCGCCCACGCGCTCGACGTCAGGCCCGCTGAGGCCATCAGCGACGGATAGGACGGGTCGTGGCCAAAGACGTCGAGCATCCAGGCCGTCGCCGGGTCGCCGCCGAGCACATCGCGCTGATAGCCGATGCCGTAGATGGCATTGCGGATCGTCGACTCGGCACAGGTGAGGTTCGTGTTCGGCTCGTTGTAGTTGCCGCCGACGATCTCGACCCGACCCTCGCTGATCAGCCGCCTGAGCTCGGGGCGGCGCTCCGGGTGGGTGTCGAAGTATGGCTTGAGGTAGTCGATCTCGGCGAGCACGAACTTGTAGTCCGGGTCCTCCAGCGCCATGTCCAGATGCAGGCCGACAAGCTCGAAGGCGGTGCGGAACTCGGGCAACTTGCCGTTGTTGTCCGGCAGCAGCAGCCGGGTCTCGGTGTACTGGGCCTGGGTGTCCCACCACACCGGGTCGTAGTGGAAGTGGCTGACCATCCACATTGTCCAGCCCGGCACCGCGGCGATGATCTCGGCCTCGGCTCGGGCGCCCTGGCCGGCCGGGCGCGCACGCACGCCCGGGTATTCGGTCCCGGGCCCGATCTCGTGCCCGGTCCCCGGCTCGGCAATGACGGTCGCCCGGCGGCTGCCTCCCTCCGTAACGGGTGCCGCGAGCTCGACGCCTACCTCAACAGTGCGCGCCTGGCCGGGCTCGGGGCCGCTTACCAGGGCAGGGCGCGGCGTGCTGACCGCGGGCCCTTCAACGCGCACCGCCAGCGTGCCCGTATTTTCGCCAGTGACCGTCACCGGAGCGTCGGCCGCGAGCGTGACCCGCACGATCTGCAAAGGCCGCCCGGCGGTTCCTTTGAACAGTTCCGTCGGCTCGACCTCAGTGATCCGCATCGCCGTGCGCTCCTCTGCCTGGATCGCCTACATCCCTGGATATACCCTGCCGGACGGCACATCCGGTGCATCCAGTGCCGTTCAACGAGTACATGACGCCGCGACGGCGGTCTCGGTGGTGCCTTCGGGGATCATTGGCCATCGCGCCGCCCTATACCCCCGTCAAGCGAGCCCGGACATGATGGGCTGGGCGACAGCGAACGCCTTGTTGGCCGGCAGCCTTGGTGGCGCGGTTCCACACCATGTGCCGGGTAGTTGAGGTGGACCAGCGTCTGCTGACTAGGGCGGCGCGCATACCCGGGGATCGTCCCGGCCACGTGCCGACTGGCCATCTTCAAGAAATGACACCCACCACGATCCGTTACTGTGTTAAGTTTTCGGCGCATAGCGCAGGCAACTTAACACAGTAACGGATCAAACCGCGGTCGAAGGAGGTTCTCCTCGGCCAGGGGCGCGTTGCGGCGGACAGCTTCTCGCGGATCGCCTCCTTCACCGCCTCGGGGTCGACGAACGGGCAGGTGCAGGCGACCGCGCCGAGGAGCACGGTGTTCGCCCGCTTCTTCCTCTCCAGCGCGATGCCGAGCGCCTCAAGCACCGCCACCGTGCCGTGCCGGAGCGCGGGCCGAGCGCCTCGGCGGGGACTCCACG
>Ga0335081_10017012_pt1 | contig 11778 bp, 10 predicted proteins | sample Lox_Sample_35_FD_206713 | JGI IMG/M metagenome (GOLD analysis project Ga0335081, IMG submission 206713) | Soil microbial communities from Loxahatchee National Wildlife Refuge, Florida, United States - Lox_Sample_3.5 | ecosystem: Environmental > Terrestrial > Soil > Wetlands | place: USA... | reverse complement strand
CATCTCGGGTAAGGTTGGCCTTTTGCAAAACCCTGAACTCCAAACAAACTCAAATGTCCAATGTTTAAAACTGAAAGTCGTATGATCTTTTGACATTTCGGACTTGTTTGGAGTTTGGAGTTCAGGCTGTCTCGCTATCTTCGAACTTCGGGTTTGAAACAGACGGAGCGATACAAATCCGGGAGGCTTTGAGTGAATCGTAAGGAGATTGAAGAGAAAACGACCGGTGTGACCCGGGGGGCTTTCGGGAAGCCCGATTTGAATCGGGTGCAAACGGAAGGCCGATCCCTCATCATCAAGGATGTCCGAAGAAAGAATGTCTTTATCCGATGGACCTTGGGACTTTGGTTAATTCACAAAGAGTGGAGGATCTATTCTCGGCTCGCGGGGATGAAAGGCATTCCCCAGCCCGTTGAGCGAATTGACCGTTTTGCATTTGCCATGGAGTTCATTCCAGGGAGGTCCATTCTGCGGGGAGAACCCCTTCCTGTTTCATTCTTCTCTGATTTGGAAAGGGTGATCCATGAGGTCCATCGGAGGGGGGTGGTCCACATGGATTTGCGGCATAAAGGGAACATCCTTGTCTCTGAAAAAGGGGAACCTTTCCTCATCGATTTCAACAGCAGTTTTGCTTTCAAAGAAAAGGGATTCCTTCGGCGTTACCTCTTTCCTCTCTTGAGATGGGTGGACTATGGAGGATTACTGAAATTGAAAAGGAGAGTTTCTCCGTCATCGCTGACTCCCGAGGAGGACGTCTTTCTGAAACGATTTGACCGGCTTCGAAGGCTCTGGATCTTCAATTGAGAAGGAATCAATGTAAATCAAAAAATTAGCAATGCCAATTTGACAATGGAGGGGACGGAAAAAATGGACGTTGGCGAGTGAATTGATTCAATCCTCATTTTGCAATGTTCATTGTGCATTTTGCACGGGTTCGTTTTCACCCTCCGGAAACGACGCGAAAGAGATCCCGCTGCTTGAGCATCATCTTCCTGGCCCCTCCTTTCGTCCCTTCATGTTCGTAGCCGATCAAATGAAGAACGCCATGGACCATCAGGAGGATGACCATTTCCATTTCGTTCAGACCGAAGCGGTTCGATTGACGCTTGGCCGTTTCGACTGAAATCACGAGGTCTCCGAGGAGATGAGGATGAAGGGTTGAGAATTCTCCCTCTCTCATCGGGAAAGCAAGGACATTGGTCGGTTTGTCCCGGCGGAGATATCGCCGATTCAACACCTGAATCTGAAGGTCGTTCACAAACAGGAGGCTGAGTTCGGCTTCGAGAAAGCCCAGTTCGGCCAGGGTCCTTTCAGCCGCTCTTCTTACTCTTCTTAAGTCTAAAGGGATATGTTTTTGCCGATTTTGAATCCAGATCTTCATCGTTCCTTTTCAAAGGCGACTCCGGGCTTGTCGAAGCGGGATAATCAATTCTCTGGTGAAAGATAGCCGTTAAGATTCGATTAAAGCTCTCTTGGATTTTTTGAAGGTCCTTTAGGGTTAACTCACACTCTTCCATCTGTCCATCCAGAAAAATACCGTTCGTCACCCGTTGGACCAGGCTCTTGATTCGAGAGGGGGTCGGGTCGGTGAGGGCGCGAGACGCGGCTTCCACCGAATCGGCCAGCATGACAATCCCCGCCTCTTTGGTCTGGGGCTTGGGACCGGGATATCGGAAATCGTTTTCGTTGATCGATTCCATCTCAGGATTCTCTTTTTCCTTGGCTTTCTGGTAGAAATAGGAGATCAGGCTCGTCCCGTGATGCTGCAGAATGATATGACCGATTCGCTCTCCCAAACGATTTTCACGAGCCATCTCCACCCCATCCTTCACGTGGGAAATGAGGATCAGGCTCGACATGGTGGGCGTGAGATGTTCATGTTTATTTTCCGCCCCTCCGGCGTTTTCGATGAAATAGAGCGGTTTTTTCAATTTCCCGACGTCATGATAATAGGCGCTGACCCTTGCCAACAAGGGGTTGGCCGCAATCGATTTGGCGGCTGCCTCAACCAGACTTCCGACGATGATGCTGTGGTGATAGGTGCCGGGAGCCTGAAGAATCAGGTCTTTGAGGACGGGATGGTCCATGTTGGCCAGTTCGAGCAATTTGATATCCGTCGTATAGCCGAACAAGGTTTCAACGATGGGAGCGACTCCTAGGACGAGAACCGAGGCGAGAATCCCCCCCAGAAAACCCATCGTGACGTCGAAGAGGACGGTCATTCTGAAGAGGCTTTCAGAAAGGAGGCCGTAGGAGAGAATCAGGAGGATGTTTACGCCTCCTACCAACAGTCCGGCCTTGAGGGGAATGCTCCTCTGTTCGCATCGTGCGACCTTATGGGCACCGATGACACTTCCAACGAAGGCAAAAATGAAGTAAAAAAGCTGATTTCCCATCAAGGCTGCCGAAAAATAGCTCGTCAGGAGCGAGAAGACAATGGCGACCTCGGAGTTGAGGACGATCCGCACGAGCATGGCGCCGGCAGCGATGGGAAAGAGGTAGAGATAGGAAGACGAAGGGATGGAGAAAAATTCTCCTCCTAGAACATCCGCGCTCAGTTGAAAAAGTTTGAGGAAAGCAATGATCCCGAGCAAAGTGGTGGAGCAGAAAAGGAGATCTTTCTGAGAAAGGGCGAACTTTCGGATATTTTGCGTGGCGAATTGGTAGAGGCTGGCGATGATCACGAAAATCAAAAGGCCCATGCCGATCACGATCGCCAAGAGGTGCGTTTTCGCCTGCGCTTTCTTCAGGGCCTTGATTTTTAACAGGTGTTCCTCCTGTACTCGTTCCCCCGGCCTCAGGATCACCTCTCCCCGTTTCACCTGAAAATAGACCGGGCTGACCTTTTCCTTGGCATCTGCTTTTTTGGCTTCGGTTTCATCTTTATTAAACGTGAGGTTTAGCCTCAAAAAGTACTCTGCGATCTTCAAGACGACCGCTAAGGTTTCCTTGCCTAGGGTGGGAGGGAGGGAAGCCGCCTGAACCCGGAGATCTTCCCTTGCCTCCTTCAAGTCCAAGAAGGTGAAGGGGGGAAAGCTCCTTCTCACGCCCCGGGTCTGGATATTCCGGATGAGGATTCCTTTCTCCGCGTCTGGGTCGAGAAGTTCTTTATCGTTGACGATGCCTTTTTTCAGGATGGGAGCAATCATCCTCAGGGCGGCCTCTCCTACGGCAGGATTGAATCGTTCCCTTTCCAAAGCCTGCCACTCCTTTTGGGTGAGGGGAAGACGAAAAGAAGCCTCCCATTGCCTTTTCAGGACGGTACTTTGATCCTTACCCTTCTCCCTTTTTTGAAAAGAGGCAGCCAATGTTTGGAAGGCAGACCGGACTCGATTTTCGCACTCACTGAGAACACTTGGGTCGTAATCATAGATAGAGAGGACGGATCTTTCAGCTTCGGCACGTTTCTCTTGAGTCGACTTTTCATCCTCAACCAAAAGATCCTGCGTCGATTTAACTTCCTTGGTTGCAATATCCCCCACGCTGTAATCCTTAATATGGAGCGTCAGGCTGGGGGAAAGAAGGAGGGTGAGAAGGAGGGCGATTCCGATGCCGATAAACCATTTCTGATAGGAAGGGGTCTTAATCCTTTCCAGCCATGAACGGTCCCTCAGGTCATTGGTCGTTCTAAGAAAGCGAAGATTCAGAATGAATTTTTTCAGAGACGTTTTTATCATGGGTTGTCAGCGAGTATCCTTGGGGCGGCGTCGCTTTTCCTCCGCCCTCTCGTAGGCCTTGATAATTTCCTGAACGAGAGGGTGCCTGACGACATCTCTGTCCGAGAAATAGACGAATTCAATCCCCTCGATTCCTTTCAGGATGCCCTGGATTTCCACGAGTCCCGAGATCCTGTTTTCCGGAAGATCCACCTGAGTGATATCCCCTGTAATGACGGCCTTGGAGCTGTAACCCAATCGCGTTAGAAACATCTTCATCTGTTCCGGTCCGGTATTCTGGGCTTCGTCAAGGATAACGAAGGAGTCGTTGAGGGTCCTTCCTCTCATGAAGGCTAAAGGCGCTACTTCAATCACCCCCCTCTCGACCAGTTTAGAGACCCGGTCAAAATCCATCATATCATGCAAGGCATCGTAGAGGGGACGAAGATAGGGGTTGACCTTCTCCGCGATATCTCCGGGAAGAAACCCTAATTTCTCTCCTGCTTCGACGGCAGGGCGGGTTAGGACGATTCGCTCCACGTCCTGCTTCATCAGATGAGCGACGGCCATGGCCATGGCCAAATAAGTCTTTCCTGTTCCCGCAGGACCGATCCCGATCACAAGATCGTATTTTCGAATGGCGTCGATATATCGTTTCTGAGCGAGACTCTTGGGCGTGATCGCCCTTTTCCTCGACGAGATATAAACGGTGTCGAGAAAGATGTCTTCGAGGTTGACATTTCGATTGTCGGAGATCATTCGAATGGCATAGTCGATATCGGTTGGGTAGAGAGGGTACCCTTTTTTCAGAAGGGCATAAAGGTCATTGAGAACGCGCAGGGACAGATCAACATCCAATGCCTCCCCAAGGATGGTCAGGGCATTGCCTTTGGCGTTAATCTTCACTCCAATCGTTCTGGCAATGCGTCTTAAATTTTCGCTGTGGGCGCCGAAGAGTGCGTTGGCCATTTGGAGATCATCAAAAACGACCTTTTCGGCGGTTTCCCCTCGTGGCGGCGAGTCTTCGGCCTGCTGTTCTTTCAAAAATGAACCTTCCCTCCATCGAATCTGCCTGAGCCTGTTTCCACCCATTCAGGCAGGAGAATGGAGTATGTGAGAACGGCTATCTGAACTAAATGATATCACCCTGCATCTCGGATTGCAATACTTCCCGTGGGTTACAGCAATGTCTTTTCTTGAGCGAGATCGCTGAAACGTGCCCCTCCATTTCATGTCTGCTGCGTTGAACCGGGAGAATGGCCTCCTGTTAAACGGTGGCATCGTTAGGCTCTGGAATTCGCTGTTTACTCCGTTCTTGCGTGCCTCGATGCGACAACGACCCACCTCCCTTTTCACCTTAATCGCTTCACTTCCTCGACGATGGCTGGGATGATTTCACCGGCGGAACCACAGATCAGATAATCGGATATCTCACCTGTCAACGGCGTGGGTTCCCTATTGATCTCAATCACGATGGCCCCTGTTTGCTTTGCGGTAATGGGGATAGAGGCTGCGGGGTAGACGACCGCCGACGTCCCGATGGATAGGACCACGCCGCACGATTTGGATTCTCTAAAAGATGTCATCTGAGCTCCCCACGGAATGGGCTCGCCAAAGAAGACGACATCGGGCTTCAAAAGCGATGAACACCGGGAGCACCGAGGGGGAAGGTCCTCCATTTTAAGGGAGACCCCGTCCACCGTAAAGGAGCATTTCAGGCAAGAGAGCGTCCGGTTGGTTCCATGAAATTCGATCACATTCCGGCTACCTGCCGATTGGTGAAGCCCGTCCACATTCTGGGTGATCACAGAAGAGAGGTAGCCCATCCGCTCCAATTCAGCCAGGCCAAGGTGGGCTGGGTTGGGCTTGGCCTCCATAATGAGGGAAAACATCTCTTTCAGCATCAGCCAGACTCGATCCGGATCCGAACGGAAAGCGTCGATATGGGCATACTCCTCGGGATCATACTTTTGCCAGAGGCCTTCTGCCCCTCTAAAATCAGGAATGCCACTCTCCACAGAAATCCCGGCCCCTGTAAAAGCGATCGTCCTTTTTGAATTGACAATATCTTTCGCCGCCCTCCGGATCAATTTGTCATCCATGTTCCCCTTCTCCCAAGTTCGAAACAATTCCGTCGGAGTATTCGACCCAAAATCTACCAACTCTAGCCTCCGAACTCATCACTTAATTCCTCGGAGAGAATACTCCCGCGTTCTCCCGGAACCTGTTCAACTCACGATGTCTTGATGCGCGGGCACGATTCCAAACCCCTCTGCCTTGGTGACCGCTCGTTCGACTGAATCGATCAGGGCCTCTTCTCCAAGAAGGCCGAGGGTATTCACGTCGGCGCGTCTCTTTCCACAGGAGAGACTGAAGAGCACATCCCCGTCGAAGGTCGTATGAAGGGGTGAAATGACTTTTGCCAAACCGGAATGGGCGATCTGTGCGACCTGGTGTGCTTCTTTTTTTGTCAAGTGAGCGTTGGTCGCGATGACGCCAAGCGTTGTGTTGAAAGCATCGGGATTTGAAGTCCTGGATTCACCAAAGCGTTTAGGGGTCACTCCTCTTTTCATCCACTTGGCTGAATCGGCCATCTGGACCTTTCGTTTGGATTTCCTCGCTCCCGCCAAAATTTTGTGAGAAATCGGGTCGAGCACATCGCCAAAGGCATTGACGACCACCAGGGCTCCTACGACGAGCCCATGGGGGCCCTGAATACTCGACGTCCCGACGCCTCCCTTCATTGCCCGCTCTATTCCAAAGAGGTTTCCGACGGTGGCTCCGGTTCCAACCCCGACACTTCCTTCTGCCACTTTTTTAGATGCGTTGAGACAGGCCTGATACCCCATATCGCGATCCGGCCTTACGCGAAAGTTGCCCATTCCGAAATCAAAAATGACTGCGGTAGGTACATGAGGGATTTTGGTCTTTCCCACATCGAAGCCTTTTTTTCTTTCCTCCAGATAGGCCATCACCCCTGCCGCGGCATCCAAGCCAAAGGCACTTCCGCCGGACAAGAGAATCGCTTGCACTTTGTCAACCAGATGAAGATGAGTGAGCGGATCGATCTGCCGTGTCCCGGCTGCTGTTCCGCGAATATCGACTGCCCCCACCGCTCCTCCCTCGCAAAGGATGACTGTGCAACCGGTCAAGGCATTGAAGTCACTCGCGTGCCCCACTCTAATTCCCGGGACATCTGCAATCGAGTTAAGCTTCTTCATTCGAAGCGATGTTATCAAAAAGCGAGAGAGGATGTCAATGGTGATATCTTCCTCGCCCTCCTCCAGTTTTTCTTCAATGTACACAATAGCTATCGGCACAGAGGGGCGAGTTTTCGAATCTTTAGAACGCGGCTATGATTGGAGATTGGATAAGACGGCCTCGGTGTCAAGAAACAGGTCCTGGGTAAGGGGCAGGGACTTTTTCCCGAGATCCTTTAAAAGGTAGCCGCCCTAAAGCTTCTCCAACCCGCCCCTCCGTGTCCTGATCCATACCGAGAGTCTTTCTTCCAGAGATTGGTCCATTTTTCGCCCGCGATCAGGGTAAGTCCCCGGAGAGGCTTCATCGGCCCAACCGCTTCAGCGTATAGTTGCCTGAGTTTGAAGGAGGAAGCGGAGGTACCCTGCGATGACGGGGGTTGATCCAGGTTACCCTCAACGCGGGCCTTATGAAGGCTCGGAGGGGATTTACCCTGGTCGCGGGCAAGGAACAAACTGGGGGTGGGCGAGGGATATCTTCCGAAACACCTTCCTGGCGCAACGGTCAAGGTTATTGGATTTTGTCCGTATTGGAGACCGGAGCAAGTTGCAAACGGATGTCCCGGGGATAGAAATTGACGACCGAAATACCAGGACCGGCAGTGATGTTCGTTTCAGAGAGAGAGATTTGATTGGCGCCCCTGTGGGCATTGGACAGATCAACCCGCACCCGTACCTGGTCCGATTTGAGATATGAGAGAAGTCTTTGCGAACCCTTGAGACGGACGTTTACCTCTTTCGGCGGTTCGCCCGCAATCACCAAATTTTGCGGGACGGAGTAGTATTCGATGGGAATGTTAAACGCGACCTCACCTTGACGCACCCCGATCACAAACACCCAGAGGAGACACACCAGGCAGAGGAAAAGTATTTTCTTAGGGAGATCGTCAAAAAGCTTTTTCAGCCATCCTTTTTCCCCGTCTTTTTTCTTTTGAACGGGAGCGACATGAAGGCTCTGTTTTAAATCCTCTCTTCTTTCTTTTTTGTGTAGCGTTCCTTTCGAAGCGAGAAGGACCTCTCCTCTCTCTTCAGAAATGATCACGCATTCTGCATCCGAGACCTCGGTGATGCCTACGCCCGCTCGATGGCGGGTTCCCCATTCCTTGGGGAGGAGAGTCGATTTGCACAGGGGGAGAAAAGCCGAAGCGTGCCGGATTCGATCCCCTTGAATGATGACTGCGCCGTCATGCAAAGGGGATTGAGGGTTAAAGATGCTGATCAGCAAGTCTTCGTTGATCTCTGCATCGAGGGGTGTTTTCTCATGGAGGATCTCGTCGAGGTCGTCTCCCTTTTGCAGAACGATCAGGCCACCGATTCTCCTGCCTGCCATATGAAAGGCGGCCTCCACAATCTTATCTGCCAAAGAAGACGCTGGGAAGGCTGACATTTCCGAGCACTTCCCGGATCTCTTCCTGAAAGATGACGACCAGCACAATGAGAATGACCGGCCATAGGTTCTGGAGCCCCCATACCGAAAGGGGAAGGTCAACCCATTTGGCCAGAATATAAAAAATGGGTAGAGCTAGAATGGCGAGGATCATCCGGAGGGCTTTTTTCTTTCTCAGCCAGAGATAGAGCCGGTAGAAAATATAGGTGAGAATGACGATATCAAGAGCGTCTTGCCAGCGAAAGAGACGAAGAAGATCGTTCATAAAGATTTCCATCCAGCGAAAGGAACTTACTTCCATTCTTCAATATTTGTTTTAGTCGTGTCAAGAAGACCTCCCATTTTTTCTTTTATAAAAGAGTGGTTTAGACTATAATGGGTCCTGCGGCTACTGGACTGGTTTGAGGAAGGAAGTGAGCGCCTATCAAGACTAAGAGATCTCTTCTCATACGCGCACTGCAAGATCGATTTATACCAATTCTGCTGAAAAATGGGTTTACCCAGTCAAAATTGACAGACGTCGATGCGGCTAGCGGCACAATAAGACGGGCATTTCCTTTTGGTTATATGAAGCGGCCAAAGGGTGCGGATATCGAATTGCTGGATATTCAGATGCATCCGAGAAGCAGACTGAAGTTCATATTGAATTTCGGGGTGGCTCCACCTGAAGGCGTTGAATTGCCTTGGGCAAAACTTGCCCAAGGTGAAGTGACGGCGTCGGGATTACTAAAGAGCTGTCGTTTGTATGACAGCCGGTTTTACTGGCACATGAGATGGTTTTCGGTCTCGCGGCCTTCCCGGGAGAAAGATATTGAGGCTCGAATCAATAAAACTGTTGATAGACTAATCGCGCTTTATCCGGAGGTAGAAGAATGGTTTTCCACCAAAAGGGAGGGGCGGCACATGCGATACGTTGAGTTGCATTTTTTGCCGCCTAAATAGGAAAACCTTAACATAGTTCAGCCTTCAGTGGACATCCTATATCTCCCCTCTTTTCTACTATTCAACATGTTGTCCCATTCTTAACCACATAATAGGTTCACCTTAATTTCTATTGATAACCCTAATGAGCTGGGATAGAATGGATTAGCCTTATCGCATAATTCATTCCAGGGAAAGGAGGAGACGGAAATGAACAAAAAGATTTCGGTCTATCCTGAGAAGTGCACGGCATGTCGGTTGTGTGAATTGGCATGTTCTTTTAAGAAGACAGGAGAATTTAATCCCACAGCCTCGCGCGTCAGGGTCTCCATCTTTGGAGAGGATGCTTTCTATGCCCCTATTGTTTGCACCCAATGTGACGAGGCCTGGTGCCTGAAGGCCTGTCCCAGTGGAGCCATCTCCAGAGACTACGGAGCAAGAGTTGTCAGAATCGACCGAGAACGTTGCGTGGGCTGTCGTATGTGCACCCTGGCCTGTCCTTTCGGGACGGTCAGCTATTTCGCCCCTGAAGGAAAAGCGATCAAATGTGATGAGTGCGATGGCAAGCCAGAGTGCGTTCTTTTTTGTCCGACAGGTGCCTTAGCCTACGAGGAGGAGTCCACTCCGACCAGACTCAAGAGGATGGAGACGGCGAAGAGGCTTGAGTCTTCCTCAAAGGAGGTGCAGCCATGAAGGGATGGATTGGGAAAGTATTACGCGTCGATCTCACGAAGAGGGAGTCGAAGGTCGAAGAACTGGACCAGAAACTGGCAGCAAAATTCATCGGGGGAAGGGGACTGGGCTCGAAGATTCTGTTCGACGAGATAGGCCCCAAAGTAGATCCTTTCAGCCCCAACAATAAACTGATCATGGCCACAGGCCCTCTGACGGGAACAAGTGCCTCCGCTGCTGGAAGGTATATGGTCGTCACCAAATCGCCTCTTACAGGAACAATCGCCTGTTCAAATTCCGGAGGCCATTTCGGAGCTGAGTTGAAATTCGCGGGGTTTGATTTGATCATTTTTGAGGGAAAGGCCAAAGAACCGGTCTATCTATACATTGAGGATGGAAAGGCTGAAATAAGAGATGCAAAAACCCTCTGGGGAAAGACGACCCATGAGACCACCGATCAGATCCTTTCGGAGACCGACATGGACGCCCGAGTGGCCTGCATTGGTCCCGCTGGCGAGAAACTGGTCAGATTTGCGTGCGTGATCAATGATAAACACAGGGCTGCCGGCCGATCCGGTGTTGGAGCCGTCATGGGGTCAAAAAACTTGAAGGCCGTGGCCGTGAAAGGATCCGGGAGTATTCCAGTTGCCGATAAAGAGGCTTTTAGAAAAGCCTCTTTGGATGTGCTTCAAAAAGTGAAGGCCAATCCCGTGACGTCGAAAGGGTTGCCGACCTATGGAACCTGTGTTCTGGTCAATATCATCAATGCGAGTGGAATTTTTCCCACTCGAAATTTCAACGAAGGAGTTTTTGAAGGGGCGGAGAAGATCAGCGGGGAGACGATCGTTGAGGATATTTTGGTGAGAAATCGAGCTTGCTTCGGCTGTCCCATTGCCTGCGGAAGGGTAGTCAAGGTGACCAATCCGAAATACGAATGTTTCAGCGAAGGGCCCGAGTATGAAAGCGACTGGTCGTTGGGAGGATGTTGCGGGATAGATAATTTGGACGCGATTGCGAAGGGCAACTACCTCTGCGATACTTTGGGGTTTGATCCGATCTCCGCCGGTGTGACGATCGCCTGTGCGATGGAATTATTTGAAAAGGGAATTGTCACCAAGAAAGAGGTGAATCGTTCCCTCAACTTTGGCGATGCAGACGCGATGGTAGAAATGGTCAGAGCCATTGGTTACCGGGAAGGATTCGGGGATGTCCTTGCCGAAGGTTCTTACCGGTTGGCGGAGAAATATGGGCATCCGGAATATTCGATGAGTGTGAAGAAACAGGAATTTCCAGCCTATGACGGGAGAGGGGTCCAAGGAATGGGGTTGCAATATGCGACATCGAATCGAGGAGCCTGCCATGTCAGGGGATATTTGATCTCTCCCGAAATCCTGGGTTCCCCGCAGAAGTTGGACCCTTTTGAGACGGAAGAGAAGGCGGGGTGGGTGAAAGCCTTTCAGGATCTCACGGCAGTCGTTGATTCTGCCGGGTTATGTCTCTTCAATACCTTTGCCTTTGGTGGGCCCGAAATCCTGGAATACCTCAAGGCAGCGACTGGAGTCGAGATGAGCCTGGACGAGTTGATGAAGACAGGCGAGAGGATATGGAATCTGGAGAAGATCTTTAATCTCAAAGCCGGAATTACGGGGAAAGACGATCGTTTGCCTGATCGGATTTCCAAGGAACCCATGCCCAGCGGGCCCGCAAAAGGAAAAGTCGCACAGCTTGGTAAGATGCTCCCTGAGTATTATGAACTAAGGGGTTGGGATAAGGAGAGTGTTCCGACGAAAGAGAGACTCAAGGATTTGGGATTGGAATAAAATTAGCCATGATCAATTGTCAATGATCAATGGTCAATAAAAAATGATTAATGACCAATGATCAA
>Ga0335081_10017010_pt1 | contig 11779 bp, 10 predicted proteins | sample Lox_Sample_35_FD_206713 | JGI IMG/M metagenome (GOLD analysis project Ga0335081, IMG submission 206713) | Soil microbial communities from Loxahatchee National Wildlife Refuge, Florida, United States - Lox_Sample_3.5 | ecosystem: Environmental > Terrestrial > Soil > Wetlands | place: USA... | reverse complement strand
GTTGCCATCCGCATCGGTTACCACGAGAGGCTGCTTGCCGATTCCGCCGACGCCCATGATTGCGCCATTGGGCTGATTGATGATGGGCAAGCCGAAGACTGCCCCGAACTGGCCCGGGTTCGTGATCGTAAAAGTGGATCCCTCCACTTCCTCGGGCTTGAGCTTCTTGTTGCGCGCGCGCTCGCCGAGATCGGTGATGCCGCGCTGCAGGCCGAGAAAATTCAGCTCATCCGCATTCTTGAGAACGGGCACAATCAGGCCCCAATCCAGCGCAACCGCGATGCCCGCGTTGACGTGCCGGTGATAACGGATGTTTTCGCCCTCCACGGAGGCGTTTACGATGGGAAACTGCTGCAAGGCGATGATCGCCGCGCGCACAAAAAACGGCATGAAAGTCAGGCGAACGCCGTTGCGTTCCTCGAACCCGCTCTTCAGTTTGTTGCGTAGAGTGACGATGCGCGTCATGTCCACTTCAAACATGGAGTGAACGTGAGCGCTGGTGCGGCGCGACTCGACCATGCGCTGCGCGATGATCTTGCGCATCTGCGAAAAAGGAACAAGGTCGCCGGGGATGGCGGCGGGCGGAGGAACCGGCTGTCTCTGGGATAGCGCTGAGGCGGGCGCGCCGGCAGCGGCCGGCGCCTGCTGGCTTTTCTCAATGAAATCCAGAATGTCCTGCTTAGTAATACGGCCACCCAGGCCGGTGCCGGTAACCCGAGAGAGATTCACATCATGCTCGCGGGCGATCTTGCGCACCAACGGCGAAGAGCGGGCGTGATCCTCTTCCTCGCGGGGCACTTCTCGCGCCTCTTGTACTGGAGCAGCCGGTGGAGATGGAGGCGCTTTGGCAGTCTCCTTCCGCGTTGGGGCGGGCGCAGGTGGTGTCGCCGCCTTGGCAGGAGCCGCGGCCGATTCCCCATCGGTCGAAATCGTTCCGACAACCGTGTTTACCTGCACGGTCGTGCCTTCGGCGACCTTAATGTCCTGAAGAATGCCCGCGGCTGGCGATGGGATCTCGGCATCCACTTTGTCGGTTGAAATCTCAAACAGCGGCTCGTCGCGCTGCACTTTGTCGCCCGGCTTTTTCAACCACTTGGTGATGGTGCCCTCGACGATGGACTCGCCCATCTGGGGCATAACGATCTCAGTCGGCATACGTTCCTTCGCAAAGACTGTACAAACCCAACTGCTGCCAGGCCCTTCATTATATATATGTGGCCTAAGCGGCAGCGCAATCCCATTTCCTAATCGTGGTGTTCGTGTTCTGCTTTTTCGTCGCTCTCTGAGGGTGGCCCCACACCGTAGGCCTTTTTCCAATAATCCTGTACAGCCGGAGACAGCTTTTCAATTCGAGAAAGGAATGCTGTGACCTTCCAGATGTCCTGGTCGCCCATGGTTTTGCCCCAGGCGGGCATGCCCGTGTAGCGAACGCCGGTGCGCACCGCGTAAAAAGTGTGCCACTCGGGATCGTCAATAGGTTGGAGAATCAGATTTGGTGCGGGCGGATAAAACGATCTTCCGAAAGTGTTGGGTTTGCCATCCATGGTACCGTGGCAGCCGGCACAATTCATCGTGTAGATCTTTGCGCCATCGATCAAGTTATCGTCGGTAGGCGGCAGAGGATTGTTCACTCGTGGAGCATTACGTTCCATCGAGGCATCAAGAGCCATATTGGCGAAGTGAAATTCCCAGTGCGGCGGTGTCGCGTCAGCACTGGTGGGCATGAGCCCAAGCATGGCGATGGCCAGACCACCGGCACTAATGATGGCAAGAGCAAGAAGGACTCCCAAGATTAGCGAACGCATGAATCCTCCCGAACGCAATTTGGCTTTAACAAAGATGCCAGCGAGGTCAAGTATTGTCCAGCGGCTCAGTCTGGCGCAGGATGGCGAGCGCGTCAGAGGCTTCCGATTCGCGCACCTGAAGCTTGATTCCGCCGAACACGTGGGAATGCCAGGCTGCGATCCGCAACATGTTTTCGTCCTGCGCGAAACATTCGATGCCGGCGGATTCCAGCCGGCCTCGGGCCAGCAGGAATTCGGGTTCGCTGTAGAACGTCGCGACGGTGACGAGGGATTCGTACATGGAACGTCTGATTTTAAAGGAGGCCATTCCGAAAACACTCAGGCCGGCAGCTTAGCTCTTCGATTTGCTCCTTTTGCACGCCGATGGCAGAATGAACCTCCCCGACTACCGCGATGTTTGACCCGAGCCTAGTTCTTCGGTTGGTCATATCCGGCGTTCGCCTTGCTGGACGCCGAATCCGAGTGATCGGAAGCACAGCGTGGCCAATAGCAGATGGAAAGGTTTCGGCGGCCTTGTCCGATCCGACGACCTGCAAGGCTGGGCTGCCGACATTACGTACTCTTATGTCGCATTCGGTGAGTACTATTCCGGATTCTACAGTCATGGATTTCGCAGAAAGAGAAAGGCTGAAGCATTTCTTGAGCGCTTTCCACCAAGCACGCCTGTTCCCGTCCGCTACAAACCTGACCGGCCCGAGACCTCGACCATTCTAATTAGCGATGTAGGGCTCCTTCTGGCTGGGCTCGAGACAACGTAGCCAGATTAGAACTTCCCCCGGATATTTCAATATAGCTTCAATTTTCTTGCTTCGCGCACGACGTCGCTGACTTTCGGCAAGAAATATTCTTCCTGCGGCGGAGAAAACGGCACCGGCGTATCGAGCGCAGTAATGCGGACGATCGGGCCATCGAGATCGTCAAAAGCTTCTTCATTGATGATAGCCGCAATCTCTCCGGCCAAGCCTCCAGTGCGAGAATGCTCGTGCAGAATGATGACTTTGTTCGTCTTGCGCACGGTCTGCACGATGGCATCGCGGTCGAGGGGTGAAACCGTGCGGAGATCGAGTACTTCGAGTTCGATTCCTTCTTTGCTGAGAATCCCGGCGGCCTCAAGAGCTACGTGGACCATGGCCGCGTAAGTAATGACGCTGAGATCGCGCCCCTCGCGAGCTACGCGCGCTTTTCCAAGAGGGACTACATAATCCTCACTCGGCACTTCCTCCTTTATCCGGCGGTATAAATATTTGTGCTCAAAGAAAATGACAGGATTGTTCTCGCGGATGGAGGCCTTCATCAGACCTTTGGCGTCGTAGGGCGTGGCCGGACAAACGACTTTGAGTCCGGGCGCGTGAACGAACCACATCTCCGGATTCTGCGAATGAAACGGGCCGCCGTGAACGTTGCCGCCGCTGGGGCCGCGAATGACCAGCGGTGCAGGGGCACCCCAGCGATAGTGAGCTTTCGCAACCATGTTGACGATCTCGTTGAAGGCGCAGCCGATGAAGTCCATGAACTGAAATTCGGCCACGGGGCGCATGCCGGTGAGCGACGCGCCGAAAGCCGCGCCGACAATTGCGGACTCGGCAATGGGCGTGTCTATCACTCGCTCGGGACCGAAACGGTCGATGAAGCCGTCGGTGACTTTAAACGCGCCGCCGTAAACGCCGATATCCTCGCCGATGCAGAAGACGGTGGGATCGCGTTCCATTTCTTCTGAGATTCCCTGGCGGATGGCTTCGAGGTAGGTAAGAAGCATAAGTCGGATTCTTTGCCGCGGCCCGCGCGACCAGACACAAGCTTTTACAATTTGTACAAAATATGCTATTGTACGTATTGTACTAATGTGACTGGACTAATTTCATGCCACAAAAACTGACCGCCAGTATCGCACGGCAAAATTTCTCCGACATTCTGAGCCGGGCCGAATACCGCGGTGAAAGAGTTATCGTACACCGTGGCAAGAAGGCTGTCGCGGCCGTCGTGCCCATCGAAGACGTCGAACTTCTCGAAAAGCTGGAGGATGAGATCGACATCGCAGCGGCTCGGGAAGCTTTGAAAGACGCCCGGACGATCCCCTGGGAGACCGTAAAAAAGAAACTCAAGCTGTAAGGTAGGCGGACGTCGTGTCCTATGCGATTCAGTTCAAGCCTTTCACCTTACGCCAACTGGAAAAGTTGTCCCGCGACGCCCAGCGACGTTTGGCCGCAAAGATTGAGACGCTGAGAGACGATCCCTTCCCTCCCGGATGCAAAAAGATGAGGCGATTCCCGCTACATGGCGCATTCGAGTCGGAGATTATCGAGTCGTACATCAGGTGCACCGCGGGGCGCTGCTGATCCTGGTACTGGCCGTTGGCCATCGGAAGGACGTGTATCGATAGGCCCTACCTCAAATTTACCCGCACCGGATAGGAAGCGGATGGGCCGCTTTCAGTGCTGCCACCAAAATAGGCGACGATGTCGTTTGTTCCCTGCATAAGCTGCGAGGCGCGCACCTCCAGGACTGCGGTTGATTTCGATCCTGACCCAGCCGCCAGCGACGCCTGGCCGAGCAGCGTGCCGCCGACGCGGCCAAGGTAGAACTGCACTTTCCCCTTCGGCGGCGCGGACCCCACGCTGTCGACGGTGGCGATCAGCCTCGTTCTCGAACCGCGGTCCTTCAGTGAGAGAGCCGAGGGAAACGCGTTCAGAGTTGAACTCGTCCACGAAACTGGCCCCCCGGCCATCCTCCAGGAAAACATGAGGAATGACGTGGAAGTCAGGTCAATCGCAGGCTCGGTCGTACTGTAAGACTGCATGTTGTCCCGATACACCGCCTGGCGCGGTTCAGGCGTGGCACCGTCAACTCCATTGAAAATCGCGAAAGTATCGACGCCATTTTTGGGGCAAAGCTTCATCCCGCTGACGATTCCGGAAGTCGCGCTCGAAGCCGGGCCTTCCGACGCTGCGCCCCACAAAACGGGCGTTCCGCCGGAAGTGCCGTTCAACGCACCAACGATATTGGCAACTTGATGTTGAATACAGTTCGGAAAAGTGCTGCCATCGCCGACAATGAACGACGAGCCCCAGGAATTCAGCCCGAGGATGTTGCCCAACCACTGTTTCGAATACTTCTCGTAGTCGCGGGTACCAGTCAGGTAGTAGGCTTCACCTGCCATCACCGAGAGTCCCGCGCCGTGTGAGGTCGTATCGCCGTCACGCCAATTCTGCCCGAAGCCGAAGACATCGGTGCCAGCTTGATCCATCGCGTCGCCGAGCTGGTCGGTGAGATTTTGCAGTACTTCGGATTGAGAGGCAGTCAGGCCACTCTGCTTGCCTGCCATAACAATTGCCCGCAAGAGTTCAAAGTGCGCCAACCCGCTCAGGTCGTAGAGATTAAGCGTATCCGTGTTACCAGTGTTATAAACATTATTTATGTAATTGGTCGCGAACTCTGCGGCTTGCTCCAGGTAGTTCTGCGGATCGGTAACCGGCAGCCCCGGCGGCAGCTTTTTGGCGTTGCCCGGCGATTTAAGCGCAAAGTAAAGTTCGGTCGCGCCAAGCTCCATGTCATCTTCCCAAACGTTCTCGCCATAGCCGTCGAAGGGCGCAATCGTCAGCAGATTATCAGCGGGATCCGGAAGAGAAGTGTCTGCCAGCGCAAAAATGTGTTCGGCATTGAGCAGAGCCTGGTTGGCAGTGCTGGGGTTTGTCGTGCGGTTGAGCTGGTAATACAAAGCGAATGCGGCCGCCAGACGCCCTGCCAGGTTCGGGCTGATCGCCGATCCCGCCGGAGCCGCGATAAACACGGGCCGATTGCAGATGAAAAAAGTAGTATCGGGATCGCACGGCTCGGGATCGCCGGATTGTTTGTAGTTATCCGCTGCTTGCGGCTTAGTCCAGATATCGTATTCACCGATCAGGTCTGGAAAATTGTCCCAGTCCTGGCTGTTGTCGGTCTGGTAGTAAAGTGTCTGCGTCGCATCGTCCCACATCTTCATCAGCCACTCGACTCCGAATTGCGCTTCCGCGCTGAAGTCTGCCGATGCTGGCCCTCCAGTCGCAGTGCCCGCATAAGAAACCGCGGCCGGCGGCGCCGGTGGACGCAGCGGAGCATTGGGCCCCATCTGATTGGGAAAATCGCGAATGCCGATTTGCATGAGGGCGACCGTATAAGACATCGTCTCGACATACTTCATGTAATCGCCCGCGTCCCACCAGCCGCCGGAAGAATCAATGACCGCTCCGGTTGAAGTCAAAGGCACTCCGGTGTTCGTGATCAAATCGTTGTCGTCGAAATCCGGCGTGAGATAGACCGATCCATGCTCATCCTTCAAATGGCCAGGCTTGTTGCGCAATGCATTGGCAATGAAATCCGGCCCATCGCGTTGCGTTTGATAAAAAAAGAGCGTATTGAGCAGAAGTCCGGGATAGAGGATGCCGGGGCGATCGACAGCAAATCGGGGCGAAGTCGCAGGTCCGGGACCGACGACTGAAATTGTGTAGATGTCCCCGCGTGGCACGGAAAAATCGAGCGCATACACATCGTAAATGACGCTCGCGGTGCAGACTCTGTTCTTGCCGCTTCCCTTGGTCGCGGTGCATGTGGCCCAGTTCCCCAGTTGAGAGCCGACAGCGCCGAAGTACGCCGCACCGTGCGAGTCGAGAACGCTGAAGGTCGCGCCGTCCTCGGAGACCGTGGACATCAGGTAAGCGCGGCTGCGCGCTCCGAACTCATACCCAGCTTGATTGACTCGAATGTACGCGGACTGTGCCCAAGCCGGAAGGAAACCGAACAGCAAGACGATCGCGGAACAACTCGCGCATCGCAGAGAAAATGAATGGCTGGGATTGCGCCGGACCATGGTGTCGACCTCCTCACATCGCATGAGTCCCTTGCATTAAAACGATTCAATATCCTCTACTTGATGGGCAGTGTCAAGATGCAGAAACTTGCATTGTATGTTTTGTCATCCTGAACGAAGCGATTCTTCTTTTGCTGAGCGAAGGACCTGGAGTCCTCTTATTTGGAATGAGCGGCAGACTCGCGGCTGGCGGATTTCGAACCAGATTGGACTTTCACTCGCGGCATCCCATACTTTGGCTTGACCTCGTGGCACCCATTCTCGCAATACACGCCGCCGGCGGCGGATTCAGGCGAAGGCATCGGCGACGCAACCGCAAAATCGCGGTCGGCCTCAAGCTGGCGGTCCACCTCAGCGATCAACTCCGCATTTTCTGAAGGCGTCAGCCATTTCTTGACCTTCACCAGATAATTCTCAAAGCGCGCGATCGGATCGCGCCGGCGCCAGTATTCGAATAACGGCTTGGGAACGTACTCGGCCGCATCGTGAATGGCATGTCCCTTCATGCGCATCATTTTCGCTTCGATCAGGGTTGGGCCTTCGCCACGGCGAGCGCGTTCGCAAGCTTCATGGGCGGCATCGTAAACCTGGCACGCATCCGTGCCGTCAACGATCACACCGGGAATCCCATATGCGATCGCGCGTTCCGCCAGGTCTTTCACCAGAAACTGCATGTCGGCAGGCGTCGAATAGCCCCAAAGATTGTTTTCGACGAAGAGCACGAGGCCGAGATTTTGCACGGCAGCAAAGTTCAGGCCTTCATAAGTAACTCCGGTGGACTGGCCGCCATCGCCAATGTAAGTCATCACAGCGATGTTGCGGCCTTGTAAGCGGGCTCCAAGCGCGACGCCGGCCAGCACCGGAATGAGATCGCCAAGAGTGGAAATCGGCGCGACCACATTGTGTTCTTTGATATCGCCAAAATGAGAAGAAGCGTCGCGGCCCTTGGTGGGCGAGCCGGCCTTGGCCATGTATTGCATCATCACGTCGCGCGGAGAAAAACCCCGGACCAGCAGCGAGCCTTGATTGCGAATGAGCGGTCCGAGCCAGTCTTCTTTATGCAGGGCGTAGGCGGAAGCGCATGAGCAAGCCTCCTGGCCCAGGCCGAAGTACACGCCGCCGACAACTTTCCCCTGCTTATATAGATTTTCCAGCGCCTGCTCCATTTTGCGGTTGAGCAGCATCCAGCGATAAATCTCGATGTGCTGCTGTTTGATGAGATATTTCGATTCCCGAATGGGCGGAACGGGAGCTGTGAGGTCTCCTTCCACCTCGTAACGCACCTCGTCGCCCTTGCGGAGCTGCCGGATCGTGAAACTGGGCTTTTCGAGCCGGTAATCAGGAATGGAATAAACACGTTTCTGGGCAGGGGTCCGCGAACTCGCATTGCCATTGCTTTGCGAGGACTTGCCGGGCCTGTTCGGCTTCTTGGGCATTTTTTTCAGGGTCAAGTCGAAGCCGCATCATCATGCTAACTCAGCGCGATGGTAACAGGCCACTGGCGCAATCGCGGCCTTCGCGGCTTCCCTTCGTAGTAAGCTAAATGATTAATGCCTGCGGAGAAAATCCTCGTCGTTGACGACGAACGCCTGGTGCGCTGGTCTTTGCGCCAGAAGTGTGAGGAGTGGGGCTATCAGGTCATCGAGGCGCCCACCGGCGAAGCCGGCCTGAAGCTGGCGGCGCAGGAGTCTCCCGATCTGATTCTTCTTGATGTTCGCCTGCCCGACCTCGGAGGGCTGCAAGTCCTCGAACAACTAAAGAAAAATGGCGACTCGCGGGCGGTAATCATGATTACTGCCGACCCGCAACTCGATGACGTCAAGAACGCGCTCAAAATGGGCGCTTACGACTTTGTCGGCAAGCCACTCGATTTCGACGAACTGCATGTAGCGATCCAGAATGCGCTGGAGACGACGCGCCTGCGCAGCGCCGTGCAATCGCTTCGAGGGGAAGTGCGCCGTCATGCCGGCTATCACGAAGTGATCGGCATTTCTCCCAAGATGATCGAATTGATGAGCTTCGTGAGCAAAGTTGCCGCAAGCGAAGCGACGACGATTCTCATCCAGGGCGAAAGTGGCACCGGCAAAGACCTGATCGCGAAAGCGATCCACTACGAAAGCCATCGCCAGGACAAGCCATTTGTCGCCATCAACTGTTCCGCCATTCCCGAGACCCTGATGGAAGCCGAGCTTTTCGGCCATGAGAAGGGCGCGTTCACGGATGCCAAGCAAATGAAGAAGGGCCTTTTCGAGGCGGCCGATGGCGGCACGCTATTTCTGGACGAAATCGGCGAGCTCTCGCCCCTGCTCCAGGCCAAATTGCTGCGGGTGCTCGAGGACCAGGTCATCCGGCGGGTGGGCGGCGTGCGCGATATGCAAGTCGATGTCCGCGTAATTGCCGCCTCCAACCGCGATCTGGAAAAAGCGGTGAGCGAGCGAACGTTTCGTCAGGACCTTTATTACCGCCTGGCTGTTATCGCCATTTTCATTCCTCCCTTACGCGAACGGGCCGAGGACATTCTTCCCCTGATCGACTTTTTTATCGAACGCTACAACCGTAAGTTCAAAAAGGCGGTGCGCGGCATCGACGATGAAACCAGGCGTTTGTTGTTGTCTCATAACTGGCCGGGAAACGTGCGCGAGCTGAAAAACACCATCGAGCGGGCGATGATTTTAGATGAAGAGGCTTTTCTGCGCCCACTCTACTTGCCGTTTGCCGTGGGAGAATCCGGGCGCAGCGGTCTCACCGCGTTCGAGCACAGCACAGCAGGAGATGGCGTTAAACACCTCCCCAACGGCCGTGCTTTGCCCCATCTTTATATTCCGCACGAAGGCACATCATTGGAAGAGATGGAACATGAGATGGTCGAAATTGCCATGCGCCAGGCCGGAGGAAATCAAACCCATGCTGCCCGATTGCTTGACATCACTCGCGACGCGCTCCGCTACAAACTGAAAAAATTCGGACTGGTCCCCGGCGATGAAGAGGAACCAGAATCGGCCCGGTCTTCCGACGGGCTGGCGACCTGATTTCCGGCTAGGCTGATCCCGTTCCTGAAAACTTAGGGGCTTCCTTTGGCGGGAAGCCCCTTTTGGCGCCGGTTCTATATGAGGGAAGGCTATGAAAATGGGCGCCTATCCTCGGGAGGCATGCTCTTTGGCTTTCGCGATGTATTGTTCAACCAGTTGCCGTTCAGGGTAATTCGGGTTCGCTTTCAGCAATTCCTGCCAGGCCTGCACCGCGCCTTTCGGGTCCATCTTGCCCTGCCAGCGCACAACGCCGAGGTTGAACAGCGTCTTGGCGTAACCGGGGCGGTATTTCAACGCCTTTTCGAGTTCCGCAATCGCCCGGTCTGCATTTCCGGCATACCAGTAAGCCGTTCCCATATCAGTGCGAACGTCCGCATTATCCGGATGAATGGCCAACGCCCGCTCATAGTATTGGACCGCTTCTTGAAATCCTTGTGCGTCGTAGTAAAGATTCCCGAGCTTCACCAGCGAGTCGAAATCGTTGGGGTTCGTTTTCAGCGCGTCGAGTAAAGGAGCCGCGGCCTGAGCAACCATGGCCTGTCTGCTCGGCACAGCTTGTTGTTCAGGCGTTAAGTTCCGTTGCGGTTCGCTCGCGGAGACCGCTGGCGCCGACGAAGCCGATCCGCGGAACAAGTACCCCAAAGCCACCCCCAGCAGCAGGCAAAACGCAGCCAGCACATACGCTTGGAGACTGGTCCAGGTAGGCCTCGCGGCAATTTGATGCTGCCCGACTCGCGCCGTGCTCATACTCGCTCCTCCCGTAAATTGGTGCCGGCAAGCGCCATTTCCGGCGTTTCCAGGTGAAACAGGCGCTGGACGGCAAACGTCATCTGCTCCTGCTCGCCTTTTCCTGGCAGTGCCTTGAGCTCACGGGCCAAAGAGCCTGCAATCTTCTGAATGATCTGCGAGGTTAACATGTGCAGAACTTGCTCTTGCTCTCTGGGGAATGGCCCGTGCTCGTCGAAAAAGGACTCCAGTTCTTGCCGGCAAATCTCATCCAGGCGGCGGCGCAGCGCCACAATCGTCGGCACTACCCGCTCCGCCCGCAGCCGCTGCCAAAAGCCGCGGACTTCTGTCACGACAATCTTTTCGGCTTCCACGGCCGCAGCCTCGCGTTCCACTGTATTGTGTTTCACGACCTTTTCCAGGTCATCGAGGTCGTACAGTTGTAAGTTACGCACTTCGCGAACGCTGGCATCAATGTCTCTTGGCATGGCGATATCAATGACGACCAGCGGCGCCGCCTTGCGTTCGCGCACGATCATCTCTGCTTCCTGCTTGGTAAGAACTATGTGCGGGCAGGCGGTGGAGCTGATCACGATATCGGCCTCCGCCATGCGCTGCCAACGCTCCTCAAAAGCTGCCGCCGTTCCTCCCAGCTTGTTCGCCAGTTCCTGGGCATGTCCCAGAGTGCGATTGATCACGCATACCGAAGCCGCCCCGCTATTCACCAGATAGCGGGCAGAAAGCTCACTCATTTTCCCCGCGCCCAGAAGCAGCACTTTCCTCCCGCCGAGCGAGCCAAAAATCTGCCGCGCCAGTTCGACCGCGACTGATGGAATCGAAACTGCCGAATTTCCAATGGCAGTTTCATTACGCACCCGCTTGGAGACCGTGAGCGCCTTCTGCAACACGGCATCGAGGAAGCGGTCCGTCGTGCCCAGCTTGCGCGCCTGTTCCCACGCCCCCTTCACCTGCGCAATGATCTGCGGTTCGCCCAGCACCATGGAGTCCAGGCTGGAAGTAACCCGAAAAATATGGGCCAGGGCCGCTTCATCGAGCAGACGGTAAAAATGTGTCCACTCGGAAAGTTTCAGGCCGAACTCAGTGCTGAGAAAGTGCTGCAGGGAGTTGGCCGCGAGCGTCGGATCGCTCGTCCACATCAGGAATTCCGTGCGGTTGCAAGTGGAGAGCACAACGATTTCATCAATACCCTCGGCCTTGGCCAGCTGCGCGAGCGCCTGGTAGCGACGGTCCTCGCTGATCCAAAATCGCTCTCGTTCCGCTACCGGTGCCGTCCGGTGGTTTAGCCCGATGACCATCAAGGTAGGTTCCACGTTCTTCTCACCTCGCTATGAATCCACACTGTAAGGGGGGCAAAC
>Ga0335081_10017009_pt1 | contig 11779 bp, 11 predicted proteins | sample Lox_Sample_35_FD_206713 | JGI IMG/M metagenome (GOLD analysis project Ga0335081, IMG submission 206713) | Soil microbial communities from Loxahatchee National Wildlife Refuge, Florida, United States - Lox_Sample_3.5 | ecosystem: Environmental > Terrestrial > Soil > Wetlands | place: USA... | reverse complement strand
TTACGCCTGGATTGCGGCGACCTTTCCAGCGCGTGTTTCGGGAGTCAGTGCCATCGAGCAAAGGGACAAACGGCGGTACCGCGTGGAGGCATTGCGGGACGTTCGACCAGACATAAGCGAGGCAATTACCGAGAGCGGCGGAAAGCTCCTCGGTCTGACGCTAGAGGAGTGGAGTCTTGACGACATCTACACGCGATATTTCGAGCGGGTCCGGCAGGCAGCGTGAAGGCTCGCCCTGGACCGGTCTGCCGACGATAGCACTCAAGGAATTGACGGATCAGCTCGGTAGCGCCCGCATCCGCATCCTCGCCGCCCTCATCATCCTGACGGCAATCGGCGCAACCTATATTGCAATCCAGGAATTAAAACAGACAGTAGCTGAGGACCCCTTCATCTTCCTGCGGCTCCTGACGGCCGCCCGAGATCCACTACCGTCGTTTCTCTCCTTTCTCACGCTCTTCGTGCCACTCACCGCGATCACCCTAGGCTTCGACGGAATCAACGGTGAACGCAGCAGGCGCACGCTCCCTCGCATTCTCGCCCAGCCGATCTATCGCGATGCCCTGATCCTCGCGAAATTTCTTGCCGGGCTCGCGACGCTGGCGGTGATGCTCTTGGCGCTCTGGCTTTTGGTGACGGGGCTTGGCTTGATCGAGCTCGGGGTGGCTCCGAGCGGGGAGGAGGTGCTTCGCGGCCTGGCTTTCCTGGCGGTCACGCTCGCCTACGCGGGCGTTTGGCTAGGTTTGGCGCTCCTTTGCTCGGTACTATTCCGCCAGCCCGCCACGTCCGCGCTCGCGGCGGTTTCGGTTTGGCTTGTCTTCGCGTTCCTTTGGCCCGTGCTCATCGATGTCGGCACGCAGGCCCTGCAGCTGAAATCGCTCGGATTCCAAACTTCGGGCCTGGATGTCGCTCAGTTGCAGCTCGCGCTTTCGCGCATTTCACCGAACACGATATTCGGTGAGGTGGCATTGGCGCTCCTGCATCCCGCTACGCGCTCCCTGGGTCCGATTCTGTTCAGTCAACTCGAGGGCGCCGTGCTCGGTACGCCGTTGCCATTCTCGCAGAGCCTCATGTTGGTGTGGCCGCAGATCACCGGGCTCGTTGCCGCCATGATCGCGATTCTGACCGTTACTTACATTTCCTTCCAGCGGCAGGAAATTCGAAGCTGAGCGCTCCGGCTTCCGCGCGCCTCTCGGTATGTGCCGCGCGGATGCCGGACGAAGAAGCGCTCTTATTTGGAGGCGAGCGTCGGCAAGTTGTTTGGGGAGATACCTATCAGCTCCGACTTCCCGCCGCTGACCACCGCCACATAATATCCCTCGGCGCCGTCGATCCTCTCAAAGGTGGCGGCGATCGGCTTATTGCCGGTATCTTCGTGCGCGTAAGCTACCGCATCCCTCAAGCTCGATCGTGCCCGCGCGGTCGATAAAAATTCTGCGCGTTCGCCCGGATAAAGCCGGGCTAGCGCGATGCCGGACCCGTGCCAGGTCATTCTCCCTGTCCGGCCGTCGATCCAGCTCGCGTAGACGCGACCCTCGCGCATGACCCAGACGACGTAATGCGGCTGATCCGGCGTCGCCTTAAACACCGCCTCGACCGCCTTGCCCTTGAGGTCGCTCTCCGCAGTCGATATCGCTCGATCTAGAGCGATCTTGCAATTCGCGAAGGCCGCGATGTCCGCTTTCGAGACGTGGTCGGAGAAAGCGACGAAATGCACCGCCTTCTTCTCCAAGGTCTTCGGCTTCGCCGTCGGATTCTCGGCGGCAGAAGACGACGGCGATGCAGTCTTTGACGTCGACAGCGCTGGGGTATTCGGCGTTTCGGCGCTGCCGCTCGAGACGGCATAAGCAATGGGCGCTCCCGACAGAGCTGTTGCTATCAGCGCGATCGGGAAGATCGCAATCCTTCTCATGAGAAGCTCCCTAACAGAGTGGAAACATGCGGCTTTCTCTTGCTCGCCGCGTCTTGCGCCGAGTCATGTGGTATCCGATTCTGAGGGACCCATTACGCAGGGATTAATTTTCGGTGAGGTCTCTGCTGCGATATTGCGGGGAAGGGAAAGACGCAAGATTGTCACGTGCACCCGTTCCCGCGACCGCCGGAATCGCGAATTTCTCTCGTCGATTTCTCCGTGGCCGGCGCAGCCACATCTGCACGTGCCGGTAAAAATCGAGGCTGCGTGCTTATCTAGTGGGGCGACGGCGTTTATACCGCTCCGGGCCGGTTTCTCGAGCGGGCGCCGAAGATTGCGGAGGAGGAATGGCGCCCGTGAGGCTATGGTTGACGACCGCGCTTATCTTGCTCGCTGCGACGCCACTGCGGTCGGGGAACTATTATTGGGACCATCTCCGAACCGGCAGCGCCACCGATGCGCTTCGACTTCTCAAGGCGCAAGGGTACCGAGACGTCAAGAACCTGAGGCGGGAAGGTATGCGGTACGAGGCGACCGCGACTCATGACCACACGGTGATGCAGGTGCTGGTCGATCCCTTTACGGGAATTATCATCCCCATCAACGCGTCTTCCAATTGAAGGCTGTGTTAGTGGCCGCGATCATGCGTCAGGACTCCACGCGCCGCCCGAGGCTGATGGGACGTGCAGGAGGATCGCAGCCGTCGCCGCTGGGCCGGATCGGCGTACTCGCACATCCACGATCGGGCCGCGTTCGCGATCGGCGATCGCCATAGCAAGCGAGCGCGGCGTAGCAATCCGGAAGGAGTTGAGGCCGATCATGACATCCCCCGCCCGCAGTCCGGCTCGCGCCGCGGGCGATCCCACGGATACCTTCACGATGACCATGCCGTCGGCCTCGAGATAACCTTCACGCGTCCTATGCGTATCCGGCCGCATGAGGGCACCCCGCCAGCAGTAAATTGCCGAAGGGGTAGCGCGGCCATCGCCGCGTCCGGCGCTGCGCGGGGCCGCATATACGGGATCGGCGTGCGATTTCGCTAGATCGAGAGCCCAATAAATGCATGCGGCGTCGGCGAGCACCAGTACCGCCAGAGCGATTAGCCAAATCCTCCACGCGGATTTCCGACCATACGACTTATTGCCACGGGTCCCTGTCATCGTTCAATCGTCGCTCGCTCAAGAGAGCACGCGGCGCTCGCAGTCGCCGCCAACCCGCTCCGAGACTTGCCCTGATCCCGAAGCCTGCCACCAATAGGCCGCGCGCGACACCCAGACCTCGCCGCTGGCCGCGCGGAGTTACGCGCACCGTTATAGATAGGTATTCATTTTGGACGGGATGTGGTCGACGGATTAAATCCGATTCAGCTTGCGCCTCGAGACGCGGGCACTATCGCGCGCGTCCGATATGCCCACCCATTTGATTTTCGTTTGCTCCAGCTTTCGGGATTGCGCGCGGGGTTCGCGCGCTAAATGCCTTGAAAACGGGTGGTGGCGATTGATAGAGGCTGGGTACCCTTCCTTGCGATGTCGCTGCTGCTGTCGCCGATGGTTCGGGCGCAACCTATGCGCACGCCACGAGCGGATGACGTGTTGCGTGCTCAAGTCGAGCAGCGCCTGCTTCGCGAGGGTGGTATCGGCGCCGATAACGTGGGCGTCGAGGCCGACCGGGCTGTCGTCCGACTCCCGGGATCAGTCGCCACGTTACTGACACGGCACCGCGCCCTCGGCCTGGCTGATACCGTCGCGGGCGTGCGCGGCGTCGTCAGTCTCATCTCCCTTAATGTGATCCGGCGGCCCGACATGGACATCGTCCACGATGTCCAAGCATCCATCTCGGACGATCCGGCCCTGAACGGCACGGCCATTGAGGTCTACAGCATCGACGGCGCGGCGACGCTCGGTGGGTCCGTATCGTCGCAGGCGCAATCACGCCTGGTGTGATCGGAGGCCCACTCCGCGGTTGCGGCACACGGCCGCGCCATCCAACTTGCGCTTGCTCGAGGTCGATCACGATCGGTCCCGAGTTCAGGAAATCGGCGACGTCGCAGAAGGGCACCTGTCGCGTTCGTTTCCCAGTGGCATTTGAAACCACCAAAGCCTCGGGCTTCCCCTCCGGCAGCGCAATGATCACGTCCTCAACGTCCCCAACCTCGGCGCCGTTGGCGGCCCGGACTGCTCGGCCGCGGAATGCCGTTAGGAAATCCACGTTACCGGGCTGCGACGCCCCCTCGTCGTAAGGCGAGGCCGGGAGAGGGTAGTCGATCAGTGTCGCGACAAAACCGTGACCGTCATTCCGCGACCAGTGCAGCGACGACCAAGGCACGGCGACAACACCGGATTTGCTCGACGCGAGCGTCACCGCGATAAAGCTGATGCGGTCGTGCACGGTGTCCATGAGAAAGTCGCGAACGGTGCCGATCGGCGCGCCGTCGCTGGCGCGGAGCACTGCGCTGAGCAGCGAAGCGCCAGCGACCTCCTCCGCGGCCGCGGCCCGAGGATCGAGCGATACCAACGCGACGAATAGCATTAAGACGGCCATTCGGCGCAGCAAACGCATGAATGTCGTCCACTTGAGCCGTGCCTGCGTCGGAGTCAATGGCCACCGCTCACGATCGATGTCCCCCGCGCGGCTCATATCGGCACCGATCTCGGGTGATCTCGTCGCAGCCACGTGACGATGATGAGCCGCGTGACGAGCACGGCGGAAAAGAGAGACGTGATGACTCCGATGCTTAGGGTGACGGCAAAACCCCTCACGGGACCCGCTCCGAAATAGTACATGAGCGCGCCCGCGACGAGCGTGGTGACGTGGCTGTCGAGGATGGTCCCGAAAGCGCGCCGAAATCCCATCTCGAGCGCCGACATCACCATGCGTCCGGCGCGCACCTCTTCCCGGATGCGCTCGTAGATCAGTACGTTGGCATCGACGGCCATGCCGAGCGTGAGCGCGATCCCTGCTATACCCGGGAGCGTCAAGGTCGCGCCGAGAAGCGAGAGGGCTGCGATCATTAGGCAGAGATTCAGGAACAGAGCGATATCGGCAAAGAGACCGAACAAGCCGTAGAAAGCGACCATGAAGCCGACTACGAGCACGACTGCGATGGTGCAGGCGAGCTTGCCCGCGCGAATGGAATCGGCGCCGAGGCTCGGACCGACAGTTCGCTCCTCTATGATGGTAAGCGGCGCGGGCAGGGCTCCCGCACGGAGCAGTAATGCGAGATCGTTGGCGGATAGCACGGTGAAGCCGCCGGAGATCACCCCGGATCCGCCAGGAATCGGCTCTCGGATGACGGGAGCACTGATGATCTTGCCATCAAGAACAATCGCGAACTGACGTCCCACATTGTCGCGCGTGGCTTCCGCGAAACGCTGCGTCCCCATGCTGTCGAGCTTGAAGCTCACGACCGGCTGGTTCTCTTGAAACGTCGCCTGAGCGTCGACGAGCATGTCTCCGCTCATGATGACGCGCCGCTTTACCGCGTATTCGACGACGGACCCGCCAGGCCTCCCGCCCTCCTCGAGCGGCAGAAGCTCGTCGCCGGGCGGAATCGTGTCGCTCGTGGCGGGGGCCGCGGCGTCGACGAGCTGAAAGGTCAGCCTCGCGGTTTTGCCGATGATCTGCTTGATGCGCTCGGGGGTTCCAATGCCCGGCAGTTGCACAATGATCCGATTGCTGCCCTGGGTCTGGACGCTGGGCTCTCGGACACCAGTCGCGTCGATACGGCGGCGCACGATCGCAATCGTCTGCTGGAGAGCTTCGGCACTGCGCTGATCGAGCGCGGCTTGGCTGAGGGCCACGGCAACGCGGCCGGCACCATCCACATTCGCGACGAGTCCGGGATCTATCTGTCGGAGCGCGGAAATTACTTCGCTCGCGCGCGATCGGTCGCGCAGAGTGAACGTCAGATCGGTTCCACTGACTTGAAGTCCGCCGGTATATTCGAACCTCATCTGGCGGAATTTCGTGCGCAGATCGTCCGCGACGTTGTTGAGCCAATCTCGGACCACCGGCGCCATCTCGACCTCGTACATGAGGTAAGAGCCGCCGCTGAGGTCGAGCCCGAGACTGACCTGGCGCCGAGGCAGCCACGCCGGCAGGCCGTGGACTGCGCTGTGCGAGACCAGATTGGGCGCCGCGAAGATCAAGCCGAGCAGGCAAATGACGGCGATGATCGCGGTCTTCCAGGGTGAGAAATAGAGCATTGCTCGAAGCGATCGCGACCGGCGCGAGACTCCGCCCATCCAGTAATCGCCGATTTCGGGAATCACGAACGGGCATTCAGGCCGTGCTTCCTATATGGGATCGCTTCGGCGCCAATGCTCGCCCACCGAGCTCGTGAAATCCCCTTCATGAACTTCGCGAACTCAAAGGCCGAGCGGCTCCTCAGTTGAGCGAGAGGCGCGTCGGTCTCACGCGCCGAGCCTCTCCGGGATAAAAAAGACGCATTCGGGCGGATCTGACTGGGACGGCGTCAAGCTCGGATCGAACCGGAACCGCGTGACGCAATAGGGACAAAGAATGGTGTCAGTCTCGCCCATGTTGAGATAGACGTGCGGATGATCGTGCGGCGGCGTGACGCCAATGCAGTTAAACTCGCGGACCCCGATTCGAATCTCCGCGACACCGTCGTCGTTTCTGAATTTCGCGTAAGCCTCGCCGAGCCCAGGCGCAAACCCCGCGGGACCCGGAGCCGAGGAGACCGCCAAGTCTCCGATGCGATCGAGGTTCAGTGTGCCCAATCCGTCACCTCGAGGGACAGCTATTTGATCGCTCCGCCGGTGATCCCCGCGATGAAACGGTCGAGGAAGAGGTTGTAGGCGATTGCAACCGGGATGCTGGCGATCAACGCGCCCGCCATGATCTCGCCCCAGAAGAAGATGTCGCCGCGAATGAGGTCGGTCGCCACGCCGAGCGTGATCGGCTTTTCCGCCGACGACGAGACGAAGGTGAGCGCGTATACGAATTCCTGCAAGGTCAGCGTGAACGTGAAGATGACCACCGTCAGGATGCCCGGCAGCGACAGCGGGATCGCCATCTTGACGAATGCGCCAAACAGGCTGCAGCCGTCGACGATCGCGGCTTCTTCAATCTCGGGCGGCATCGCCTTGAAGAATCCCATCATCAGCCAGGTGCAGAACGGGATGGTGAAGGTTGGATAGACCACCACCAACGACCACATCGAGTTTTGCAGGCCGAGCTCCGCGACGACGCGCGACAGGGGTAGGAAGAGTAGCGTCGGCGGCACCAGATAAGTGAGAAAGATGCCGATGCCGAGCGCCTCGCCGTTGCGCCCGGTCATGCGCGCCAGGCTGTAGGCGGCGGGCAGCGCGGTGACGAGAGTAATTGCGGTGACGCAGAGGCCGATGATGAAGGAGTTCAACAGCCAGGTTGCGAACAACGTCTTCTCGAAGAGATAGCGGAAATGCTCGAGCGTCGGCGGGGCGTTGAACCAGAAGGGGATGTTGGAGACGCTATAGAGGTCGGCGTTCTCCTTGAACGACGTAATCAGCATCCAATAGAAGGGGAATGCCGCCAAAACGAAGAAGAATGTGACGGCGCCGTAGAAGGATGTCTCTTGCAGGATTTTGACGGTGGAAATGCGCTTCATGTCAGATCTCCCGCCGCCGAATGAAGCGCAGCATCGCGATCACCACCACCAGCAGCACCGGCACCATGAACAGCGAAATGGCAGCGCCGTGCGAGACGTCGCCGGAAACGATCCCGGTCTGGAACCCCTGGAAGCCGAGTACCGATGTGGCACCCACCGGCCCACCCATGGTCATCAGAAAGACAACGGAAAGGTCGGTGAAAGTGAAGACGATGCCGAACACCAGACCGATTGCCACGATCGGTAGAATCATGGGCACGATGATCTGGTAGTTCCGGCGCCAAAAGCCCGCGCCGTCAACCGTCGCGGCGTCGAGCACGTCCTGCGGAACCGCAGTGATGCCCGCAAGGAAAATCACGATCGCGAACGGAAAAAACCGCCAAGCATTGACGACGATCACCGACAGCATGGCCAGTGTCGGATCGCCGAGCCAGTTGGGTGCATCCGAGCGGGCGACGATACCGAGCGCGATCAGGGTCCAGTTGATGACGCTGTAAAGCGAATCGAACATCCATTGCCAGGCGACCGTCGCCAGCGCGATCGGCACCGCCCATGGCAGAATGATCATCGCTCGGACAAAACCGCGGCCGGGAAATCGCCGCAGCAGCACCAGCGCGCCGAATTTGCCGAGGATGAGACCGAGGATCTGAGACCCGAATGTGAAGATGAAGGTGTTGTATAGGGTTTGCCTGAACACCGGGTCGTCAATGATATCCTCGAAATTCTCCAGCCCGACGAAGCTCCAGGACGGATCGTAGATCGTGTATGCGCTGACCGAGTAATAAAGGGCCATCAGAAACGGCACACCGACCAGCAGGAGCACGTAAAGGATCGCCGGGGCGACAAAGAAAGAGCCCAGCACGTCGCGCCGATCCAGGATGAATCGAAGGCGTGAGGCCGGCCTGATGACTGATTCGCCGATCGTGACCATTGGTATGCCCCATCCTAGAGACGGCTCGATCGTTTGCCGTCTTTGTCGAAATTGCGCAGCGCGCTGTTGCGGACGGCGAAGGCATGCCACTCGCCGGGGCGGATCCACTCCTCAGCGACGTGCGCAGGCGGAAGCTTTGCGGTGATCACCTGATCGGGATCGAATCCCTCGATCGCGCCGTAGACGATTCGCTCCGAGCCGAGATACTCGGAACGGTCGACGCGGAATTGGAATTCGGTCGAGGCCTCGCCGTTGATCATGTCCCTGGGCAGGAAATTCTCGGGGCGAAATCCGAGATAGCCTCCGCTGCGAGCGACGATATTCATCGGTGGTGTACCGACAAAGGTCGCGACGAAGCGGTCGGCGGGATCGTCATAGATCTCTGAAGGCGTTCCCACCTGCCGCACGATACCGCGGTCGATGACGGCAATGCGATCGCCCATTCCCATCGCCTCCACCTGATCGTGGGTCACGTAGATGGTGGTGACGCCGACCCGCTGCTGGAACTGTTTAATTTCGAGGCGCGCCGAGGCGCGCAATTTTGCGTCGAGATTCGACAGCGGCTCGTCCAGCAGGAGCGCCGTCGGCTCGCGTACGAGCGCGCGGGCAAGTGCGACCCGCTGGCGCTCGCCGCCGGAAAGCTGACGCGGCCGTCGCTCGAGCAGATGCCCGATGCCGAGCAATTGCGAGGCCCATTCGACTTTCCTGCCGATTTCGGCGCGCGCAACCTTCTGGGTGCGCAGCGGAAAGGCGATGTTGTTGCGCACCGTAAAGTGCGGATAGAGGCCGTAGCTCTGGAACATCATCGCCACGCCGCGGGCACGCGGCGGCATGTCGTTGACGATTTCGCCGCCGATCAGGACTTCGCCGCTCGTTTGCTTCTCTAGCCCACAGATGATGCGCAGAAACGTCGTCTTGCCGCAGCCGGAAGGTCCGAGCAGTACCATGAACTCGCCGTCCGGCACGTTCAGGCTGATACCGTTCACGGCGGGGACATCGGCGAATTTTTTGACGATATCCCTGGTCAAAACCGCAGCCATTGAACCTCCCAGAATTCAACGGGGCGCATGCACTCTGCCGTTCCCCGGCTGAGGCTGCTCTTGTTTGCTCCGTCAGTCAGTCGCCGCTCGCACGGAAAGGTCCCGGGCCGCGCAGTATGGCGCAGCCCGGGCACGCAATGTCACGTCTTGCGGAGCCATTTTTTAAAGATGGTCTCACATTGCCGCGTGGCCCACTTGACGGAATCCTCGGCGCTCAGTTGACCCGTCGCTGCCTTCGCCATCATGTCGTTGATGATAAAGGCGTAGTAGATCTCATCCGTCGCCGGTGTGGCCGGCCCCGGATAGCCCGGGATGGCAGACCACTGATCCGAATCCTGCAGGATCGCGAGTTTGTCGTGTGGTGTCGATGTCGGATCGTTCGACAGGATTGGCATCGGCTTCGGCACGAGGTTGGCGAAGCACGGGTTGTTGTAGCCCTCGCTCGCCTTGAAGGCCTCGGGCCAGTTGTCGACGTAGTACTTCAGGAACTCGAGCGCCGCTTCCTTGTTCTTCGCGAATTTCCAGATGCCGTAAAATTCGGAAGCAGCACCCATGATCTGCTTCACCGGGCCCTTCGGCGGCTTGATTACGAAGATGTCGTCCGCCAAGGTCTTGTTGAGCTTCTGAGCCGTCCGGTACGCCGAGATCGGGTTGATAATGTATGAGCCGACGCCGGAGTCGATGTACTGGTTGTTGCTGGCATCGTTCCAGGAAAGGACATCCGGTGCCATCGCTTCCTTGTAGAGTGCGGCAACGTATTTGGTCGCCTCCACCGTCGCCTTGCTGTCGAGGACGATCTTCTTGCCGGCCTCATCCTGAATGGAAGCCCCATAGCTCCACAGCAGGCCACGCCAGGTCGTGCTCGGGTCGTTGCTGTGCCCGAGCGAGATGCCCACCGGATGGCCTTTCGCCTTGAGCTTGGCGCCGCCCGTGCGCAGGTTGTCCCAAGTGTCCGGCACGACACCGATCTCGCCCCACAGGCTCTTTTGGTACATGCCCGGGAAGTTGATGTAGAAGTCCGGGAAGGCAGACCAGGTGCCATCATCGGCGTTATAGCCGAGCTGCTTGCCAATGATGCTAACATTCCCGTACTTCTTCTCGGTCTCCTTCACGAGGGCAGACACGTCGGTAAAGAACTTGCGGTACAAATGAGCGCCGCCAGCGCCGTTGAATCCGAAAATATCGTGACCCGATCCGGCTGACGCCTCTGCGGCCGCACGTGCGGGAATGTCCTGCACCGGAACGTGATCGACCGTCACCGCGATCTTGTTCTTCTCGCCCCAGTCCTTGGCGAATTTGTCGAACCACGTATCGAATTCGGGAACGAAGTGGCTCCACTGTATAATAGTGAGCGCCTTGGTGTCGGCCATGGCGCGCGAAATGAATGGTGCAGAAAGCGCCGGCGCCGAGCCGGCAGCAGCAACGGCGAGGCCCGCGTTCCTCAAGAACCGGCGCCTCGTGACAGGCGAAGGCTTTTCCGTACGCATCTTAGGCTCCTCCCTTCTGGCGTGTGACCAGTTCGATGAGGCTAGCCGAGACGGAGGTTTTGCCTCCTCGACTGATACGCAATATGTCGTTCTAGCGGATTTATTATACTGCGCATGAGCTTCTCCGGGCCAGCGCGTCCGCATTACAGATCGTTCACGTAATCGATTCTAGTGGGTTCTTATCTGGCCTCGCGGAACCAAGAACTCGCGTTCGCTGACGCGTCTCGTCGCTCGCCCCGCCGGCGCACGGCCCCTTTCAGGAACGGCTTGCGGTTTGGCGCCTGCTCATGCCCCCGGAAATCAGGCGACACGACGACGGCCTCGCAAGAGACCCAGCGACAGGTGAGTCAGCCGTGGCACGGAGGCAACGGCGTGGATGCGACGGCCGCAAGGGGTCACAAACGGCCCGAAATCCGCTCTTCCCCGAAAGCAGACCTCGACCTGCCATTGGGGCATGTCGGAGACGTGCTGCCAATGCCGGAAATGCATTGAAGGGTCCTCATACCCGCTGAAGGCGCGATGTCCGCCTTCCAATCTGCTTCCGCCCGATCTCCGTGGGTAGGGTTGATGAGGCATCCCGTCGAATCGGTTTAAACTGGATGGTTCCGTGCCGAAACCGTTACCAAACGCGGGAACTTGCCGCTCTGCCTCTGGTTCTCCTTAACGCTCTTGCCTGTCGATGATCCAGCTTCTCGCCTTCTCCGCCTCTTTCGTTTCAAAGACCCGGATTTCCCCGGGCATGAAAAACCGAAACATGTTGACGGCAAATCGGATCCATTCCACGTCGGTCACCACCGC
>Ga0335081_10017007_pt1 | contig 11780 bp, 11 predicted proteins | sample Lox_Sample_35_FD_206713 | JGI IMG/M metagenome (GOLD analysis project Ga0335081, IMG submission 206713) | Soil microbial communities from Loxahatchee National Wildlife Refuge, Florida, United States - Lox_Sample_3.5 | ecosystem: Environmental > Terrestrial > Soil > Wetlands | place: USA... | reverse complement strand
GGTCGCCGGGCAGCCGCGTGCCGGAGGCCGAAGAGTTCGATCTCGGCAGGCTCTCCGGCGAACTCGATGGCAGCAGCCTGATCGAGCTCGTCGAGGTCGACGGCGTGCTGCACGTGATCACCGTGGCGGACCGGCGGGTGCGCCTGCACACGGCTGGCCGCGTCCCCGAGGACGAGATCAGGATGAATCGCTTCCTGCTGCGCCGCCTCGCGCGCAGTCCTCCGCGGCCGGGCGACGAGCAGTCGCTGGCCTACCGGGGCGCCCAGCTGGAGGCCTCGCTGCTCGGCTCCGCCGCGGCGGAACTCGGGGACGGCCCGGTCGTCGTCATCCCGCCGGGCCGGCTCCAGGCCGTGCCGTGGACCCTCATGCCCTCGCTGCGCGACCGGGCCGTGACCGTGGCGCCGTCGGCGCTGACCTGGGCACGCGCCCGCCGCAAGCGCCCCCCGGCCCATCGGCGGGTCGCCCTCGTCGTCGGGCCCGGGCTGGTCACGGAGGGCGCGGAGGTCGCCCGGCTGCGCGAGCAGTACCCGGAGTCCGTGATGCTCGGCCACGGCAGCGCGACGGCCGAGCATGTGCTCGGCGCGCTGGACGGCGCCTGGCTCGCGCACATCGCGGCCCACGGCACGTTCCGGGCCGACAACCCCATGTTCTCGTCCATGCTGCTCGACGACGGGCCGCTGATCGTGCACGACTTCGAGCGCCTGGGCCGCGCCCCGTACCAGCTGGTCCTGGCCGGCTGCGACTCCGGGGCGGCCGCGCCGGTGGGCGCCGACGAGCTCCTGGGCCTGGTGAGCGGCCTGGTCCCGCTCGGCGCCGCCGGCATCGTGGCCAGCATCCTGCCCGTCAACGACCTTGCCCTGGTGCCGCTCATGCTGGCGCTTCACGACGCCCTGCACGGGGGCGCGACGCTCCCCGAAGCGCTGCTGGCGATGCGCCGGGCGGCTGGCGACGATCCGCGCGCCGAGGCGACGGCGCACTCCTTCATGGCTCTCGGCGCCTGAGAGTTCCGGGTCAGGCAGGTCAGATGGCCTCCACCTTGGGGTAGGCCGGCTCCCACATGGCCTGGCGCACCCGCTCGGCCAGGCCGTCGAGCGGCACCTCGGACAGCCCCTCGGCCCGGGCGGCCCGGGTCACGGCCCCGGCGACCGTGGCGGAGACTTCGCGCAGGCTGGTCACCGGGGGCAGCACCGCGGCGCCGGGGGTGCTCGCGTCGGCCATCCTGGCCAGCGCGCCGGCCGCGGCCGCCAGCATGCCGTCGCTGACGCGGCGGGCCCGGCTGACGGTGACGCCGAGCCCGAGCCCGGGGAAGATCAGCGCGTTGTTGGCCTGGGCGACCTGGTACTCGACGCCGTCGTAGGTCACCGGCGGGAACGGGCTGCCGGTCGCGATGAGCGCCCGCCCGCCGGTCCAGGCGATCAGGTCGGCAGCGTGGGCCTCCGAATGCGAGGTGGGGTTGGACAGCGGCATGATGATGGGCCGTTCGGTGTGCGCCGCCATCTCGGTGACGATCTGCCTGGAGAACGCCCCGGGCTGGGTGGAGGTCCCGATCAGCATGGTGGGACGGCTGCGCGTCACCACCTCGGCCAGGCCGATGCGGCCATCGCCGTCGCGCCGCCAGCCTGCCGCCTCCGCGGCCGGGCGCGCGTAGGGGACCTGGAAGTCCCGCAGCGTCCCCGGATAGTCCGTGGTCAGCAGGCCCTTGCTGCCCAGCGCGTAGAACCGGGCGGTGGCCTCGTGCGGGCTCAGGCCCTCGTCGATCATGACCTGCCGCAGCGAGTCCGCGATGCCGATCCCGGCGGTGCCCGCGCCGTGGATCACCACCGTCTGGTCGCGCATGGCGGTTCCCGCGGCCCGGGTGGCGCACAGCGCGGCGGCCAGCACCACGGCGGCGGTGCCCTGGATGTCGTCGTTGAAGGTGCAGTGCGTGCCGGCGTACTTCAGCAGGATGCGGCGGGCGTTGGCGGCGCCGAAGTCCTCCCAGTGCAGCATCGCGTTCGGGAACATCGTGCTGGCGGTGTTGACGTAGGCGTCGATGAGCTGGTTGTACCGCTCGCCCCGGACCCGCGGGTGCCGGGCGCCGACGTACACCTTCTCGGCCAGCAGGGCCTGGTTGTCGGTCCCGGCGTCCAGCACCACCGGGATGACCCGGCGGGGATGCAGGCCGGCCGCGGCGGTGTAGACGGCCAGCTTCCCGACCGCGATCGCGATGCCGCCCACCCCCCAGTCGCCGATGCCCAGGATCCCCTCCGAGTCGGTGGCCACGATCAGGTCGACGTCGTCGGGCCCGAGCCCGTAGTTGCGGAACGCCGTCTCGATCTGACCGGGATGGTCGACCGACAGGTACACCCCGCGCGGGCGGCCGTACTCCAGGCTGTACCGCTCGATCGCGGTGCCCACCGTCGGGGTGTACACGATCGGCAGCATCTCCTCGATGTGCTCGCAGAGCAGCCGGTAGTACAGCACCTCGTTCCGGTCCCGCACGTGGCCGAGGAACAGGTTCTTGGCCAGGTCATCGGGCTGGCGCAGGAACTGCGCGTAAACCCGCTGCAGCTGGCCCTCGATGGTGGATACGCCGTCGGGCAGCAGTCCGGTCAGCCCGAGCGCCTCCCGCTCGGCCAGGGTGAACGCGGTGCCCCGGTTCAGCATCGGCCACCTCAGCACCGACGGGCCCCGCAGCCGCACCTGCGCCACCATGCCCTCGGGCGTCCAGGCGAGTTCATACGGTCGATCCGACATCACACCACCTTGAGTCGCGGCTTTCGTGCGTGAGCCAACAACTAACACATGAAAGATCTTCTGTGTGCCGAACGGACCGTAGTGCGTGCCCTGTTGACCCCTGCCAGCGGGAAACCTAAGGTGATCTTCGCCGTATGACGTCATACGGCGGGGGAGACGCGGACGGGATCGGATGGCTAGCCAGCGCAATTCCTCGGCCTCCACGCTGCACGACGTGGCACGCCTGGCCGGGGTGTCGATCGCCACGGTCTCGCGGGTGGTGCACGGGCAGGACCGGGTCCGCCCGTCCACCCGGCAGCGGGTACTCGAGGTGATCGAGGCGCTCGGTTATGTCCCCGACGGCGCGGCCCAGAGCATGGCCTGGCAGCGCAAGGAGGTCATCGGGCTGGTCACCATCGCGAGCCGCGGCCCGGACACCGACATCGAGCAAGAGGGCCTGCTGTTCATCGAGGAAGTGCTGCGCGGCGTCGAGCTCGCGCTCAGCCAGGTCGAATGGTCGGTGCTGATCTCGGTCCTGCGCGACAGCGACCGGCCCGGCGCCTACCGGCGGATGCAGAAGATCTCGGCGAAGGTCGACGGGATGCTCATCGCCGAGGGCATCGTCGGCTCGGAGCAGCTGGCCAAGCTCGCGGCGCGCGTGCCGATCGTGCTGGTCGCCGGCTCGCCGGACGAGCCGAATGCCGACGTCGTGGACGCCGACAACCGGGTCGGCACCGTGGCGCTGACCCGGCACCTGGTCCAGGAGCACGGCAAGACACGGCTGTTCTACATCGCCGGACCGCCGCAAGCCCCCGACGCGCGGGAACGGCGCCGGGTCTTCGAGGAGGCGCTGGCCGAGCACCCGGGCGCCACCCTGACCGGGTGGTTCCAGGGCCGGTTCGCGGCCATCAGCGGCCAGCACGCGGTGCGCGAGATCCTCGCCGGGCCGCGCCGGGACCTGCCGGACGCGATCGTGTGCGGCAACGACCAGATGGCGGTCGGGGCCATGCGCGAGCTGCAGGCCGCCGGGCTGCGCGTCCCGGCCGACATCGCCGTGACCGGTTTCGACGACGTCCACCTCGGCGCCCTGCTCACGCCGCCGCTGACCACGATCCGGCAGCCGATGCGGCTCCTGGGCGAGCGCGCCTGCACCCGGCTGCTGAGGCGGATCGCCGACCCGGCCCTGCCGCGCATCGTGGAGGGGCTGCCGACCGAGCTCATCATCAGGGAAAGCTGCGGCTGCCACCAGCGCGCCTGAGCCCGTCAGCGCCCAGGTCAGTCGAACGAGGGCTTGCGGTCCCGGCTCCGCTTGAGCTCGAAGAAGCCGTCCGTCCCGGTCACCAGCACCACGCCGTCCCACAGGCGGCCGGCCTCCTCGCCGCGGGGCGCGGGGGTGACGACCGGGCCGAAGATGGCGCTGCCGCGGATGCGGATGACCGGGGTGCCCACGTCCAGGCCGACGTCGTCGAACGCCTCGTTGTGCGAGTCCTTGATGACCTGGTCCAGTTCGGTGCTCTCGGCGGCGCTGGCCAGCGACTCGGGCAGGCCGACCTCGGCCAGGGCCTCCGGGATCACCGCGGGGTCTTCCCGGCGTCCCTGGACGTGGAACCGCGTGCCGATGGCGGTGTACAGCGGCCCGAGGACGCCGGGGCCGCTGCGGGCGGCGGCGGCGGCGCAGACCCGGATGGGTCCCCAGGCCCGGCTCATCCGTTCCAGGTATTCCTCGGTCAGGCCCTTGCCCTCGTGCTGGATGAGGTTCAGGTAGGCCAGCGACATGATCCGCCAGTCGGCGCGTACCGGCCTGACCTTCTCCACCTCCAGGATCCAGCGAGAGGTGATCCAGGCCCAGGGGCACAGCGGATCGAACCAGAACTGCACGTCTTCCTGAGGCTGTCCCGTCATGCCCGCGGCAACCTCGCCCGGCGCCGCCGTATTCCCGCGAGCGGCCCGTCGGCGGGCTCCGGGCCGAGCACCGGTACGGCGGGCCGGACAGCGGGCTGAGCCGCGGCAGCTCCGACCTGCAGCCTACGCTGCACCGGGTGACGGTGATCGGCGAGGAGTCACCCGGCTGGCCGGCCACATCGGCGCCGAGATCACCGGCGTGGATACCGGCGCACCGCTCAGCGACGAGGTGATCGCCAAGATCCGCCAGGCCGTCCTGGACCACAAGGTGGTCTTCCTGCGCGGCCAGAGCCTGAACTACCGCAGGCAGGTCGCGTTCGCCGAGCGGCTGGGCCCGTCGTGGCCGATAAGGCGACGGGACGGTATGCCGACCCGGCCCGGATTCACAAGATCAGCCACCGGGGCCGGTGCTTCACGGTCGCGGGGCCGCTCAATGTCGAGCGGCCCCCGCAAGGCTACCCCCTGCTCGTGCAGGCCGGCTCCTCCGAGGACGGTAAGGACTTCGCCGCCAGGCACGCCGAGGCGATCTTCACCGCACCAGACTTTATACACAATCCTCCTGATCTTGTCTGTCACCTGGAGGCCCGGAATGTCACTTAGCACGCTCATCGCCGACACGCGCAAGGCCGTGGCCGAGGACCCGGCGAACGCCCAGGCCGTTTTCTCCGCTCAGGGAACGCTGGTCGGGGTCACCGAGGTGGACGTCCGAACCGGGGCGCACACGTTCACGGTCGACGAGCCGCCGGCACTCGGCGGCGCCGACGCGGCGGCGAACCCGGTCCAGTACGCGCTGGCCTCACTCGGGTCATGCCAGGCCATCACCTACCGGTTCTGGGCCGAACAGCCCGGCATCCCCTTCGACTCACTGTCCGTGCGGGTGGAAGGCGACCTGGATATCCGCGGGTGCTTCGGCTTCGATGACACCGTCCGGCCGGGCTTCTCCGCGATCCGCGTCGAGGTCACGGTGAACGGGCCGGAAAGCCCGGAGCGGTACCGCGAGCTCGCGGCCGCGGTGGATGAGCACTGCCCGGTTCTCGATCTCTTCAAGAATCCCGTGCCGGTGACCCGCACCCTGGCCGGCTGACGCGTCAGGCCTGCCTGTCGGCCTCGGTCGCCAGGGCCTGGCGGCCCGGCCAGGCGCGCCGGATGAGCAGGTACATCTCGCAGCCGAGGCAGAACCCGAAGACCCCGTTGAGGAACGCCGCGACCAGCGCGGCCGCCGTCGCCGCCATGCCCAGCCAGGTCACGCCCGCCGCGTAGCCAGCCACCCCGGCGACCGTGAAGACCAGGCCGACCGCCTGCGCGAACCGCGGCGGCGCCTCCGGCTCGAGCTCGGCGGGCGGGCCGAGCCGCGGCCGGACCAACCGCCGGTACAGGACACCGTAGGGCGCGTAGCGCAGGCCGAACACGGCTCCGGCCGCGAACACCAGGGCCTGGGCCGCCAGCAGCCAGCCGCTGCCCGTGATCAGGACCACCGCCAGCACCACGGTCGTGATCAGCGCGCCGAAGCGCGGGCCCCGCGGATCGATTCCCATGGTCAATCCCTCCCTCGGGATGGCCCCGGCGGGCGCGGCGCGCACCAGCATCCCGGCGCGCGCCACCACCATAGCCGAGTTATCCTACCGGTATGATGGTAAAATAGCCATGTGATCCCGCGGATCGGAGAGTGAGCCCTGAGTACCTCCGCCCCGCTGCACCTGTCCGTCGCCCTCGGCGGCGCCGGCTGGCACCCGGCCGCCTGGCGCGAGCCGCGGGCCCGCCCGGCCGAGCGGTTCACTGCCCCGCAGCCCGCAGGGACGGCCGGTGATCTTCCAGGCCGGGGACTCCGACGAGGGCCGCGAGTTCGCCGCCTCCAGCGCGGACGCGATCTTCAGCCGGCACGGCACGCTGGCCGAGGGACAGGCGTTCTACGCCGACGTGAAGGGCCGCCTGTCCGGCTACGACCCGGACGGCCCGCTGCCTGATATCGATCCCGACCCCGGCGAGAACACGATCGCCAGGGGAAGAGCCAGCGTGCGGATGTACCGCGACCCGCTGGCCACAGCCGCGCAGTGGCGGGCCAAGGCGGAGGCGGAGAACCTGTCGATCCGCGAGCTGATCATCGAGGTCACCGGCCGGCAGACGTTTGCCGGGTCCCCGGCCACCGTCGCCGGGCAGATCAACGACCTGGTGCAGGCGGACGCCGCCGACGGGTTCATCCTCGTCCCGCACATCACCCCCGGCGGGCTGGACGGCTTCGCCGATACGGTCGTGCCGCTGCTGCAGGAGCGCGGCGTCTTCCGGACCGAGCACGAGGGCAGCACGCTGCGCGATCACCTGGGCCTGGAACCGCTGAAGGCCGCCTCGTGACCGCCATTCCGCTCACCGTGCTCGACCTGGTACCGATCAGCTCAGGCACCACCGCCGCCCAGGCGCTGCGCAACACCATCGACCTCGCCCGGGCCGCGGAGCGCTTCGGCTACGCCAGGTACTGGTTCGCCGAGCACCACCTCAACCCCGGCGTGGCCCGGACCTCGCCGGCCGTCCTCCTCGCTCTCACCGCCGCATCGGCTACGGCCCGTGGGTCCGCAGCATCCGCTCCGGCGAGGGCGCGATCCCGTTCCCCACCCCCGAACAGGCCCGGGCGCACGCCTGGACCGACGCCGACCGCGTCCGGTCCCACCAGCTCCTGGCCGAGGAATGGCACCGGCGGCACCATACGTGACCCAGGTCATATTCTACTAAATCGATCGACATAGTATTTTGAGGGCATGAGGTGGCCCGAGCCGTTCGTAGCTCGCCGCTACATCGACTTCAAGAGGGTCTCCAGTGCGGTCTGTCGCTGACCCGTTCCCGCCCGGCCCGCTCGCGCGAGGCCATGCTTCCCGGCTTCATCATCACGCCTGACCCGGCATTTCCCGGCACGTTCCCGTGCCCGTACGTGCCTGCCCGCGCGCTCATCCATTCCCAGACAGGAGAGAAGGACGCACCATGACCATCACGTCCGTCAGCACCAGGCTCGGCATCCGCAGGCTCACCGCGCGCATCGGGGCCGAGGTCACCGGCCTCGGCCCCGACCTTGACCTCGAGACCATCACCGCGGTCCGCGCCGCGCTGAACGAGCACAAAGCGCTGCTCTTCCGCGGCGTCCGCCTCGACGACGCGGGCCAGCAGCGGTTCGCCGGCTACTTCGGTGAGCTCACCACGGCGCACCCGACCGTGCCGGCCGTGCCTGGCGCGCCGAAGGTGCTCCCGGCCGACAGCGAGGACGGCCGGGGCCAACCACTGGCACACCCACGTGACCTTCGTGCTGAACCCGCCGCAGGCCAGCACGCTGCGCAGCATCACCCTCCCGCCCTGCGGCGGCGAGACGCTGATCGCCAGCGCCGGCGCGGCCTACCGTGACCTGCCGGAACCGCTGCGGGCCTTCGCCGACTCGCTGCGGGCGGTGCACACCAACGACTACGACTACGCGGTGCCGCCGGAGAGCCTGGACGACGCCGAGCGGGCGCGCCGCGAGGTGTTCATCTCCACGAAGTACGAGACCGTTCACCCGGTGGTCCGGGTGCATCCCCTGACCGGGGAGCGGGGCCTGTTCATCGGCGGGTTCGCGCAGAGGGTCGCCGGGCTGTCCACCGGGGAGTCCCGTGACATCCTGCGGCTGCTGCAGGCGTACGTGACCCGGCCGGAGAACATCCTGCGGGTGTCCTGGGAGCCGGGCCAGCTCGTGCTGTTCGACAACCGGATCACCCAGCACTACGCGGTCGACAACTACGACGACCAGCCCCGGCGGCTGAACCGCGTCACCGTGGCCGGCGACATCCCGGTCGGCACCGACGGCAGGCAGAGCTACTCGGTCACGGGCGACGCCTCCCACTACACCCCGGTCGCCGGCACCCGCGCCGCCGTATGAGCAGCCTGTCAAACCCTGCCGCCGGGGAACGAGCCACCCGCCCGGCCTGGATCGCGCGGATGCGAACCACCCCGGAGGTCTACAGGACCGCGTCGGCGAGCAGGGTGATCTGGTCGGGCGAGGCGCTGGTCGGGACGAAGATGAGCTCGTCGCAGCCGGCCGAGGCGAACGCGGCGGCGGAGCTCTTGACCATCTCGGTGCTGACGGCGGCGCCGGCCGCGATCTGCCGGGCGACGTCGCCGAGCCAGTCGTAGTAGTGCAGGAGATAGTGGTCCGCGTGGTGGCGGGCGCCGGATCCGAGGGCGAAGTAGGCGAGCGAGAGCTTACGCGGCCGGCCCGGCCGGCCGGCCTCCTTCCAGGCCGCCTCGACGGCGGCTGCGCCCTGGGCGAACATGTCCGGCGTGCCGCCGCCCATGATCCAGCCGTCGCCGAGCAGGGCCACCCGGCGGAAGCTGGCCTCGGCCGCGCCGCCGAGGATCAGCTCGGGCCCGCCGCGCCGCACCGGCTCGGGCCCGATTGCGCCGGCGTGGCCGAAGTGCTCACCGGACCAGATCCGCTTCATGTCGGCCAGCTGCTGGTCCAGGCGGCGGCCCTTGCCCGCAGCCGGCAGCGCGCTGGCGGCGTAGTCGTCGTCCCGCCCGCCAAGACCAAGGCCCAGCACCAGGCGCCCGCCGGAGAGCCGGTCGAGCGAGGCGGCCTGCTTGGCGAACAGCGCGGTGTTGGCGTACAGCGGCGCCAGCAGCACGCTGGTGGTGAGCCGGATCCGGCTGGTGACCGCGGCGGCGGCGGACAGGGCGATCAGTTCCTCGTAGTTCGCGTACACGAGCCGGCCGATGGTGCCCAGGGTGCTGAACCCCGCCGCTTCCGCGTCCTTGGCCCAGTCCACGAGCCTCCTGCCCTCGGTCCCCGGCACCGTGTTGGGCAGGCCGATTCCGATGTCCACGCACTACCTCCGCTGGCGTCATCGCCGGACGATCCGGTCAGGTCCGGTCCAATCCAAGCACGCAGCCGCGCTCTCGCCCGGGGCGGGTACCGGGGCTACGAGCCGGCTGATGACCAGCGGCTGACGGTCAGCCGCGAGAACCCGGAGGTGGCGTCGATGGCGAACCGGGACGTGGCGGTGGCCCAGCCGGGCGGCGTCAGCACCGTGCCGCCCGCCACCCCGGTCAGGTTCTGGTCGTCGACCGACACGAAGGACGCGCCGCCGCCCACCGTCACCTGGGCCGGCACGCCGCCGGGCAGGCTGAGCAGGAACTGGCTGACCCCGCGGGCAAGCAGGAAGGGCAGCGTGCCGGCCGGTCTGGGCAGGCTCACGTCGAGGACGTCGGAGCCGGCCGTCACGGCGATCCCGCCCACCTTGCCCCCGCGCAGGTTGACCCGGGAGAACATGGCGTATCGTCGCGCCGGCCGCAATCACCGCCGGCGTGACGAAAGAAAACAGTCAGAAGTTGCCGCGGACCATGCCGATCAGGCGGTCGAGCACGGCCCCGTCGCTGACCCGCAGGCCGTCGTGCTCGTACTCGCTGGTCACCCAGGCCCGCAGGCCGCGGATGGCGGCGGCGGTCTGCATCGAGAGCTCACGGTCCACGTACATGTCGTGGTAGTAGACGGCGGCGGCCACCGGCACCTCGTTCGCCGCCAGCCGCGTCGGGTCGTACAGGGGCGGCCAGTCATCTCGTTCGGCCAGGATGTCGGCCGCCGCCCGCAGCGGGCGCAGCACCGGGTCGGCGTCGATCATCCACGGGTAGATCATCTCGCCGGTGAAGTACAGCGGTGCCGTCTCCCTGGCCCCGGGGTCGAACTCGCTGAACTCCTGCCTGATCCGCTGCGCCGCCCAGCGGGTCGCCGCGCCCTGGGCGTACGCCGCCTCGTGCAGCAGCGCGTACAGCGGTCCGGTGGCGAAGCTGAGCTCGTTCAGCATGGCGTACAAGAAGGCGTCGGCGAGCTCGTCGCCGGCGAACGCGTTCTCGAGCAGGTAGTGCAGCGTGTGGCTGCCGGCGCTGCTGCCGAGCATGGCCCCGGCCGACTGGAACGCCGTCACGGAAAACGGCGTGCCGTCGGGCAGCCGGACCTCGTGGGTGTCCAGGTAGTCAGCGATCAGCCGGACCCGGTCCACGTCGCCCGGGTACCGCTCGTAATGCGCGGCGTTCTTGGCCGCCACGGTGCGGTAGGTGCGCCGGTAGACGTCGTCGGCGGTCGCGGCCAGCCCGGGCAGCCCGCCGGTGATGAACGCCTCCCGCACGCCGTGCGGCGCGAACGACAGGTAGGTAACCGCGCACATGCCACCGAAACTCTGGCCGAGCACGCTCCACGGCTCGTCGGTCAGCTCCCGCCTGATCAGCTCGGCGTCGAGCACGATGCTGTCGGCGCGGAAGTGTGACAGGTAGTCCGCCTGGGCCTTCGGGTTCCCGGGCCCGAACCGGGCCAGCGTCGTGCGGTTCGCGGGGGAGGACCGGCCGGTGCCGCGCTGGTCGAGCAGCAGCACCCGGTAGTCCTCGAGCGCCCGGTTCAGCCAGGACTCCCTGCCCTCGGGGCGCGGCGCGCCGAATCCCGGGCCGCCCTGCAGGAACAGCAGCCAGGGCAGGTCCGCGTCCGCCTTGTCGGCGGCGACGACCTGCCGGGCGAACACCTCGATCTGCTCGCCGTCCGGCCGCTGGTGGTCGAGCGGGACGCCGAAGAACCGATCGGTGAGCACCGTGCCCGGATGCCGGAAGCTAGTCACCATCGGACGGTACCCTGCCGGCCATTGAGTAGGGTCGTGGCCGTGGGACGCGGCATCTGGCCAGTCAGCGTGGCCGAGCGGAGACGGCGGCTGGCGGTCCGCCACCGCCTGGCAGCGCGGGCGGATACGGCGGCAGGCGCGGTGACGGGCATCATCGCGCTGCACGGCACCGACCCGGCGTCGGTCTACCTCTCCGTCCGGGCCCGCACCAGCGACGTCGGCCTGGCGGCCGTCGACCACGCGCTGTACACCGAGCGCGCGCTGGTGCGGATGCTCGGCATGCGCCGGACGGTGTTCGTGGTGCCCGCCGGCCTGGTGCCGGTGATCCAGGCCGCCTGCACCGACCAGATCGCCGAACGGCTCCGCAGGCAGCTCACCCAGGTCGTGCAGGAAGCGGGCATCGCCCCGGACGCGGCGGCCTGGCTCAAGGAGGCGGGCGAGGCCACCGTGCGCGCGCTGGCCGCCCGCGGCTCCGCGACCGGCGCGGAACTGGCCAGGGACGAGCCGCGGCTGCGCACGCAGATCGTGGCGGCCCAGGACAATCCCTAC
>Ga0335081_10017006_pt1 | contig 11780 bp, 9 predicted proteins | sample Lox_Sample_35_FD_206713 | JGI IMG/M metagenome (GOLD analysis project Ga0335081, IMG submission 206713) | Soil microbial communities from Loxahatchee National Wildlife Refuge, Florida, United States - Lox_Sample_3.5 | ecosystem: Environmental > Terrestrial > Soil > Wetlands | place: USA: Florida... | reverse complement strand
GAGGCGGACCGTGGCCGCGACTTCGGTGATCCATTCGCCGTTGCCGGCGACGTGCAGGGTGATCGCCTGTCCGGTGGCGAGGTGGGCGCCGTACAGGCCGGGGGTCGCCTGTGCCGAGCGCGCGGCCCCCACGACGGTGGGGGTCGCGGAGGCGGGCGTGAGCGTCCCCGGCAGATACGAGGCCGACGCGATCCACTCCTGGACCCAGGTGCGGATCAGGTCGGCGCGCGTGTACACGACCGGCGAGATGGCCTGGCACTCGGTGTACAGGTGGCTGGCCACGCCCAGCTCGACGACTTCGCCGGTCGAGGGCAGCGCGCCGAGCAGCGGCCCGCCGCTGTCCCCGAAGCAGGCCACCGCGCGGCGCGCGGGGCTGTCGAGCGTGCACAGCTCGTCGCTGGGCACGAACACCCGCGTGTGGCCCCGGCAGTAGCGCGCGGACTGCACCGACGTGGCGGCCCAGTGAAGTTCGTGGGGAACGGGTCCGCCCGGAAAGGTCTCGCCCCAGCCGGCCATCAACGCGCGGTGGCCGGGAGCCAGGAAGGCGGCGTCCGTCGTGCGCGAGGCGAGCGGGACGGCAGGTGCGGTCGTCGGCGTGGACAGCACGAGCAGGGCCGCGTCGCCGGAGGCGACCAGGCGGTTGAACGCGGGATACACGACCGTGGTCGACACGCCCAGCACCTGGCGGGTGGTCTGTGTCCAGTCGACGGTGCCGGTGACCACGAAGTACCCCGAGGCCGTGTAGCGGTCGCCGCTGCGAGGGTCCTCCACGCAGTGGGCCGCGGTCAGGATCACGTTCGGGGAGACCACAGTTCCCGTGCACTGGAAGGCTTCGCCTTCGCCTTCGTGGAAGATCACCGCGAGCCACGGAAACGTGCTCGCTTCGGCGGCCGCGCCGTCGACGATCGCCGTCCGGGCGGCGGGGGACCCCGCGACCTGAGCGGCGGGGGGCCCCGCGGCCTGAACGGGGTGGTGGCGGCTGTGAACGCGGTAGTGGCGGCCGGCACGGGCGCCCGCAGCGGCGGCCGAGCCGGCGCTTGCGAGCGCAAGCGCGACGGCAAGGGCGAACGTCCCGAGGATCTTCGTGGGCGGAGCGGGCACTCCGCTCCGTATCGGCAGCCGCTGGCCGGCGCAGGAGCCGCCGGGGGCTCAGATCGTCAAGTTGCCTCGAGCTCGGTCGGCCAGCCGCGTCCGTTGGCGAGCCACAGCTCGAGCAGCGGGTCCACCACGCGCAGACCCGTTGCCGTTCTCGGGTCGGCCACCAGCTGGCCCTCGCGCTGCAACCGATCCACGGTCGCTTCGTTGTTGCCGCTTTTCGTCACCCCGTACCGTTCGCGGGCTCCCTTCCCCTGCAGGGGGATCGTCCGCTGTGCGATCACCGCGCCGAGACGCCGCTCGGAGTTGCTCCACGAGTCCCACACCGCCTGCACCTCCGGGTTCGCGTCGCGGGTCGCCGCGGCGAACGCCCTCAGCCACTGCTCCGGGCCCGACCTCGTCCGCGGCCTGGTGCTCTCGTAGAGGTGGTGGGCCAGCAGCATGGCGCGCTGGGGATGGCCGTCGGCGACCCGCAGGAGCGGCTCGAGCGCCTCGCCGGGGTCCCGCCTCCCAGCCTCGAAGCGTTCGCCGATGTAGTCGGCGAGGTCCGGTCCGCCGAGCGGCCCCAGGTCGACCGGCATGGCCTGCGCGAAGAACGCGTGGCGGCGATCGGAGAAGAGATCCCGCATCAGACCCGGGTGCGAGCCGGAGAAGATGTAGCCCGCGACGTTGCCGTGGCGCTCGAGCTCGGAGCGGATCGTGCCAGCCAGCTCTCCGCCGGCCCGGACCACGTCCTGGAACTCGTCGAACACGACCGCGCAGCGGCGTCCGTGGCGTTCGTAGAGGCGGCGCGGCAGCTCGAGCCGATCGAGCAGGCCGGGGACCGTGGCGGTGGGGGCGACTTCGATTCCCACGCCGGCGGAAGCGGCCTTCGCGCGAGGCGAGAGGGTAGACACGACGCCCGCGAACCATCGCCGCAGGGCACCGTCGAGCTGCTCGCGGTAGGAGCGCTCGATCCGCTCGGCGACGTCGGCCGCGGTGAGAACCCCCAGGAAATTCACGTAGATCGGGACGAAGCCGTCGCGGTCTGCGCTCGCCAGGACGACGTTCAGCAGCGACGTCTTGCCGTACCGCCGAGGCCCGGCCACCCTGCTGTTGCGGGTCTCGGCGATCCTCTCCCGGAGCAGCTCGAGCTCGTCCATGCGGTCGGCGAGCTCCTCGGCCGCATCAAGCGGATCCTCATACCGGAACGGGCTCCCCATTTTGGTGCCGATTCTAGCGGCCGCGGGTTCCTGATTCGGCTCTATTTCAGTTCTTAATTTAGAACTATATAGCCCCTAAATCCGCACTACTAATACACTAGATGCTGCGCCACGAGGGGCCTCTCTCGGCGCCTCAACCGCGCCGCAACAGGCGACCGACGGCCCCCATCAGCTCGGCGGTCAGCCCCTCCTGGAGCTCGGGCTCCGCGCCGGCCACGCAGGTACGGGCGTGGCCGTCGATCAAGCCGAGGGCGACGCTGTCGAGCGCGGCCTGTACGGCGGCGATCTGGGTCAGCACGTCAATGCAGTAGCGATCCTCGTCGACCATCCGCTCGATCCCCCGGACCTGCCCCTCGATGCGGCGCAGACGTGTCTGCAGCTGCGGCTTGGTCGCGCTGTATCCACGGGTGGGTGTCGGGGCGCCCGTCGCCATCGTGCACACAGAAGGCTAGCACCAAACCCCCGGGGGGTATATTGGACGGCGACGTGGCCGACCTCTTGGAAGTGCTCTGGCACGGGCTCCGCAACGGGCTGCTGATGGCGTGGGAGGTGTGGTGGGCGCTCGTGCTCGGCTTCGCGATCTCAGCGGTCGTGCAGGCGTGGGTCCCGCGCGGGAGGATCGAACGCGGCATGGCCGGCGGCGGGACGCGGCCGGTCGGCATCGCCACCGCGCTGGGGGCGGCATCGAGCTCGTGCTCCTACGCGGCGATCGCGATCGCGCGGTCGCTGTTCGCGAAGGGGGCCTCGGCGGCATCCTCGCTGGCCTTCCAGTTCGCCTCCACGAACCTCGTGTGGGAGCTCGGGCTCGTCCTGTGGGTGCTGCTCGGCTGGCAGTTCACCCTCGGCGAGTACCTCGGCGGGATCGTGATGATCGCCATGATGGCGGTGCTGCTGCGCGTGTTCGTCTCACCACGCCTGGAGCAGCAGGCGCGCGATCATGCCCGCCGCGCCGAGGGCTCGGCCCACGACGACCACCACCATCATCACCACCACCACGGATCGGGCGACGGGCACGGGGCGCTCGGATGGCGCCGGCGGCTGGGGTCACTCGACGCGTGGACGGAGGTCGCACACAACTTCCTCGGCGACTGGCAGATGCTCTACAAGGAGATCGGGATCGGCTTCCTGATCGCCGGCTTCGTCGCCCAGCTCGGCAACGGCTTCTTCTCGGCCCTGTTCGTGGAGCACGCACCCGCGCCGCTGGGGCCGATCGAGAACGTCCTCGTCGGGCCGCTGATCGCGGTGCTCTCGTTCGTGTGCTCGATCGGCAACGTGCCGCTTGCGGCGGTGCTGTGGTCGGGCGGGATCAGCTTCGCGGGGGTGCTGGCCTTCCTGTACGCGGACCTGATCGTGCTGCCGATCGTCGCCGCCTACCGCAAGTACTACGGCTGGCCCTACACCGTCCGGATCGTGCTCCTGATGTTCGTGACGATGGCGTGTGCGGCGCTGGCGGTGGACGCTCTGTTCGACGCCCTCGGGTTGATCCCCACCGGCCCGCGCCCCTCGCGGGGGCACGTGTTCGGCGGCGTCGAGGCCGACTACAAGCTCGTGTTGAACGCCCTCGCGCTCGCCGTGTTCGTCGCGCTGGTGTGGCTCAGCCGGCGCGGGCGCCCGCGTCCCGCCTCATCGCCAGGCGCCCGACGATCGACCGCACGCCGGGCGCAGGCGCGCCCGGACGCTCGCGGGTGAAACGCTGGCCGAGCTCCACGGCGACCCTGCTGGCCTGCTGTGCGTCCGGCTCCTCGATCGCGATCTCGGTGACGCCCTGGGCGCCGTCTTCGATCAGGATCCGCGACCCCGCGGGCGCCTCTTCGACGGTGATCCGCCTGGGTGAGCGGATGAAATAGCGGACCGCGGGCGCGAGGTCTCCTTCGCCGCCGGCGGACAGCTCGACGACGTCGCGCCGGCCGTCGTAGCGGATCGCCCGCAGCGGTCGCCGCCTGTGCGAGGAGTGGCGCTCCTGCCCGCGCGTCTGGAACTGCACCGTCGCCAGCGCGTCGGTGCAGCACCGTTCGAGCTGGTGGAAGAACTCCGACCAGACCTCGGCGTTGAGGAGACCGGCCATGACTGCAATTCTGGCGCCCGGAGCGGAGGGCATCGACTCACCCCTGGACAGCGCGAGCCTCCAATTCTGGAGATTCCGCGAAAAACTACGGGGTTGCGCCGGCCCGGGCCCGCAGCGCCGCCGGGTCCCGCACGGTGATCTGCCCCCGCTGGGTCTCCAGCCAGCCCAGCTCGCGCAGGTCCTGCAGCGCCTGTGCCACGCCCGTCCGCGAGGCGCCGGTCCAGCTCGCCAGTTCCTCCTGGGAGAGCGGCAGCGGAACCTCGATCGAGCCGTTGACGTTCTCGCCGTAGCGCTCGGCAAGCTCGAGGATCCGCGCCGCGAGGCGCCCCATCGTGTCGAGCGCCGCGAACTGCAGCCGGTTCAGGGTCGCCTCGCGGAAGCGCCCGGCCACCACTTCCAGCAGCACGACGGCCACTCGCGGGGTCTGTTCGAGGTGCTCGCGGAAACGGGAGCCCGACATGATCACCGCCTGGATCGGCTCGAGCGCCACCACGGTGGCCGAGCGCGGCCGGCGGTCGATGAAGGCGAGCTCTCCGAGCAGGTCACCGGGGTCGCGGATCCCGAGGATGATCTCGCGCCCATCCGGGCCGGCGCGGGTGATCTTCACGCGCCCGCCGAGGGCCAGGATCAACCGCTCCTCGGGCTCCCCCTCGAACATGATCACGCTGCCACGGGGGAAGCTCGCGGGGCGGCCGAGGGCTTCGACGGCTGCGCGCTCCTCCGGCGTCAGCCGGGCCAGGAAGGTCCCCGCGACGAGAGGAGTGGTGGACCCGCCCATCTACGTGCCGACTGCCGTCAGCATCCTGTGCGACCGGTTACCCCCGGTCGCTTTGCTGCAATCCTGGCCGCGCCCATGAAGCCGATGCGGATGGTACCCGTTGGAGGCGGCGCGAACGATGCCCACCGTCTCGGACGCGGCCGACCGCAAGACTTCATCTATCTGGGCGACGATACGTCCGAGGATGCGCTACCTTCTCGGCTCAAAGCGACTCAAGGGGTAGGAGGTCCGCTGACATGAAGGCGCCGTTCCTCGTCTACGAGCTCGAGCAGGACCAACCGTCGTGGGGTAGGCGCGACAGATGGTCCTCGTGCGAAGCCGATCCCAGCCTGCCTGCACGGCTGAAAGCCAACCCGCTCGGGTGCTTCATCGCGGAGACCGCCGCCGAGGCGTGCAGCCAAGCGGCGAAGGTCGAACAGAAGGCGGGCAACTTCCTCGCGATCCCAGGTGATTTCTACAAGATCGACTTCACGGCGGCACCGGACGCCGACGTGCTCACGAAACTGGGGGAGCCGCCTAAGAAGCACCCCTTCTACTGCTGCTACGGGCACCCGTTCTGCGAGCAGCATCCGCGCAAATCAGACAAACGGGATGACACCGATGAGCCGCGCGAACCCAACGCGACCGAAGGTCTGATGGCACTCGCCGAGAGGTCTCCGCGGAAACCGCGAGCGAAGCGGAAGGACTAGCAGGTGGCCGCGCCGCGCGTGACCGTCGTGGGAGGCGGTCTTGCGGGGTTGACGGCTGCTCTTCGGCTGGCTGAGAAGGGCTGCAAGGTACGGCTCTACGAGAGCAAGGGGATGCTCGGAGGGAATCTCGCGAGCCAGCCTCTGCAGGTGGGCGGTGAAATCGACGTCTACCCGCACATGTACCAGGCGTGGTACGCCAACTTCTGGAAGCTGATGGACGACGTCGGGGTGGATCGAGAAGAGTCCTTCAAATCGTATGACTGCGTCTGGCAGCTGCGACGGAGAGGGGAAACGCCGCGGTGGAGCAAGCTGACGAAGGCGTACTCGCCCCGGTACGTGTTCCAGAACATGTTCTCGCAAGTTGGTCCCGCGCCTGACATGTTCATCTTCGGGTTCGCCTGTCTCGACCTTCTGGCAGAGCGCACGTTCCCGACGATGCGACTCGAGAACCTGAGCCTCACGGGCTATCTGGACTCCCGGCCGTACATGACCGAGGCCGCGATCGCCGCCTTCGAAACGTTCCTCACGAGGATCTGGGCGCTGCCGGCCAAGGTCGCCGCCGCCAAGGACTGCCAGACCTACCTGCGCTATTGCATTCCCGTGGGCGAAAGAGACCAGTGGCTCACCCGCGAATCGGCGGAGAGGACGGTCATCCATCCGCTCGCTCGCGCGCTGGCGCGGGAGGGTGTCGAGCTCGTAACCGGGACCAAGCTCGCGCAGGTCGAAGTGGTGAATGGACGGGTCACGTCGATCGGGCTGCAGCGCACGAGATTCGACCCGCAGCGCTACGAGTGGCTCGCGACGGGCCGTATCCGCAATGAGGAGGTCGACCAGCTGCTGCTGGCTGTTCCGGCAGAGGTCCTCTCCCGGATCGTGCGCGACGGCGAGCCCGGTAGACGGGTGGTGGATTTCGAAGAGTCACTCCATGAACTCGTCCAGCTGAGCGCACAGAGGGTGCCGATCCTTCACCTCCACTTCAAGGAACAGCTGTCCGATATCCCCTCGCAGCCGGTCGGGCTGTTCGGATCGCCGCTCAACCTCGCCTTCACCGATCTGTCCCAATCGTGGAAGGAGTTCGAAGGGCACACGATGCTCGCGCTGTCCTGCTCGGAACCCGCGGGCCTGTTCGGATCGAGCCCGGCCGATGATGGGTTCCTGATGATGCGAGACCTGGCGCATTACGTGGCCTACGAACCGGGGGAACAGTGGGGGGAATCGGAGCAGATCGACTGGGACCGCACCCGCTACCACGGCAACAACGACGTGAGGCTCTCGCTGAACACCGTCGGTGCCGAGAACGCACGGCCGGGGCATTCTCCGGAAAAGATCCGCAACCTCTACCTCGCCGGTGACTTCTGTCATCACCACCTCGGCATGACGACGATCGAGGCGGCGGTGTCGAGTGGCATCGCCGCCGCCGCCCGGCTCGTCGAAGACGCAGGGCTCGCAGAAATCGAAGTCCTGCGTCCGGAAGTCTGGCCGGATGAGATCTACACGCCGATCCGGGCCGGGTATCCGGCTGCGATCGCGGCCAGGCTGCTGTCCGAAGGCATCCCGTTCCCGCGACGCGACCCCGATCGCGACGCGGAGCACGAATCGCTGCTCGGCTACCTGCTCACCCCGGGGCTGCCGGCGCGCAACCGGCGCCGGCGCGACTGACCCGCCTCGGCGCCCGACCCCCAACGCGCCCACGCGCGTGGGCCTCGTCAGCGACCCTGCGCCCGTCGCGGCTGGCCGAAGCCTTCCAGGTCTTCGATGCCCCGCTCGAGCTCGCGCGTGATCAGCTCCCCCGACTCGCGGGCGAACTCGACGAGCTCCTCGTGAAGGCTCCCTTCCCGCTCCTCGGGCGAGCGGATCCACGATTCGAACCCGAGTTTCACCAGGCGGGGAGCGCGGCTGGACCAGATGCCGAGATAGCCGGCACCCGCCCGGCAGGCCGTCGCGGTGGCGAACACCGGGGCGGCGAACATGACTCCGTAGTCGTCGTAAGCGTCACGCATGCCCGTCACAGGTCAAGGTTAGCTACTCGACCCCCCCGACGGATGTTCCTCAGCAGGGTGCAACCCGCCACCTGACACGTCATCATGACCAGACGGGTTATCGGCGAGGGGGTCCTGCGAGGTGAGATGCGCGCGGTGCGGTCAGGAGAATCCCGCAGAGATGCGCTTCTGCGGGGCCTGCGGCTCGCCTCTGGCCGGCGCGCCGACCGCCGCCGAGCCGGTTCGGCGCGCGGCCGAACGGCGTCACATGACCGTGATGTTCTGCGACGTAGTCGATTCGACCTCGGTGGCGGAGTTGCTGGACCCCGAGGACTTCAGGGAGGTCCTGTCCGGCTACCAGAACGTATGCGCGAGCTCGATCGAGCGCTACAACGGCTTCGCCGCGCAGTGGGTCGGGGACGGCGTCCTCGCGTACTTCGGATATCCGCGTGCACACGAGGATGACCCGTTGCGCGCGGTCCACGCCGGCCTGCGGATCCTCGACGGCGTCCGCACGCTGAACGAGCAGCTCCGCGAAGCGTGGGGCGTCTCGCTGCAGGTCCGCATCGGGATTCACAGCGGCACCGTCGTAGCCGGGGAGATGGGAGCCGGTGCGGTGCGCGACCCGCTTGCGATCGTCGGGGAGACACCACACATCGCCTCCCGTCTGCAGTCGCTCGCCCCACCTGGTTCGATCGTGGTCAGCGATGTCACCCGCGGGCTGCTGAAGAGCAGCTTTGAAACCGAACCGCTGGGCCCGAAGGCCCTCAAGGGAATCTCGCGGGAGATCCCCGTTCATCGCGTGCTCGGGTTCGTGGCGGCCTCGCCGGAGCTCGCCCAGGCGATCGGCGTCCGCACCCCGATGGTCGACCGGGACCATGAGCGCGTGCGACTGGCCGAGGCATGGGAGCAGGCCAAGCAGGGGCGAGGGGTAGTCGCGCACATCGCGGGCGAGGCCGGGATCGGCAAGACTCGCCTCGTTCGGTCACTGCGGCAGGACCTCGCCGAACCGCAGGACGAACGGCTGCTGCAGTGCTCGGCCCACCACTCCGGGACCGTGCTGTATCCGGTTGCCCGCTTCTTCGACCAGCGCATGGAACTGGAGAGCATCGACACGCCTGAGGAACGCCGGGCGGCGCTCGAACAGGCCGTGATGAACGTGGGTCTCGCCCCCGGAGACGTGGTTCCGCTGCTGGCGGACCTGACCCAGATCCCCGTCGAGGCGCGGGGACCCCAGCCGCTGCTCGCACGCGATGCCCGCAACGCGATGCTCCAGGCGATCGCGGCGATGCTGCTGGGCCGCGGCGACCAACACCCGCTGTTGCTCGTAATCGAGGACCTCCACTGGGCCGACCCCACCACGGTCGAGCTGATGGAGCGGATAGTTGCGCGGGTTCCCGAACTGCCCGTGGCCTGCGTGGTGACCCACCGCTCGGACTTCGAACCACCCTGGGCCCAGTGGCAGTCGGTGGTGGAGATCGACCTGGGCCCGCTCGAGGACGAGCACGTGCGCGAGATGGCCGAAGCCGCGAGTCCGACCGAGCTCGACGACGAGTCGCTGCGGCGGGTGCAAGCGGCGGCCGACGGCGTCCCGCTGTTCGTCGAGGAGATGGTCAAGGTCCTCGACATCCGGGAGGAGACCCCGGAGCGCGCGCGTGTGCGCCGCGGGTCCGTGCCACCGACGCTCCAGGGCCTGCTCACCGAGCGACTCGACCGGCTACCCGAGCTCACCGACCTGATCGATCGGGCCGCGGTCCTCGGCCGGGAGTTCGACCGCAGGCTCCTGGCCACGCTGGTGGAAATGGGCGCCGACGAGTTCCGCAAGGCGATCGCACAGCTGATCAGCCAGGACGTGCTGCGGGTTGTCGAGGGCTACCGCTCGCGCCTGGAATTCGCCCACGGGTTGCTTCACGAGGCCGCCTACGAGCGGATGCTTCGCCCGCGCCGGCGCGAGCTGCATTCACGCGTGGCCGAGATCCTGCTCACCCAGTCGCCGCTGAGCAGCGAGGCCGCGCCCCAGCTGATCGCGTTCCACTGGACGGCGGCAGGCATGCCCGCCAAGGCGCTCCCGCACTGGAAACTTGCGGCCTCCCGAGCGATCGGGCGAGCCGCCTATCTGGAGGCGGTGGAGCACCTCCGTCAGGCGCTGCACACGCTCGACGAAGTGCACCCCGCTCCCGAAGCGGACGAGGAGCGAGCGGCCCTGCTCGCCGATCTCGGGCGCGCGCTTCAGGCGGGACGCACGCCTGCCGCCGACGTGGACGACATCTACCGCAGCGCCCGCGCCGCCTGCGAGCGTTCGGGTCGCCGAGACCAGCTCGTGGCCGTCCTGGAGGGTCAGTGTCGCCACCACCTGATCAGAGCCGAGTACCCGCTCGCGCTCGAGCGCGCGCGAGAGCTGCTCGAGATGGGCGAGGACCCCACGGGTCCGAACTGCCTCGCCGACGGACACATGAGCGCGGGGCTCACGGCGATGTATACCGGCGACCTTCAGCAGGCTCGGTTGCACCTGCAGGCGGTCTGCGACCGCGTACCGACGCCCTCCCGCCCGGACCCCCGGACGGAGGACCTCGGCTTTGTCACCGGCGCTAACGCACCGGCCTACCTGGCGGTCGTGCTGTGGAACCAGGGACACGTCCGCGAGGCACTCGAGCGCAGCGATGAGAGCCTCGTGGCCGCGGAGGAAACGGGCTCCCCGCTCACGCGAGCTGCCGCATGGGGCATGCGGACAGGGCTGCTGATGAGCCAGGGGCGCGTCGTAGAGTTCGGCGAATGGGTACAGCGCAGCCGCATCCACGCCGTCGAGCGCAACATCGGCTACTGGTCGCTCGTCTGCTCGCTGTGGACGGCGTGGGCGGAAGCTCGTAGCGGACGCTCGAGCGCGGGGATCGCGCGACTGCGCGAGCTGATCGACGAGTACATCTCCTCCGGAGGGCGGCTCGGGTTGCCCCACTTCCTCGGGCTGATGGCGGACGTCCGCGTCGCTGCAGGTGACGGCGACGCCGCCGTCGAGGCCCTGCGCTCCGGGGCCGAGCACATCGATGCTACGGGCGAACGCTATTACGAGCCGGAGCTGTACTGGGCCATGGCGCGGGCGCTGATGCACTGCCGCAGACCGGATCCTGACGCAGCCACGGCCGCCTACGAACGCGCGGTGGGCGCGGCGCGGAAGCAGGACGCAAAGCTGCTCGAGCTGCGTGCGCTCAACGGCCTCGTGCTCCACGAACTCAAGTTCGGCGAGGGCGGCGCGGCGCTCGCGCGCGTGCACGAGCTGTGCGACTGGTTCGACGAGGACCTCTCGGTCCCCGACCTCACGCGCGCCCGCGAGCTCCTCGAGCAGGGTCCCATGGCGCGGCCAACCTGACAGCGACGGCCCGGTCTCAGCGGGAGGAGAGCTGTCGGACCTCGTCGACGAGCGCGAGCAGCGGCTGGGGGTCCTCGGCCTGCCGCCGGGCCTCTGCGCAGGCCTCTTCGGCGATCTCGTCCAGCACCCGCTCGGCCTCGGGCACCTGTGCCACACAGGCGCGCGCGAGCGTGTCGAGGCGCTCGACATCGCGATCGTCGCGCAGGAACAGCCGGCGGATCTTTGGATCGCGGATCGCGAGCGCCGCGGGGAGGGTGAGGATGCCGTCGCGGATGTCCTCGTCCCCTCCGCCGCCGAGCGCCTCGAGGCCCCGCTGGTCGCCCACGTCGTCGCAGCCGTGGTAGAGGACGCCGAGCAGGTGCCCGTACGTGCGCAGGCGCTCGGAGCCGGCACCGAGGACGGCGCACACCTCGAACATCGACCCGGTGTCCTCGCCCGCGATATGACGCCAGTCCTCGGTCCCGAGCGGCTGGCGCCGGAGCCGCCACTGCAGACACTCCGCCGCAGCGAGCCGTCGCAGGAGTTCCCCGATGTGGTGCGCTCCGAACTCGTCGCCCGCGAGCACCTCATAGGCGTCCGCGATGAGATAGCCGGAAGCCATCAGCGCG
>Ga0335081_10017004_pt1 | contig 11781 bp, 10 predicted proteins | sample Lox_Sample_35_FD_206713 | JGI IMG/M metagenome (GOLD analysis project Ga0335081, IMG submission 206713) | Soil microbial communities from Loxahatchee National Wildlife Refuge, Florida, United States - Lox_Sample_3.5 | ecosystem: Environmental > Terrestrial > Soil > Wetlands | place: USA... | reverse complement strand
GCAGGCAACTTCTCCGTCCCGGCGGCGCTCCTCCTCCGCTTCGCCGCCGACGCGGCGCGGCACGTCGAGGCGTGGGAGGTGGTCGACTACGCGAGCGCGGGCAAGGAGGACGCCCCGAGCGGCACGTCGCGCGAGGTGGCCGAGCGGCTCGAGGGCGTGCGCGCGCCGGCGCTCGCCGTGCCGGTCGACGAGACGCTCGGCGCCCGCGAGGCGCGCGGCGCCACCGTCGCGGGGACGCAGGTGCACTCGCTCCGGCTCCCGAGCTTCACCGTCTCGACCGAGGTCGTCTTCGCCGCGACCGGCGAGCGGCTCTCGATCCGGCACGACGCGGGCGAGAGCGCCGCGCCGTACGTCGCCGGCACGCTGCTCGCGATCCGCGCCGTCCCGGGCCGGGTCGGCCTGACGCGCGGCCTCGACACGCTGCTCGACTAGAGCAGCGGGAGCAGCTCGGCCACGGTCCCGAGGGTCAGGTCGGGACGCTGCTTCTCGGGGATGCGGTCGAGGTCGACGGCCGCGCTGATCCCGGTGCGGACGAGCACCGTCGCCGAGCGGCCGAGCCGGCCGAGCGGGATGTCGAGGCGGATGTCGTCGCCGACGACGGCGATCTCCTCCGGGCGCACGCCGAGCAGCTGCCGCATCACCCGCACGGCCGCCCGCGAGGGCTTGCCGACGACGACCGGCCGCGAGCTGCTCGCCTTCGCGATCGCGGCGGTGATCATCGCGCCGCGGCTGAGGATCGGACCGTTCGCGCCTGCGTACGCGGGCACGTAGCTCGCAGTGAGGAGCCGCGCGCCGGCGATCACGGCCCGTGCGGCGCGCTCGAGCTCCTCGAACTCCACCTGGTCGGCGTGCGCGACGAAGACGGCGTCGACCGGCCCGCCGTCGTCGACGAGCTCCATCCCGGACTCGCGGAGATACCCGCGCGCCGGCTCGCTCGCGAACGGCAGGACGCGCATCGCGCCGCGGTACGCCATCACCGAGCGGAGCGGCGTCAGCACCTGCCCGTCCGCGACCGGCAACCCCGCCGCGCGCAGCTGCTGCGCGAACGCGTCCGGCGGGAGATGGCTGCCGTTCGTGAACACCGCGAACGGGCGGCCGGACGCCGCGATGCGGTCGAGCACCTCCCGCGCGCCGGGGATCGCGTGCACCTCCTCGGGGCCCGTCCGGTGCACGAGCGTCCCGTCGATGTCGAAGACGAAGGCGCGCGCCCCGTCAAGACGCACGGCGCCACTCCACGAGGTCGTCGCCCTTCTGGACGCGGAGGTACGAGATCGGCCGCCGCTCGATCTCGCGCAGGAGCCGGACGAGCGGATGCCGGCCCCTGGCCGGGACGGGAGCGGCGCGCCCCGCGATCGGCCGGATCGCGTCCACCTGCTCCTGCGGCATCGTCAGCCGCAGCAGCAGCTCCTCGTCGGAGATCCCCGCGCCGAAGCGCTGCCGCGCGCCCTCGAGGCTGACGGGCTGCGCGTCGCGCAGCGCCTCGACCTTCGGCAGCGAGAGCACCCGGTCGGCGATGTCGGGATCGGGCGGCGCCGGGAACTCGCCGTAGTGGCCGAGGAAGTAGCGGACCGTCTCGTCGGAGACCGTCGTCCACCGCTCGGCGTCGACGACGTTGCGGAACGCCTGAGTCGCCATCAGCTGGGAGACCGGCGTGACGAGGATCGGGTAGCCCATCTCCGCGCGCACGCGCACGATCTCCTCCAGCACGGCGGGGAACAGCTCCGGCCGGCCGATCTCGTCGAGCATCCGCGTCGTCGTCGTCACCATCCCGCCGGGCAGCTGGTGGTGGTAGTACGCGGCGTCGTACTCGCGCGGCGCGCCCGGCGGCAGGCGCTTCTCCCGGACGAGCTCGCGGAAGTACGCGTCCGCCTCCGCGAGCGCGGCGGTGTCGAGCGCGTGCGCGTACCCCTCGGCCTCGAGGTTGCGCAGCGTCGACTCGACCGTCGGCTGCGACGTTCCGCTCCCCGCCGGGCCGATCGCCGTGTGGAGGACGTGGAAGCCCGCGTCGAGCCCCACCATGTAGACCTGCGGTGCGAGCCCGATCGTGCAATGGCTGTGCAGCTCGACCGTGCGGCCGGTTGCGACGAAGTGCGGCGCGAGCTCGCGCACGGCGTCCGTCGTGAGCAGGCCGCCGGGATCCTTGAGGTAGAAGCGGTCGATGTCGGCGCAGTCGGCGAGCGCGGCGACGCGCTCCGCGTAGTACGCGTGCGTGTGCACGGGGCTGATCGAGTACGTCAGCCCGACGACGATCTCCTCGACGCCCTCCTCGCGCGCCATCCGCGCGACGCGGCGGAGCGCCGCCGGGTCGTTCGCCGGCTCGGCGAACTGGAAGCGGCGGATCCCGTTGCGGACGACACACCGGAACGCGAGCCGCATCACGTCCTCGCCGCACGGCTGCCAGGCGATGAAACGCATGCCGGTGCCGATGAAGTTGAGCGGCGTGTCCGGCATCGCCGCGCGCATCAGCCGGATCAGCTCCCACGGATCCTCGCGGTGGAAGCGCACCGAGACGGCCATGTGCGTGCTCGAGGTGAAGTCGAGCGCGTGGAAGCCGACGCGCTCCATCGCCGGCGCGATCGCGAGGATGTCGTGCGCGGTGAGTCCGGTCGCGCCCCAGAGGCTCTGGTTGCCGTCGCGCGTCGTCGTGTCGACGATCTCGACGGTGCGCTTCTTTCCAAGTGACACTGTGTTACTTGGAGGGGTCACGGCTCGACCCGGAAGAGCGGCGCGCCGTACTCGACCGGCTCGCCGTTCTCGACGTACACCTCGGCGATCGTGCCGGAGAGGCCCGCGTGCACCGAGTTCATCATCTTCATCACCTCGATGATGCAGACGATCGTGTCCGGCTCCACCCGCGAGCCGACCTCGACGAACGGCGCTGCACCCGGCGCCGGCGCGCGGTAGAAGGTGCCGAGCATCGGCGCGACGATCGCGTCGCCGCCGGCGGCCGGCTGCGCCGCGGGAGCGGGCGCAGGCGCCGCTCCGCCGCTGCGGACGACGTGGAGCGACAGCTCACCGGTCTCGACGCGGAGCTCGTCGAGGTCGGACTCGTCGATGATCCGCAGGATTTCACGGACGTCGTCGTCGTCGAGGGGCACTACGAGTCCTTCTTCCCCACACCGAACGCGCCCATCACGAGCGCCATCGCCGACGTCGCGCCCTGCGTCCCGGCCGGCTTGTGCACCGCCGTCACCGGCCGCGACTGGACGACGAAGAGCGCGCCGTCGCGGGCGATCACCCACTCGACGTCCTGGTGCGAGCCGAAGTACCGCTCGATGCGCCCGGCGACCTCCACGAGCGCCTCGAGCGCCGCAGCGTCGAGACACGCGACGCCCCGCCGCTCCTCGGGCACGTCCACCCTGACCGCGCCGCGCCCGCCGGCGTCCGGCACGTACTCGACGTCCTTGCTGTGGACGTGCTCGCGCACGACCTCCCGCGTCACCTTGCTGACGAGGAAGTCGTCCGGCGTCACCTCGCCGCCCACCACCGCGAGGCCGAGCCCCCAGCTCGCGTTCACCGCGACCATGCTCGGGTCGCCGCTGACCGGATTGCACGTGAACAGCACGCCCGAGACCTCGGCGTCCACCATCTGCTGCACCGCGACGCCCATCGCCGGCTCCTCGCCCCCCGGGTCGCCGAAGGCGAGCCGCGCGCGGTACGCGATCGCCGGCGGGCTGTAGAGGCTCACCCAGCAGTCGCGCAGCGCGTCGCAGACGTGGTCCGCGCCGCGCACCCAGAGGTACGTCTCCTGCTGGCCCGCGTACGTCGCGTCCTGGCTGTCCTCGCCGAGCGCGCTGGAACGGACGGCGACCGGCGGCTCGCCCAGCTCGGCGTACCGCCGGCCGACCTCGTCTCGCACCGCGTCCGGGATCGGCGCGAAGCGCATCGCCTGGCTGATCGCGTGCGAGGCGCCGCCGACGGAGTCGACGTCGCCCGGCGACATGCGCGACATCTCGGCGGCGATCATCCCGGCGAGGCCGGCCTCCTCCACGAACGCGCGGAACGCGGACGTCGACACGGCGAAGCCGGGCGGCACCGGGATCCCGGCGGCGATCAGCTCGCCGAGCGCGGAGCTCTTGCCGCCGAACGTCCCGCTGTCGCCGTGGCGCAGCTCCTCGAGCGTCCGCGTGTGCACGGCGCCGCTCACTCGAGGATCGTCACCGTCCCCGCCGTCCCGTCGACGCGGATCCGCTGCCCGGTCTTGATCGCCGAGGTGGCGCGGCCGGTCCCGACCACCGCCGGCAGCGCGTACTCCCTGCAGACGATGGCCGCATGGGACATGACCCCGCCGATGTCGGTCACCGCCGCCTCGATCTTCGAGAAGATCGGCGCCCACGCCGGCGACGTGATCGAGCAGACGAGGATCTCGCCGTCGCGGACGTCGCCGATCTCCCCCACCGTCCGCACGACGCGCGCGGGGCCCTCGACGATGCCGGGCGACGCGGCGGTGCCGGTCAGCTCCGGGCCGCCCTCCTGCTCGCGCGCCCACGCGTGCACGCGCTGCGTCGTGACGCCCCAGAGCATGATCAGCGCCGGATCGAGCATCTCCTCCGGCACCGCGCCGACCGCGGGCGGCGGCGTCCACTCGCCGAGCCGCTCGAGGATCTCCTTGCGCCGCGCGACGATCGGGGGCCAGTACTGCGGCCCGCGGGCCGGCCCGCCGGTCGCCCACGTCAGCGCCAGCTCGTCGAGCGCCTCGTACACCTCGAGCCGCGTCAGCTGGAAGATGTCGTCGCGGTCCCCGAAGAACCCATGCGCGACGAACAGGTCGCCGAACTCGCGGATCTTGTTCCACCACTCCGTGAGGAACCAGTAGTCGCAGATGAACTTGTGCTCCTCGACGTACGGGAAGACCGTGCGCGAGAGCGCGAGCAGCTCCTCGAACCCCTTGCGCGCGTCGTCGCTCAGCAGCGCGGCGTACTCCGTCGCGAGCTTCTCCCGCGTCTCGGCGATGTGCTCGGACGGCCGCTCGATGTCCGCGCCCGCGTTCAGCGCGCCGATGTGGCCGATCAGCGACGCGTACGGGATCCGCGGGTCGTCGAGCCAGCTCGTGTACGTGTGGTAGAGGCCGTCGCCGGTCGCCATGTGGAACCAGGGCTCCTTGACGTTCTCGAGCTCGGCGAGCCACGCGCGCCCGGCGTCGCTCTGCGCGAGCTCCGCGTCGATCTCCTCGGGCGAGCGCCCCTCGACGAACGCGCCGTCGACGCCCGTGTCGATGGCGAGCCGCGCGAGCCGCCGCAGCTCGGCATCGGGCCGGAACAGGAGCACGTCGAGCCCGGCGACCATCTGCGCGATGTGCTGGTCCGGGATGTCCGGCAGGTTCGCCTTGCACAGCTCGGCGAAGGTCATGTACGCGCCGTAGCCGAGCAGGAGGAACTCGAAGTGGTGCTGCCACATCAGGTCGAGGAGCCGGAGCGCGTGCCGGTACGCCTGGATGACGGCGCAGTAGCTCGTCTCCGCGTCCTCGAACGCGACCGCGTCGGGCTCGTACTCGCCGAGCTCGGGCACGCGGAGCTCGCCGAGCTCCGCGATCAGCGCGTCCATCTTCGCGCGCCACTTCCCGTAGAGCTCGTCCCAGTTCGCGTAGTAGTAGCCGGCGCGCGCCTGGAAGTACCCGGCGCGCTCGCCGATCTTGGCCGGATTGAGGACCGGGTTGCCGGAGATGTAGATGTAGCCGTTGATGCAGCGCCAGTCGATGCCCATCGCCGGCGGGACGGCGAAGACGCGGTTCTGCCAGTTGCCGATCGCCTGGTAGGGGCTGTCGACGCAGATCGCGTCGAACGCCGGCATCGGCACCGGGAAGTGCATCGAGTTCCAGAACCAGAAGCGCTGCTCGTCCGCCTCGCGGCGCTCCTCGTCGAAGCGCGCGTAGTACGGGTACATCTCCTCCCAGCCCTCGCAGCCGGGCGGAGTCTCGATCTCGTACGGGCTCGGGAACGAACCGACGGACGACGGTGCTGCCATGGGGACTCCCTCCTCGAAGCCGGGCCGCGCCCGGGACGCCGCGCAGGTGCGCACCTGTTTCTACACCGTGGTGCTCGGCGATTCTTACCGCACAGGGAACGCCCGCGTGGGCTCGGGGGATGTACGCTCGCCCCGACAGCTGCGGCGGCGTCGAGGGGGAGGCAGGCCCATGCCGGGCGTTCACAGCCACGCAGCCGAGAACTTCGAGCTCCGGCTCGAGGGCGTCTCGTGCGGATTCGTCAAGTCGATCGGCGGAGGCGACATCTCGGCGGACGTGATCAAGGAGCCGGTCGGCCCGTCGTTCTTCGTCAAGAAGCACATCGGCCAGCCGAGGTACGGGGAGTTCACGGCCCAGATCGGCTTCGGGATGGCGCCGCCGGTCTACGAGTGGATCGCCGCCTCGTGGAAGGCGGACTACTCGCGCAAGGACGGCGCGATCGTGGCGGCCGACGCCGACCTGAAGGCGCAGTCGGAGCGGCAGTTCTTCCACGCACTGGTGACCGAGGTGACGATCCCGGCCTGCGACGCCTCCTCGAAGGACCCCGCCTACCTGACGGTCAAGTTCGCGCCCGAGTACCTGAAGACCGTCAAGGGGAAAGGCAAGCTCGGCGTTCCCGCCGGCCAGCAGAGCCTGTTCCTGCCGTCGAACTTCCGGCTGGAGCTGGACGGGCTCGATTGCACGCAGGTGACGGCGATCGACGCGTTCACGGTCACGCAGTCGCTCGTCACCGACGACATCGGCGACGCGCGCGACTACGCGAGGGAGCCGGGCAAGCTGGAGTTCCCGAACCTGAAGGTGACGGTGGCCGAGACCGGGACTGCGACCTGGGAGAGCTGGTTCGAGGACTTCGTGATCAAGGGCCACAACGACGACGCGAAGGAGAAGGGCGGCGCCATCGTCTTCCTCGCGTCCGACCTGAAGACCGAGCTCGGCCGGGTCAAGCTCGTCAACGTCGGCATCTTCGCGCTGCGCGAGCCGAACCGCCGGGCGCACGACGAGTCGCTCGCCGCCGTGACCGCGGAGCTCTACTGCGAGCGCATGGAGTTCGTCGGCCCGCGGACGAAGGCGCCCTAGTTAGGAGCCGCGCGACGTATTCAGGTCGGCGGCGGCGCGAACGAGAGCCGTGAACGCCTTCCCGTCGATCGCCTCGCCTTCGTGGAAGTCGATGGCGCGCCTGACGTTGCCCTCGAGGCTCGAGTTGAACAGGCCCGCGGGGTCGTCCAGCGCCGCGCCCTTCGCGAAGGTCGTCTTCACCACGCTCTTGTAGGTCTCGCCGGTGCAGATCATCCCGTCGCGGTACCAGACGGGAACGCCCCTCCACTTCCACTCCTCGACCACGTCCGGGACGGCGTCCTTGATCAGCTCGCGGATCCGGGCGAGCGTCTCGCCGCGCCAGTCGTCCAGCTCCATGATCCTGCGGTCGATCAGCTCGGACGGCGACAAGGCAGTCTGCGGCTCGCGCGCCTTCACGTCAGCTCACCGCCTTCTCGACGAGCGCGCGGATCCTCGCCTCGTCGGCGGCGGTCAGCTTCGTCAGCGCCAAGGCGGTCGGCCACATCGCGCCGTCGTCGAGGTTCGCCGTGTCGCTGAGCCGAGCGTCGCATACCTCGACTTGAACTTCTGCCCGCTCTGGAAGAAGCAGACGACCGTGCCGTCCTTGGCGTACGCCGGCATCCCGTACCAGGTTCGCGGCTCGAGAGCCGGCGCGGCGGCCTTGACGATGGCGTGGATCCGCTCGGCCATCGCGCGATCCTTCTCGGGCATCTCGGCGATCTTCGCGAGCACGTCGCCCTCCCCGTCCGTCGAGCCCGCGCGCGATTCGCGGGCGCGCTCCTTCATCGCAGCCCGCTCCTCGGCCGTGAATGCACGGGACGTCTTGACGCGTTTCCTCTCGGCCACCTCGACGGTCATGCTAGATGCGGCTCCGCGACCGGCGCTTCTCGATTCCTGCTCGCCGGACGTTCGCCGTCACTCGCGATTGTGGGCATTTGCAGTGCAGCCGGGAGGCCAGCCGGTCGCTCATTGCGAGCGGATCAGCATCTCGGCCTGGCGCTCGAGGTCGACGTACGGCTCGCCGCTGACGTCCACCGCGACGCGATTGATCGTCCCGCCGGTGAACGCGTACGGAGGCTCGCCCGGGTAGTCGTCGGTCACCGGCTCGCCGCTGTGCCGTCCCACGAAGAGTCCCGAGCCGGCGATCGCGAATGCCCCGAGCTGCGTCTTGAGCTTGCCCTCCCCGACCTTCTGGTCGCCGTGGTAGAGGGACAACGTCCCGGTGGCGCCCATCGGCTCCATCCCTTCCTTCTCGAACGAGGCCGAGAGGATCAGGTTCTCGCCCGTGGGGATGTCCTCCGTGCCGACGATCATCTGCTCCTCGGCACCGACGAAGTTGTTGACGTAGTGGAGCCGGTTGTCCTTGACGTACAGCGCGTGGCCGCCGAAGCGCGACCCGATCGCGAAGAGCACGCCCTCGGCCCCCGGCGCCGGGATGTCGACGAGCGCGCCGATCACGAACGAGCGGTTCTTCGTGTTGACGGCCTGCCATTCGCTGACGGGCGCCGTGTCGGGGAAGTAGACATACCGGTTGCGCGGTCCGGCCAGCTGCGGCCTCGGGTCGGTCATGATCTCGACCGGAGTGCGGTCGTCGAGCGGGAAGGCGCCGTTCGCGCCGGCCTCCGAGAACCAGACGTTGACGAGCTCTCGCACCTTGTCAGGCTGCTCGGCGGCGAGGTTGTTGACCTCCGAGCGGTCGACGTCGACGTGGTACAGCTCCCACTCGTCGTCGTTGAAGTTGCCCCAGCCGGCGATGCACGGATGCGTCGTCACCGCCTTCCAGCCTTCATGCCAGATCGAGCGTGAGCCGAGCATCGCGTAGAACTGCGTCTTCCGCTTCGACTCGGACTTCGGGTCGTCGAGGCTCTCGCGCATGCTGACGCCGTCGATCGGCGACTGCGTGTGTCCCTTGATCGTCTCCGGCGCCTCGACGCCGAGGATGTCGAGGATGGTCGGGACGATGTCGATCGCGTGGTGGTACTGGTGGCGGATCTCGCCGCGCGCCTTCGTCCCGGCCGGCCACGCGATGATGCACGGGTCGCTCGTTCCGCCGTTGAACTCGTAGCGCTTCCACATCTTGAACGGCGTGTTGAAGGCCATCGCCCAGCCGTTCGGGTAGTGGTTGTACGTCTTCGTGCCGCCGAGCTCGTCGATCATCGCCAGGTTCTGGGCGAGGTCGTCGGGGACACCGTTCGCGAACTTCATCTCGTTCACGGAGCCGTCGGGTCCGCCCTCGCCGCTCGCCCCGTTGTCGGAGACGACGACGATCATCGTGTTCTCGAGCAGGTCATTCGCCTCGAGGTAGTCGAGCAGGCGCCCGATGTGGAAGTCGGCGTGCGCGAGGAACCCCGCGTACACCTCCGCCATCCGCGCGAACAGCTTCTTTTCGTCGTCGTTCAGCGAGGCCCAGGGCCGCGTGACGTCGAGCATCGGGAACGGCTTTCCCTCCGGCCCTGTGCGCGTCTGATCGCCGATCGGGTTGATCGGCGGCAGTTCGGTGTCGCCAGGGACGATGCCGAGCTCCTTCTGCTTCGCCAGCGTCTGCTCGCGGATCGCCTCGTAGCCCATGTCGAAGCGGCCCTTGAACTTGTCGATCCACTCCGTCGGCGCGTGATGCGGCGCGTGGCAGGCACCGGGCGCGTAGTAGAGGAAGAACGGCTTCTCCGGCGCGACGGCCTTGGCGTCGCGGATGAACTCGAGCGCCTTGTCCGTGATGTCGTCGGTGAGGTGGTAGCCCTCGTCCGGTGTCCGCGGCTGGTCGACGGGGTGGTTGTCGTAGACGAGGTCGGGGTACCACTGGTTCGTCTCGGCGCCGAGGAACCCGTACCAGCGCTCGAAGCCCCGGCCCGTCGGCCAGTTGCGACGCGTCGCGGCGAGGTTCATCTCGTCGGTCGGGCAGAGGTGCCACTTGCCGACCATGTAGGTGTTCCAGCCGCGTTCGCCGAGGATCTCCGACAGCATCCCGTTCTCGGGCGGAACCGTCCCGCTCGCGTTCGGGAAGCCGATCGCCGCCTCGGTGATGCACGCCATGCTGTTCCGCGTGTGATTACGCCCCGTCAGCAGGCACGAGCGCGTCGGCGAGCACAGCGCGGTTGTGTGAAACTGCGTGTAGCGGACGCCCGCATCGACGATGCGGTCGATGTTCGGCGTCTCGATCGGCCCCCCGTAGCAGCTCATCGCGGAGAAGCCCACGTCGTCGAGGACGATGTAGAGGACGTTCGGCGCACCGTCCGGTGCACGAGGCGGCTCGAACGGCCCCCAGTCCGGCGTCGAATCGCGGATATCGACGTTGATCACGCCCTGGAACGGCTGCGGCATGCCATCTCCCCCTCGGGTCCGGTCGACGATTCAGGCGGTTTGCGGCGACTCGCCGGGGTTATAACAATCGGCACCCGGACGACGCGGCCGGGTCGAAGACGTCGCGAAGTGCCCGCTAAACGCGGTCTGCATGCTTCTGTTGTCTCATTCGACAACTGACCATACGATGAAGGGATGAAACTGAGCACCGCCCTGCCGCCCGGACCGCCTGTCCTCGCAGTCGAGCATTTGACGAAGCAGTTCGGTGAGCGGACCGCCGTCGACGACGTGTCGTTCGGCGTGGCGGCGGGTGAGGTGTTCGGTTTCCTCGGTCCCAACGGGGCGGGCAAGACGACAACGGTGCGCATGCTTGCAACGGTGATCTCGGCGAGCTCGGGCTCTGCGGTCGTCGCGGGCATCCAGCTGACGCCGGAGAACGGGCTCGAGATCAGGCAGCGGATCGCGGTCATGCCTGAGAACCCGGGTCTCTACCTGCGCTTGACCGTGAGTGAGAACCTCGAGTTCTTCGCCAGCCTGTACGGCGTCGGCAACACGAAGCAGCGGATCCTGCAGGCGCTCGAGGGAGTGAACCTGGTCGATCGCGCCAACGACCTCTGCGGCAGCCTCTCCAAAGGGCTGCGCCAGCGGGTCGGGTTGGCGCGCACGCTGCTCAGCGACCCGGCGATCGTCTTCCTCGACGAACCCACCTCCGGCCTCGACCCGGTCGCGAGCCGGGAGGTGCACGACTTGATCGACGGGTTGCGCGATCGGGGTGTCACCGTGTTCCTCACCACGCACCGGCTCGAGGAAGCTGAACGGCTCTGCGACCGGGTCGCGATCCTGAACACCAGCCTGCGCACGATCGGGCGACCGGACGAGTTGCGCGAGCGCCTCTTTGCGAAAGCGCTGATCGTCCAAACCGCAGCGCCGCTACCCGATCCCGACCGGGTGTTCGCCGTCCCCGGGATCGAGAGCTGGCGCCCGGACGGCACCGCGCGCTACGTGCTGTCGGTGAGCGACCCGCACACGGCAGCTCCGAAGGTCACCCGCGCGCTCGTCGCTGCCGGCGCGGACCTCCTCTTGCTCACTGAAGACCGGCACTCGCTCGAGGACGTCTACCTCGAGCTTATAGACGACGACGTCGAGGCACAGCGATGAGCACGAAGCGAGTGGGGGCTGTCGTACGCAAGGAGGTCTTCGAGTTCCGGCGCAACCGCTTGGTGATCGCGACGATGGCGCTGATGCCGCTCGCCTTCGTGAGCGTCCCGCTGCTCATCATCCTCTTGACCCCTGCATCCGCCTCGGTCGCGCAGGCCGAAGCCGCGGTGGGCGTGGTGTCGCTCATGCTGCTCATCGTCCCGGTTGTGATCCCGCCGGTGCTCGCCGCCTACGCAGTCGTCGGCGAACGCGACCAAGGAACGCTCGAGCCCATTCTCACCGCACCGATCCGCGGCTCCGAGCTTCTG
>Ga0335081_10017003_pt1 | contig 11782 bp, 10 predicted proteins | sample Lox_Sample_35_FD_206713 | JGI IMG/M metagenome (GOLD analysis project Ga0335081, IMG submission 206713) | Soil microbial communities from Loxahatchee National Wildlife Refuge, Florida, United States - Lox_Sample_3.5 | ecosystem: Environmental > Terrestrial > Soil > Wetlands | place: USA... | reverse complement strand
AGGACCTTTGAGAGGGCAGCATGACGGCCATCGGCCGTTCGCCTATTGCGTTACGGTAGCCTGATAGCTGACGGCCTGCCAGTGTCCGCTATGCCGGACCCAGACGCGCGTATAGCGGTACGGTCCGCTGAAATCTTCGCCCAACTGGTGGCCTTTCACATCGGCGCGCGCGGTGACGATTGCGGTATCGCCATAGACTCGCACCACCATATCAGTCACGTCGATCGACTCGTAACGAAGCTGCCCGCTCTTGCGGGCGGCGATTGCGTCCTGTTTGGTTGTGATCTGGCCGAGGGGCGTGATCGCAACATAGTCCTCGGCCAAGGTTCGCTGGGAAAAGTCGGCGTCGCGATGCAGGCTGGCTTCTTTGGCGAGACGCTCCATTTCAATGATCTCCCGGATGGTTGACTGTTCCGGCTCGAAGTTGGGCCGGGGACGAACCGCCACATGCTGAGCGGCAAAGGCTGGAACCGTCAGGAGCCCGGAGAACAGAAACACGAGACACTTGTTGATCACGACGAGACCTCCGCAGTCTGCAAGGGGACAGAGATCTGCTGGACCCAGTTACGCACCTTTGGATGCACAGGTTCCGTGGAAAATTCCCGAGCTCAAGAAGATTCTCATAACTTGCGGGCGGAGGTCCATTCCTCGGCAACAACCACCGTGTCCGACGGTCCGTTCTAGTAGAATCAAACGTTCCTGCGGCAAAACAGTAGGTGCAGAAACATGACCGACGTTCGGCGGGGCCTGATCATCGTGAACACCGGTCCGGGGAAAGGCAAGACGACAGCGGCTATGGGCACCGCCTTGCGAGCGGTCGGACAAGGAATGCGGGTGCTCATGCTGCAGTTCTTGAAAGGATCGTGGCACTACGGTGAACTCGACGCGGTGCAGGCGTTTGGCGAGAAGTTCATTATGAAACAGATGGGGCGCGGCTTCGTGAAGGTGGGAGCGGAGAAACCCGATCCCGAAGACGTACGAATGGTGGAGGAGGCTTGGGCCGAAGCAGCGAAGGCGATCCGCTCAGGCGATTGGGACCTGGTGATCCTGGATGAAATCAACTACGCCATCAGCTACGGCATGCTGGATCCGGCGAAAGTGGTGGAGAGCCTCAAGAACAAACCGGAAATGGTGCACGTTATCTTGACGGGCCGCAATGCGCATCCCACAATTATCGAGGTGGCGGATACGGTGACCGAGATGCGCCAAGTCAAGCATGCCTACGAAAAGGGAGTAATGGCGCAGCGGGGAATTGAGTACTGAGCAGCGAGCACGAAGCAGCGAGGTGGGGATTACCAGGTACGCGGTACTAGATACTAAGAACTTACCGACAACTGGCAACTGCTCTTATGGCATGGTTTAAACGCGAATCCGGGGAACTGGACACTTCGGGCGTCAAAACGGTCCGCACCGAAGGCTTGTGGGTCAAGTGTGAGAGCTGCCGGCAGATCATCTGGAAAAAAGACCTGGAAGAGAATCTGAATGTTTGCCCCAAGTGTGCGAAACACTTCCGCATCGACGCACGAACGCGGCTGGCTATGTTGCTGGATGACGGCCAGTACGAAACCTTCGACGCCAACCTTAGCTCGATCGATCCTCTCAAGTTCGTCGATCTGAAACCCTACGCCTCCCGCTTGCGGCAGGCACAGCGCGACACCGGTCTGAAGGATGCCGTCATCAATGCGCAAGGTAAATTGCAGGGGCGGCCGGTGATTGCCAGCGTGATGGAATATTCGTTCATCGGTGGCAGCATGGGTACGGTGGTGGGAGAAATGATCACCCGGGCGATCGAGCGTGCCGCCGAAACCCGCACGCCGCTCGTCATCGTGTCGGCCTCGGGCGGGGCCCGAATGATGGAGGGGGTGGTCAGTCTGATGCAACTCGCTAAGATTTCCGCTGCCCTGGCCCGGTTGAACCAGGCTAAGGCTCCCTATATCTCAATTCTGACCGACCCCACCACCGGCGGGGTAACCGCGTCGTTTGCTATGCTCGGCGACCTGAACGTGGCCGAACCGGGCGCGCTGATCGGCTTTGCCGGACCGCGGGTGATCGAGCAGACCATCCGTCAGAAGCTGCCGCAAGGCTTCCAGAGGAGCGAGTTTCTCCTGGAGCACGGGATGCTGGATGCCGTTGTCCCGCGCAAAGAGCTGAAGCCATATCTCGCACGTGCGCTGGATTTTATGGCAGGAGCAACTGTCAGCCGCAAGCCTTCAGCCGCCAGCTAGGCGCAGCCTGCGGCTCCCCTGTCCCCTGGTCCAGCGTCGGCGCATGTCGCGACTTCTTGAGTCGCAGGCTCTGCTGATAACCTACAGGTTCAAGTTGGCTGATTGCTGAGGGGCGATGGCTGAGAACTGTTACCAGACCGCCGTTTCGCGCATGTTGGCACTGGGCCACGAACTGGCACAGACGCCTTCCCACAAATTCGATCTTGCCCACATGCGGGTGCTGCTTGCGGCTTTGAATCATCCTGAGAGGCGATTTCCCGGCGTGCTCATCGCCGGGACGAATGGCAAAGGCTCGACTGCAGCCACGCTTGCGTCGATTCTGCGCGCCTCAGGCTTGAAGACCGGCCTCTACACTTCGCCTCACCTGGTTCGCATCAACGAGCGCATTCGGATTAACGACGAGCCACTCGGCGATGACGATTTTGCCCGGCTCCACGGGGAAATTGATTCCGTAGCCGAAGGGTTGGTGGAGCGGGGAGCGCTGCCCTGGCATCCCAGCTTTTTCGAGATGATGACTGCGATTGCGTTTGAGTATTTCGCACAGCAAAGGGTAGAGATCGGGGTGCTCGAGGTGGGGATGGGCGGGCGGCTGGATGCCACGAATGTGGTCGAGCCTGCGCTGAGCATTATTACCGATATCTCGCTCGATCATCAAAAATACCTGGGTGATACCGTTGCAGAAATTGCCCGCGAGAAAGCGGGAATTATTCGTCGCTCCGGCGTGGTTGTAACGCTGCCCCAGCAGCCCGAGGCCAACGATGTGATCGGCAATACCGTTCTTGAACTCGATGCGCGCGCAGTCAACGCGGTTCCCTATGTGCCCCCGGTTTCGCCGGGAAGCACGCATTACCTGGTACCCGGCAGGTCGGACACACGCTCTAATGGCGGAAACACAAAAGAACTGGAGCGGCCGGCGTACCGCTATCCTCTGCAAGTGATGGGCGAGCAGATTCTGGTGCAAACGCCGCTCGTCGGGCGCCATCAGCTGCGCAACGTCGCGCTGGCCATTGCCGCGGCCGTAGAGATGAGCCAACGCTTTCACATCACGACGCAGACCATCGAGCGAGGTATCCGCGAGACGCATTGGCCCGGTCGCTTTCAGATCGTCGCGCCCCATGCCGCGTGGCCGGAGATCGCCCTCGATGTGGCGCATAATCCGGCCGGAGCCTGGGCCTTGCGTTCCGCCCTTTCAGAGCGCTATGGAGACCGTCCGCTACTTTTTGTTTTTGGCGCCATGCGCGACAAGGCGATCGCGGAAATGGCCGAGATTCTTTTTCCGCTGGCGCAGCGGGTAATCGCCACACAACCGGAGAATCCGCGCTCTGCAACCCCGGAGGAAATCCAGAGCGCAGCGAGAAGAACCGGTACAGAAGTCGTCGAGTCCATCGGGGATGTAGCCTCGGCGCTGGAACTCGCGAAAGAAATTGCGGCCAAGGAAGTGCCAATCATCATCACTGGCTCGATTTATCTTGTCGGCGAGGTTATTCGTCTGCTTGGCGTAAAAGCCTGAATGCTGCCTGCGGCGCTACGGAAACTCCGTGCATCTGGTGTCCTCGGTGTCTGGCTTTTCTTGACGATTTTCCGGTACGCGCACTTTTCCCCTAAAATGAAACGGTGCCGCAAGTAAATTCAGAATTGCATCAGGTTGAGTCTGTATCAGCCGCGGATTCGCTAGCATCACCGCGGCGAAGTCCTCATGCCATCCCCGGCGCCAGGTACGGGTGGCTCAGCCGTCTGCGTTCCTATTTCATTCTCGATCCTCTGATCTGGTTCTATACCCTGCTCATGGGCTTGCTCGCTCTTCCCGGCGGCCTGTTGGATCGCAGCGGACGCCGTCTGCATTGGTTTTCGCGCGCCTGGTCGTGGCTGATCATGCAGACGATCTTCTCTCCCGTGAAGGTCATGGGAATGGAGAAAATCGATACCTCAAAGCCTTACGTTTACGCCGTGAATCACGCCTCGGCTCTGGACATTCCGGTCCTGTATGTCCACCTGCCATTTCAATTCCGCATCGTGTTCAAGAAGGAATTGTTGTCCTACCCGGTAGTCGGATGGCAACTAAAACGCTCGGGTCAGATCTGCATCGACCAGCAGAATCCCTCGCGTTCGATCGGCAGCATTCGTTCGGCGGTGAAAAGCCTGAAAGCTGGCGTGCCGCTGGTGATTTTCCCCGAAGGCGGGAGAACGCCCGACGGGGAGATCAAACCATTCCTGCCGGGAGCGTTTTTTCTTGCCCTGAAAGCACAAGTGGAGATCGTTCCAGTGGCGCTGGTCGGTACCTATGAGCTTTTGCCCATGGACACTTATCACATCAAGTGCCGCCCGCTGGAAATGCGGGTGGGCGCGCCCCTCTCGACACAGGGCATGACCCTGCGTGACCTCGAGACGCTCTCGGCGAGGGTGCAGAAGGCCGTAGAAGAACTCTACTACCGGAAATAAGCCCGTTCTGCGATCAGCTAAGCAGGAGTGCCCGGGGAAGCCGCATCAAACGTTCGCAGCCCGCTAGGCGGCTTTGTTGTGATCATCGCACAGCCGCTGGTAGTACTCCCTTCCTCGTTGATAGCCACGGGTGAAGGGTTCTTCGACCTGTGCCCCGGGATGCTCGCGCTGAACATCCTCGAGCGCAGCATCCATCTCCGCCGAAACCTGATCGAACTCCATGCAGCGGGTTCGGGCATGTAATGCGGCCTCGAATCCCATGCGATAGAATTTCTCGTCGTTGCTGAAGTTCCGGCCCGTGCCCGAGTAATGATTTTCTTCGGCGCTACGCAGCCCAATCCACCACCGTTCGCGGGCGGCATCGACCGACTCCGCTCCCTCGCTCTTCAGCAATTCGCGGAAGGCCGCGGCCGTAGTTTCATCTTCAGCCAGAGCAACGACCACCGTGCGGCCCCTGCGTAAGGCATCTTCGTAGACGAAAATCTCGTCCTCAGGAAGCCCTTCTGAGGTAGATTCCTCCAGCCTGCCACCGGCACTGGCCCCAATGGTCGCGCCCGCTGCACCCAGGATTCCCGCGCCCAGCAAGCCCAGGGCCGTGATCGGCCCGACGCCGGGAACCAGGGCCATGAGCAGAGAACCGCCGGTAATTCCCAGTCCGCCGCCAACCAGAGCGCCGATTGCTTTCCCCATGCCCGGCTGTTCCGTGGCATCGATAGGGACCGAGCGCGTTTCCTGCTCGATCTGCTCATCGGTTCCGGGTGTCAGCAGCGTGAGCCTGTCTGCCGGAATCCCTGACTGGTGGGCTTCGCGGAGAGCGTGTTCCGCATCGGAGCGCGTTTTGAACACTGCGCTGACAGCTTCCATAAGTCACCCCATCCCCTGATCGAGTCGGACAGCTATTAAACCTTCGATGTAAGCAGCTTCCCCGGTTCCATCGCCTAAAACAGGCGGAGCCAAGTATACCGAACGCGCAAACCCCGTCAAACTCGCCCGGTTGCGGCCCGCCGTGCCTGCGCGCAATATCCTCCGTCCACCAACCAGCGACGAAGCCGGCGATTTCCGCCGACTTGGCATTTCTCCATGAAATAGGAAACATGATAATTTTCGGGGCAACGAGGGTTCAAAACTTTCTGCGTAACTTTTTTTCGCGCCACCCGTTACCCTTATGTACGACGAAATGTAAGGCCCCGCGGAGAACCGGTTGAAGGCTCTGAAGAAAGAAGCGGACGAGCGGCTTCTGATCGAGGCGGCACAGAAGGATCCTGCGCGCTTTGCGGAGCTTTACGAAAACAACTTCGAACGGATCTACGCCTACATTGTGCGGCGGGTGGGGAACCGTGCCGAAACAGAGGACTTGACGGCCGAGGTGTTTCACCAGGCGCTGGCCAATTTGCAGCGATTCGAGTGGCGCGGGATTCCGTTTTCTGCCTGGCTGTTCCGCATCGCAGGAAATCTGATTTCGGATCGCCGGGAACGCTCCGGGCGGGAACAGATTGCCGACGATCCGGCCGTGATCGACTCCGTTCCAGCAAGTCCGGCAGAGTTCGAAGAAGTGGAACGGCGCGCGAGTTTGTTTCGTCTGGTTGACTCTTTGCCAGCTGAACAACGGCGGGTGGTGGCCTTGCGATTTGTGGAGCAGAAAAGCATTAAGCAGGTGGCGCAGGAGATTCACAAGAGCGAGGGCGCAGTGAAGCAGTTGCAGTTTCGGGCGATCACCACGCTGCGCTCCCGCATGGAGGGTGCCGATGCCTAAGCGCTCTCTGAATCCGGAGAACGAGCAAAAGAAAATCGACCAGCTGAACCAGGCCGTCGACGCCATGCTGGCGCGGACAGACGGGAGACCTCCAAAGCCTGGAGCGGGAATCGAGCCACTGGTGCGCATCGCGGCAGAATTGCGCAATCTGCCGAGCGCAAGCTTCAAGGCACGATTGAAATCTGAATTGGGAGGTAAGAAACCTATGTCTACTGTGGCAGAGCCTGTTGCCGCCATCCGGGTGACCGCATCACCAAGATTGGCATTTCGAGATCCCGCCAAAGCGATTGAGTTTTACCAGCGCGCTTTGGGCGCAAAAGAAACATTCCGCTTCGAGGTTGGCGGAACCATCCCTCATGCCGAGCTCAAGATCGGCGATTCCACGATTGATATAACCGGCGAGTGGCCTGAGGGTGGCCGCTTCAGCGCTGAAACGCTGGGGAATTCACCGGTCTGGATGACAGTTGAGGTCCCCGATGTCGACACCTTTGCGCAGCATGCTGTCGCGGAGGGAATGAAGCTGGTGCGCCCCCCCCAAAACCAGTTCTACGGGCACCGCGACGCGACCCTGCAGGATCCGTTTGGCTATACCTGGGGTGTCTACACCGTGAAGGAAGAAATGTCGGTCGAGGAGATGCATCGGCGGATGAAGGGCGAATCGACCGGCCCGGAGGGCGGTCGCATGAAACCGGCGACCGGGGTGGATCCGGTACCGCGCGGCTTCCGCACGGTGACCCCGTATCTGGTGGCGGAGGACGGCAATGCGCTGATCGATTTTGTGCTGAAAGCTTTCGGCGCGGAAGAGGTTTTGCGGATTCCCACTCCGACCGGCGTGCACGGCGAGGTTCGCATCGGCGACTCGATGATGATGATCGGCGGCGGCGTTGCAGGGAAAAAGTTTCCCGCTACGCTGCACCCTAACGCCTTGCACGTTTACGTGAAGGATGCCGATGCCGCCTATAAGAGCGCACTTGCGGCAGGAGCCACCTCGCTCGACGGACCGCGCGACCAGGACTACGGCGAGCGCTCAGCCACGGTGAAAGACACGGCGGGAAATTTCTGGTATATCGCCACAAGCAAGGGCGAGAGCTATGTTCCCAAGGGTCTGAACAATGTGAATGTGTATTTGCATCCCCGGCGCGCCGAGCCCCTGATCGGCTTCATGAAACGTGCCTTTGAAGCGCAGGAAGTCGCCAAGTACGCGTCGCCCGACGGCGTGGTTCATCATGCCGTGGTTCGCGTAGGCGATTCGGTTGTGGAGATGGGCGAAGCTCACGAAAGGTATCAAACTATGCCCGCGATGTTCTATCTCTACGTACCGGATTGCGATGCAGGATACCGCCGCGCGTTGGCGGCAGGAGCGAAGTCATTGCACGAACCCACGGACCAGCCTTACGGCGATCGTAACTCTGCCGTAACCGATGACTTCGGCAACACGTGGTACATGGCTACGCACATAAAAGATGTCGAGGGATAGTTTCCCGACACCGAAGGCGTCCCCAAGGCCCGCGTTTTCACGGTAGACCCCCGGCTTGAGCCGGTGCGGCGAAGGCGCGGGCTGGGGGATTTCCTGCAGCGGGCTGGCGCTTCGGCGACGGCGCCGCTACACATCCATACTGCAGCGAGTGAGCCGAGCACCTGCCGTGCGGACTTATAATCTGTGCGATGGAAACCACGCTGCCACTGCCTGGGATTCGCCTGGACCGGCAGAGTCCTTACCTGCGCCTGCTCTGTATCAATATTTTCGTCCGCGATCAGGATCGCAGCATGCATTTTTATGTCGACCAGCTTGGATTCGGCCTGGTGGTCGACGAGAATTATGAATCGGCGGGACGCTGGCTGGCGGTCGCGCCTCCAGACGGCAACACGGTTCTTGCCCTCATCACTCCCAAACGGAAGTCGGAAGATTACAAGCTGATAGGCCGCTCCAAACACGCCGTGCTCGTCACCGAGGATGTCGTCGCGAAGTTCGAGGAGTGGAGCAAGCGCGGCGTTCGCTTTCACCATCCCCCGCAGACCACGCTGTGGGGAGGCATCTTCACCCGCTTCGATGACCCCGATGGAAACTCCTTTACGCTCGTAGGCCGCGATGATTTTGTCCGAGAAATCGAGGCCGAGCGCCGCGCCGCGGCGGAGAAGCTCGAAGCCGAACGTCGCGCCGCGCAGGAATTGGACATCGCCAAGCGCGTGCAGTCGCGGCTCTTTCCACAAACCTCGCCGCCGCTCAAGACGCTCGACTACGCTGGAGTTTGCGTACAGGCGCGGGAAGTGGGCGGCGATTATTACGACTTTCTGAATCTCGGCCAGTCCCGCCTCGGGCTGGTGATTGGCGATACCTCGGGCAAAGGGATCGGCGCGGCTCTGCTGATGGCGAACCTGCAGGCAAATCTTCGCAGCCAGAGCGCGATTGCCATGGAGCAGCCGCAGAAGTTCCTGCAATCGGTGAATCAACTCTTCTACCAGAACACCAGCGAAAGCGCCTACGCCACTCTCTTTTTCGGCGAATACGACGATCGCACACGCCGCCTGCGCTATGCCAACTGCGGCCACTACGCGCCGATGCTTCTTCGCCGTGATAATACCTTGGATCGCCTGGATTCCACGGGCACGGTGCTGGGATTGTTTCGCGACTGGGAGTGTTCCGTCGCCGAGCACTCCGTCTCGGCCGGAGACACGCTTGCCCTCTACACCGACGGCATCACCGAGTCTTTCGACGATGCAGAGGACGAGTTCGGCGAGGAGCGCCTGATTGATCTTTTACGGAAAAACCGTGAGCGGAACGCGCAGGAGACGCTGGCGGCGATCCTGGACCAAGTGCAGCAGTTCAGCGGCAACAAACAGCACGACGACATCACGCTGATTGTGGCGAAGGGCAGGGGAGATTGATCAGGTGAGGCCGCCCCCGCATCACTCTTCTGCACCTCGCCAAAACCGGACCGCCCTGGCGTATCACGATCCTGGGACTTTGGTAGACAATCGAGCTCCGGAAGCGCTTCGCTGGCTTCTTTACACCGAAGGTATGAGTTCTGCCACCACGACCTTCAGTAGCGTTACTGCCTTCGTATTTCCAATCTTCCTGATTGAGAAATGCGACATCAACTCTCCACACTGCTACCAATTTACCCGGTTTCATGCGCTTGGTTTGGTCTACCCCATATCGCCAGACAATATACCAGCCGGGATGATCGTAATGGGACTGCAGAGCCCAAGTCCGAGTTGAGGCTTTTGATTCCAAGGCGTGCTCGGGCGGTGGATTTAGCCTGCCTCGCACCGGGCTCCGCGTACACCCGTCGAAGGCGGGCGGAATCCTCCAGATTCCTCCTCGGCCTTTGCGCAGCTTCTCTTTCTCAGCGTGCGTGTATTCCTTCAAGCCGTAAGGGGGGTCGGTGACAATTGCGTGGATCGAATTCGCCGCTTGTGCTTCCATCCACTCGGCGCAATCCCCCAAAAACAAACTGTAGGCAACCCCACGGAAGCGGGAGGCAATTTGAGATTCTCCACTCGGGGCTGTTGCAGCCATATGGGATAAGTAACACGATTCGGGTCTTAATGGACACACCAAAGGCTGTGGAAGACTGAGAAACAGTGTTTTGCAGCGATTAAGCTTTCTGGACTTGGTTTGACCCTCCCCCACCGCTCCAATAGACTGAAATATTCAGTCCACGTGCAGGTTTTCAGCTTATGGCAGACAGCATCCATATCAAGCTCCCCGATGGGAGCGTCAGGGAAGTGCCCAAGGGCACCACGGCGCTCGAAGTCGCCAAGTCAATCAGTCCACGGCTTGCGGATGCCGCGCTGGTGGCCCAAACCAACGGCGACCTTATCGATCTCGCGCGCCCGCTCGAAAAAGATACCGACCTCCGCCTCATCACCGAAAAAGATCAAGAGGCGCTGGAAGTTTACCGGCATTCGTCGGCGCACCTGCTAGCGGCGGCTGTGCTCGAGCTTTTCCCTGAGACCAAACTCGGCCACGGTCCCGCGACCGAGAGCGGATTCTTCTACGACTTCTACCGCCCGACCCCGTTTACGCCGGAAGATCTGGAAAAGATCGAAAAGAAAATGCAGGAACTGGTGCAGCAGAACATTCCTTATGCGCGCGAGTTCCTGCCACGCGAGCAGGGCCTGGCGGAGTTCAAAAAAGAAGGCGACTTCATGAAGTGCCATTTCATCGAGCAGTTCACCAGGCCCGATGAAAAAATTTCGCTCTATCGCACCGGCAAGTTCGTCGACTTCTGCCGCGGTCCGCATATTCCTTCGACCGGAAAGATCAAAGCGTTCAAGCTGTTTAATATTGCCGGCGCATACTGGCTGGGCGACGAAAAGAATCCGCAGCTGCAGCGCATCTACGGCACCTCGTTTTTTTCGAAGAAAGATCTCGACAACTATCTCAACCAGGTCGAAGAGGCGAAAAAGCGCGACCATCGCGTGCTGGGCAAGCAGCTCGACCTGTTTTCCATTCAGGAACTGGCGGGGCCGGGACTGATTTTCTGGCATCCCAAGGGCGGCCTCATCCGCAAGCAGATGGAAGACTGGATGCGCGAGCAGTACATCAAGCGCGGCTACTCGCTCGTCTACACGCCGCACGTGTCGCGGCGGCAGTTGTTCTACACCTCGGGGCATGAAGGCTATTACTCGCAGAACATGTTCGACGCGATGGAGCTCGACGACGCCGAGTACCGGCTGAAGCCCATGAACTGCCCCGGCCACATTTTGATTTACAAGGATTCGCTGAAATCGTATCGCGACCTGCCAGTGCGGCTGGGCGAACTGGGGACTGTATATCGCTACGAGCGCTCGGGCGTGATGCATGGGTTATTGCGGGTTCGAGGTTTCACGCAAGATGACTCGCATATTTTCTGCACGCCAGAGCAGGTGGAAGGCGAGATTACCGGCTGTCTTGAGTTTGCCCTAGATGTTTTGAAAGATTTCGGTTTCGACCAATTCCAGACGGAACTTTCTACTTGGGATCCGAACGACCGGAAAAATTTTGTGGGCAGCGAGGAACAGTGGGTTCATGCCACCGAGTCGCTGGAGAAGGTTCTGAAGGGCAAGAATGTCGATTACAAGACGATCCCGGGCGAGGCTGCGTTTTACGGGCCGAAGATCGATATTAAGCTGGTGGACGCCATCGGGCGATTGTGGCAGCTCTCGACCGTGCAGGTCGATTTCAACCTGCCGCAGCGTTTCGGGCTGGAGTACGTGGCGGAAGACGGCTCGCGCAAGCAGCCAGTCATGGTGCACCGGGCTCTCTTTGGTTCTGTCGAGCGGTTTTTCGGCGTGCTGATTGAGCACTATGCGGGAGCGTTTCCAGTGTGGTTGTCGCCAGTGCAGGCAGTGATGATTCCCATCAGCGAGCGCCATGCCG
>Ga0335081_10017002_pt1 | contig 11782 bp, 11 predicted proteins | sample Lox_Sample_35_FD_206713 | JGI IMG/M metagenome (GOLD analysis project Ga0335081, IMG submission 206713) | Soil microbial communities from Loxahatchee National Wildlife Refuge, Florida, United States - Lox_Sample_3.5 | ecosystem: Environmental > Terrestrial > Soil > Wetlands | place: USA... | reverse complement strand
AAAGCTTTCTCATGCCTGGCCGTCCGGACGAACCATGTAGCCGACGCCGCGCACGGTGTGAATCAATTTTGCACGGCCGGGCGAGTCAACCTTGTTGCGCAACAGGTGCATAAAAGCGTCGAGCGTGTTCTCTTCGATGTCGCGGTCCAATCCCCAGACCGACTCGATCAGGGCGCGCCGCGGAACGACTTTCCCCGCGCGGTACATGAGACGCTCGAGCAGGTTGTATTCGGTGCGACTCAATGCGAGCCGATCGTCTCCGCGCTGCACCTCCCGGCTGGCCGGATCGAGAACCAGATCTGCAATTCGCAGGTGCGTGTCCGCACCGGCCAGCGCTCGGCGCTTCACAGCGCGCAGCCGCGCCACGAGTTCCTCGAACGAAAATGGCTTCGTCATGTAGTCGTCGGCGCCGAGGTCGAGACCACGAACGATGTCGGGAACGGAATCGCGGGCCGTCAGCATTAGGATGGGAGTGCGGACTTTTTCCGCGCGCAAACGTTTGGCCAGTTCGTATCCGCTGAGCTTGGGCATCATCACGTCGAGGATGATGACGTCAAACTCGTAATCCCTGGCGAGCGCGAGACCTTCTGCGCCGTCGGACGCACAGGTCGCCGTGTGTCCTTCTTCCGTCAATCCCTTGCGAAGAAGGTCGGACATGCGCGCCTCGTCTTCGACGATGAGCAACTTCATTGCGGTATTCGCATCCGACGCCAGGCCTGTCTTCCATTAGTGTAGAGCAACAGTGTGCGGCGATGATAACTAACGTCAGTTGATGCTGTGATGGGCGCGCTCGACGCGGACATGAGTGCCCCCGCCACACCAAGGATGGCCGAGTCGCGGGCGAGGTGCCCGTGTCCGCTCAGTGCACAAGTGCCGCGTAGACCAGCTCGCGCAAAGCACGCCGCGTGTATCCCGCCTGCACAAAAGGCATCTGCAGCATCTCGACCACGAATAGCTTCTCATGCGGATCGACCCAGAAGTATGTGCCGGCCGCGCCCGCCCAGAAATAATCGCCCACCGAGCCGGAAACGGGTGAATGTCCCTGATCCGTGCGGACAGCAAATCCCAGACCGAAGCTTTGGCCCATGTCTGGCGTCGGGCTGAGGTCGGGCGCGACATCGAGCATGCCTACCCTCCCGGCATGCGGGGGAACTTGATCGGAGCTCATGACCGCCAATGTCTTCGGCGATAGCAGACGCACGCCGTCGAGCTCGCCGCCATTGACCAGCATCTGACAGAAGCGCGCGTAATCGGAGGCAGTCGAGAGCATTCCGCCACCACCCGAGAACCACTTCACTTTTTCTTTCGTCAGATCCGTCCCTTCGCCGAACATCGGTCTTTTGTTTGTTGCGGGATCTATTTGCGGCTCTGCTAACCGCGGCCACTGGGCTGAACTCAAATAAAAAGCAGTGTCCGGCATTTTCAGAGGCTTGGTGATGCGCTCCTCGACGAAGCGATCAAACGGCATGCCGGAGGCGACTTCCACGATTCGGCCCAGCACGTCCGTCGACATGCCGTATTCCCAAACGCTGCCGGGCTGATGGGCCAAGGGCAGCTTCGAAATCTTGGTGACGAACTCGGCCAGCGTCTGCCCCGGATCAAACAGGTTAGCCTTGTTGTATTCCTGATGGACGAGTGTGTTCCCGAACGGCCCGTAAACCAACCCCGACGTATGCCGCAACAAGTCCTGCACGGTGATCGGGTGTGCCGGCGGTTCGGTGGCCAGATAAGGTTTCCCTCCCGCCGGGTCTACCTTCTCGAGGCCCACTTTCACGTCTTTGAACTCCGGCAGGTATTCCGCGACCGGCGCCATCAGATCGATCTTGCCTTCTTCCGCGAGCATCATTACCGCGACCGTCGTGACCGGCTTGCTCATGGAGAAGATGCGGAAGACCGCATCGGTTTTCAGGGGAGTCTTCTTCTCGCGATCCTGGAATCCGATTGCCTGGCGATAGACGACCTTTCCGTTGCGCGATACGATCACAACCGCGCCCGGCAGCGCGCCTCGGTCAACCTCGCCTTGAAAAAATTGCGTGATGCGGTTGAGCCGCTCGGAAGAAAATCCGGCTTCTTGCGGCCGGCTCAGTTTCGGTAACTCTTGTGCGAGCGCCGCAGCGGCACAGGCAAAAATCAGAAAGAGGACCACCATGATCCGATTTTTCTTCATGACTCTTGCTCCATTCCCGAAAAGGGACCGTACATTGTAAGTCTTATCTTTAATCTCTTTAATCTCTGTAATCTCTGTGTGCCTTCGCCCAGAGTCTGCGTACAATTATCAGTTCACATCACTTACCGGGAGGTTCATGTATGCCCGAACTTCGCCAGAATTTCATGACCAAAGAATGGGTCGTGATCGCCACCGAACGCGCCAAACGTCCCGACCAGATGGCCATGCATCGTCCGGCAAAACCGGCGGTCTCTTTTGTCGCCGATTGCCCCTTTTGCCCCGGCAATGAGAACCTGACGCCGCCGGAGATTCTGCGGCTTGCCGACGGAAGCGGTGGCTGGAGGGCGCGGGTTATACCCAATAAGTTCGCGGCATTATCTGCCGACGCCAAACCCGAGCGCACCATTCGCCGTTCTCGGCGACGGATGGGCGGTTTCGGTGTGCATGACGTGATCGTGGAGACTCCGGATCATTCGCTGGCGATGGCGGAGATGTCAGACTCGCAGGTCGCGGACATTCTCCGCATTTATAAAACGCGCTACGACTATCTCAGCCTCGATCCACGGATCGCGCACGTGACGATCTTCAAGAATCACGGCGTCGATGCTGGAACCAGCCTGGAGCATCCACACTCGCAGATGATCGCTACCCCAGTGATCTCTTACCAGGTCCGACAGCGCTTTCAGGAAGCCATGCAGCACTTCGATGACTTCGGGAGCTGCATTTTCTGCCAGATCATCGAGGAAGAACTGGAAGAGCAAAAGCGCATTGTTCTGACCAGCGAGCATTTTGTGGCGATGGAATTGTTTGCTTCGCCCGCACCGTTCTACACCCACATATATCCGCGGCGTCACATGGCCAGTTTCGGCGATATCAGCGCGAAGGAGATCGCGGATCTTGGACGCATCCTGCGTACGGTGCTGGGCAAGTTGTACCACGGGCTGCAGAATCCGGACTTTAACTTCACTATCCGTACCGCGCCCGCCGAACTGGTCGGCGTGCGCTATTTCCACTGGTATATGAGCATCATTCCCCGGCTCACGCGCACGGCTGGATTCGAACTCGGCACCGGGATGTTCATCAATACGGTCATTCCCGAAGACGCCGCCGAATTCCTGCGCGATGTAAAAGTGGAAACCGCCGTGGCTGTGGGCTGAAACGAAGGCAATGTCGCTTGACGATCGCCGAATGTCGATTTGAGATGGTTGATTGATGATTGTTGAATGAGAGCTTGCCCTTATTTCATTCAACGCCGGGCGGCCCAGTGCTCGGAAAATGAAAATCGCTTTTACAGCGAAAAAATGGAGGCGCGGACGCCTCCACAACAGACGCTGGAGCGACAAAGTAGTACTAACGCGGCTTGGACCGAAAAGTACGCGGCACACTGCGGCCGATCGGCCGTGCTTTCACAGGGCTCACCGTGCCGGCGCAGTTCACTGTGTCATTGCTGCCCTGATCGAGTACGTCGTCGCTCGTATAGCAACTGACGACGTTGTCGCTGCTCGAGGGGTCAAGATAGATCTGCGCGTAGCCCATCTCCGGATCGATCGCGAATCCGTTTACTTTGTTTCCCGCGACCCAATCGTGGCTGCTCATCCATAGGCCAATCGCGTCGTATCCGTCGGATCCGATCACCCTGTTTCCCCATACTGACGTGCCCTGCGTGTTGTAAAGGCCAATCCCTTCCGACAGGAATTTTTGCGCCGTCACTGTGTTCTGCCAAAGAGAGGCCTTGATCCAGGGATCCGAAAAATTGTCGACGAGATACAAAACGTCGGCATACGGACCGGTCGCGGTGAACTGATTGTCGTGGATCAAGTACGAGGACGTGCTGGTTTGCACGAACACGGTCTGCCACGGAATGACCCACATGCCGCCGTAAATTCCCGAAGAGACGTTATGCGAGACGTCGAAGAACGAGCTTTGCGAGCCCTCCAGGTCCATGCCGATATAGACGTTCCGGAATTGATTGCCCGCTCCGCCCTCACCGCCGATCGTGATCTGGCTACGCTGCAGGAAGCCTTGCTGCGAGACGCCGTCGAACAGGTTGTTAAATGAGCTTCTCTGCACGGTCAATGAACCGCAAAGAAAGTAGTAATCGTAGGGGTTCGAACTGCGCGGTAATTCGCCAGTAAGAATGATTCCGTTCACGACATTGAAGCCGGCCCCGTAGCCGAAGGCAACGCCGTAACTGGTGGCAGTCATATCAGGCTGCCCTTCGATGCTGACGCGGTCGATCGATACATCGGTGCGCCTCTGGCCCATGAAGCGGAGGACATCGAGAAGGCTGCTGACCTCATACCCGTTGAGCGTCCATCCCGACGTCGCCGTGCCGGGAGCAGCCGGGACCTGTATGGAGAGGTCAGAAATCTCGATGTTGCCGTCCACAAAGATGATCAGACTGGGCCACAGGCAGCTGCTGGTGTCGGGAAGGCATTCTCCTTCGGAATAGCTGTCAGGAAGAGTGACCGTCAGGTTCGGAAGCGCTTCGATCGTCGTCCGATTCATTCCCATGCCCATAAGAGCACCCTTGAAGTTATATTCGACCAGTTGGCTGGTGTGATAGGTTCCTGCCTGCAGTTTCACGGTGCAGTCTCGGCCGGTAGAGACGCAAGCATCGAGGGCCGCCTGGATGTTTGCCGTGTCGTCGACACCGTTTGGCGGCGCCACCCACATGACATGCCCGCCCGAGACCACCGCCGTTGCGGGCGTCGACATCAGAGCCATCGCGGTCAGCAAGGACAGAACGAGAGCTGCACGAACTCGAGCGCGTGTGCCGGACATAGGTATTCTTCCTTTCCGGAATTCCGATGAATCGTCTTGGATCCGCTTCTGGATTTGGATCGCCTCAGAGGTAGACGATCGAACTGAGGAGCCGCGCTTCGGGAGGGCAATGCAACTTACGTCAGTTATGTCACCATAGTTTGGAAGGGATGTCAATGGCCCTGACAACGCCAAAAGCCAATCTGGACGCGGGGTTTGGAGCGATCAAGAATGACAATTTTTGTCAAGTTGTCATCCTGAGTGGCGGCGAAGCCGGCGCGAGGGACCATACGAAGGCCGCCAGTCCGATGCCGTGGATAGGAATGCGACTGCTGCGTGCAGCACTGGAAATCCTCGACGCTGCATCGCCGCCGCACGCGGTCGTAAGGTCCTTCGCAGAGCTTAGCGCTCTGCTCAGGATGACATCCCCAATGGGTGTTTACAGCCAGAAGTCACGGTTGGGGGACGTCGGAGTGCCTCGGCCCGCGCCCTTGGCGCGGTCCAGCGCCGGGGCGACGCGGTTGCGGCCGGCGTTTTTCGCTTCATACAACGCGGCGTCGGCGGCGTGCAGCACTTTTTCGAGATTTGCGGCGGCATCGCCCGTGGCCACGCCCAGGCTCAGGCTTACTTGAACACTAGAGCCGCTCAGGATGATGCTGCATCCCGCCACATGCACGCGCACGCGTTCGGCCAGTTCCCAGGCTTCCGACAGATCGCAATTGGGAGCGACGATCAGGAATTCTTCTCCGCCGTAGCGCCCCACGGCGTCGTAGGGACGGACCATTGCCGCAATACCACTAGCAATGATGCGCAGCACGGCATCTCCGGCCGCGTGACCGCGACTGTCATTGATGTTCTTGAAATGGTCCACATCGATCATGATGACGCCCACCGGTTGGCGGTCTCGCTCGGAGCGCAGCAATTCGCGCTGCAGGATGTCCATGATCGCTTTGCGGTTCCAGAGCCCGGTCAGCGCGTCGCGGGAGGCCTCCCGGCGTAGTGCTTCCCGGGTGTTCAGCAGCCGGTTTTGCGTGACTAGCAGCCGCGCCGTGGAACAGACGAAAGCCAGCAATACGATCAGGGCTGCCAGTCCCAGCTTCTCGCGCGCAATCCGCAGCGACATGAACAACACCAACAAGGGATAGAACAGATAGAAGATCTCGGTGTAAATTCGCTTTTCGCGGTGCGGTGATTCGACCGCGAGCGCAGGTGCCTCGGACTGTGTCCACGTGGCGGCAATCACGAGCGGGATCACCAGCAGCGCGCTCCACAACAGGTCGAACCACGATCCCAGGCGCAGGCCCTTGACCGGTCCGTAGTCCCAGAGCGCATCGACCCCGATGGACAAGACCAGGAAGATTCCCACCCGACCGAACAAGGCGCGAGCATCGCGCGAATCCGTAACCAGCGCCCGCAGCAAGAATGCGCCGGCTACCAGGGAATACCCGATAAAATACGGGGCCCACACTTCATGCGACAATCCGCCGGTCGATTCCGCCTTCGGCAGGTAAAAGAAATACACATAGGCTGCGACGCAGACCAGCACCGCCTGTACGAAATCCAGCGCCACCAGCGTGTCGATCTTGCCCGCTTCACTTTCCGGGTCCAGCAACATCGCCATGCCGAGTGGGACAAACCAGAAGGAAAACAGCAGATTGTCGATCCAGACAATCGCGTTGAGATGAGCGAAATCGTTATAGACGGCCAGGCCTTGCGCGGTAAACAGAAGCGCATAAGCGCTGGCGGTCAGGCGCCAAAAGGAAATCGCCATGCCTTCCGAGCGGCGTTCCGCCTGGACAATCGCATAAATCAAGATCGCACCCAGAGTCGCTTGGATTGAATCCGACAACAAGGGGCCCGGGTTGTTGACTCCCAGCAACACGACCACGCCCACATGAGCCAGGAACAACACCGCCGTTGCGATCAGAATGATGCGCGTCCGCGACAATCGAATCCTCTGCGAAACTTAATTTACTGATGGCCGTGCGGGGAAGGACTTGACCGAAACCGTAGTTCTTCTTACATTCCAACGATCTGCGGAACTTCTCAGTATCCGCTATCGAGACCCGGCTTTCATGTGCCCATAGTACCTTGACTGTTCGATTACGCCAGATGAGAAATCACCAGTTTTCGAGTGTGCAGCGCAGGATCTCCACAGCCTGATCCAGTATCTCGATCTCCGCCGGGGAAACCCGCTCCAGATGTTTCGCGAGATCGGTGACGCGGAGTTCGCGGCCCTTGTGCAGCAACACGATACCTTTGCGGGTCGCCCGAATGCGCATGCGCCGCGCATCGTCTCGGTCGGCAGTCACGGTTATGAGTCCACTGCTCTTCAAAGCGGCGACGATCCGGCTCATCGTCGGCGGTTTCACCTGTTCGGCTGCAGCGAGTTCGCCCAGTGTTTTCGGGCCTCCGAACACCAATACGGAAAGCGCCGAGAGCCTTGCCGGGCCTTCTCCGGTCGCGACATCCTGCTTGCGGAGACGGCGCAGGAGACGGATGGCCGCCGAGTGCAGCTGGTCGGCTACCGCAAATGGGCTCGGAACCGGCAGCGGAGAATTGTTGATGATTGCTTGCTGGTCGTTGAAGAGTGAATCGTCTGCCATAAAGAACCGGCTTGACTTTCCGGGGCGAATATAGTTAGCTATGCTAACTAATTTAATCATGGAGAGCAAGATGACATCAACCGCGATCGCACCGGGAATTACGCGCCTCGGCCAGATCCAGATTCGCGCTCACGACGTGGAGCGCGCCGCGGACTTCTACCAGAAGGTTCTCGGGCTCAAGTTGCTGTTCAAGGCGCCTCCGGCGCTGGCTTTTTTCGACTGCGGCGGCGTGCGGCTCATGCTCGACCGTCCCGAGAAGCCGGAGTTCGATCATGCCAGCTCGATCCTCTACTTTGCAGTGCCGGATATTAGTACGGCGCATACCCGCCTGAAAGAGCAAGGCGTGAAGTTCGAGGATGAGCCCCACATGATCGCGCGCATGCCCGACCATGATCTGTGGATGACGTCTTTTCGCGACAGCGAGGAGAATCTGCTCGCCCTGATGTGCGAAGTGAAGCGATAAAACGGAGCTGCGTATGACGCAGTGAGAGCATAATAGCCGAGGGGTGCGCTATGGAGCAGGCACGATCTTCTAGCTTCGCCCGCGGTTGGTTCGCCTTAACGGTCGCCTTTGCTCTGCATGTTACGGACGAGGCATCCACCGACTTCCTCAGCGTCTACAACCCAACGGTCACAGCCATGCGAGCGCGGTGGGGATGGTTTCCCATGCCGACGTTTCAGTTTCGCGAGTGGCTGATCGGCCTGATCATCGGCGTCATCTTATGTTTCACTCTGACTCCGTTGGCCGCCCGTGGAGTGGGATGGCTGCGTCCGCTGGCATGGTTCTACGCGGTCCTGATGTTCTATAACGGCCTCGGTCATACACTGTTCACGATTCTCGGACACACCGTGGCCTCAGTGACCTTCCCGCGTCCTGCGCCAGGATTTTATTCGTCGCCATTTCTCTTTATCGGATCGGTGTGGCTGATGCGGGATTTGTGGAGGACGCGGACTGCCAGGCTGCCTGTCCTTGCGGCCGGATAAGTCATTCGATTCATTGACGACCGGCGTACCGCAAACGTGGAAGAGCGGGCCTTCAGGCCCGCGTTGCTCGGTCCCTGGTTCGATGGGGCTTTAGCCCCAGGTTGCTTCTTGGGAGCGAACACCAGCCCTAAAGGGCGGATTCTCAATACGTAGCTATCGCGGCCCTGAAGGGCCGCTCTGCCACGCAGACCCAACACAGAACCGAAGACGCCGCCAGTCGTTGCGCCGTATGCGCACGCGATTGCCAGATGTCCTCCTCTGCTATCATCCCTAGCAGATTCATTTCCGTCGTCATGTCCATCGCCATCATTCCACGAATGCAGGATGAAGAAGACGACGAGATCCCCGTCATTTCCGGTAGAGGAGAAGGCATCATGGACGAAGCTCCAGCCACAGGTTCGGGCGCAGCCCGCCGCAACGAAGATATCGCACTGGACCTCATGAAGTTTGTCGCCATGACCACCGGCTACGGCCGGACGTCGAGCGGCGGCGGAGTCGGTTTTACGGGCGGAGGCGCGGCCTCGAAGCCGGAAGAGTACGCCGCGCACCTGCTGGAACTTTATGGCAAGTGTCTCAGCGCTGTGAGCGGCAAGAAGTGAATTAAAGCAGATTTCTTACTACTCACTTGAAGTCCACACCCAGCTGATCAAACAAAAAGCTGAATACGTCGGCCTGCTGCTCGATCTCCTCATCCAGGGCGGTGCCGAAGCCATGACCGGCGGATGTCGTACGCAGCAGGATCAGCCGTCCGTTGGGATCAGCGGCCTGCAGGCGTGCCACCATTTTGCGCGACTGCATCGGATTGACCCTGTGATCGTTCTCCCCCGTAAGCATCAGAATCGCCGGGTAGTTCGTGCCATCTTTCACGTGATGATAGGGAGAGTAGGCGTAGAGCGCCCGGAACTGCTCTGGATCCTTCACCGTACCGAACTCCGTCACATTGAAAGCGCCATTGGGATCCAGTTCCACGCGCAGCATGTCATAAATTCCAACGAAGGAAACAACGGCGCGAAACAGATCCGGCCGCTGGGTGAAGGCTGCGCCCATCAGCAGGCCGCCATTGCTGCCTCCAATAATGGCGAGATGGGAGGGCGATGTGTATTTCTGGTTGACGAGATACTGGCCGCAGGCGATGAAGTCGTCAAAAACGTTCTGCTTGCGCGTGAGATTGCCGGCCTTGTGCCACTCTTCGCCGTAATCGGCTCCCCCGCGCAGATTCGCATCCACGAAGATTCCGCCATGATCAAGCCAGAGACGGGTGAACGGTCCAACAAAACCAGGGGTCTCGCTGATACCGTATCCGCCGTACCCGGTGAGCAGCGCCGGGTGCGAACCATCGAGTTGCGTGCCTTTTTTCTGAATAATGTTGAGTGGGATACGCGTGCCGTCTTTCGAGGTCGCGAAGGCACGCACCACTTCGGTGTCGGCATAGCTTACCGGAGAAGTCTCGAACAGGGCAGTCCGCTGCGCTTTCAGCGTCTCAGCATCGATGCGATACCAAACCGGCGGTTCGAGATAGCTGGTGATGTTGAACAGAACGTCGCCGCCGCCAATTGCCACGCGACCGTATACGGCCGACACCGGCGGCAGGGCAACTTCCCCTACTTGCGTAAACACAGGCGAAGATCCCGCCTGACCTCCTTGGCCGCGCTGGCCCGGCTTTTGCCCGAAGACACGAACCCGCGACGGACCGCCGATGATGTCGAGTACATACAACCGTCCGTAAGTCGGAATGAAATCCTCGATGGAGGCTCGGTCGTTTTCCGCGGGACCGCCCGACGTTTGCGGGACGATCAGCTTGGCTTGCGAAAGATCAGGATGATTCAGGGGCAGGCGCAGAATCTGGCCGCGGGGCGCATCTTTTCGAGAGAGCAGGAAGAGCGGGACCTCGCCATTGCCGGCCTGTCCGCCCGCGGGACCGAACTTCGCCGAAACGATGCCGTCTTCAAAGTGCGTAATCTGCGTCCAATGCCCGTCGAGATCCATCACGTAGTGCGCAAACTGGCCGCCATCGCCGTTGGCGACGGAGGCGAGTAGCCACTGTCCATCGTCGCTGCTATGAAGCACAATTTCGGCGATGCGCGGAAATTCCTTGCCGATGACATAGGTGTCATCTTTCGGGTCGGTCCCGAGCTTGTGAAAGTAGACCTGCTGGTAGAAATTGGCGTCCTCGGGCGAGCGCTCGTTGCCCTGGGGATAACGCGTGTAATAGAAACCGGAGCCGTCGGCTTTCCAGGCGATGCTGCCTCCCCCGGTCGCGAAGTTCACGCGCGGCACAATGTCAGAAAGTTCCCGGCCGGTCTCGACTTCAAAGACGTGCGCTGAGGAGTCTTCCGAGCCGTTTTCTGAAATGGCGGCAGCCACATACTTTCCAGCGAACGAAGGCACGAAGAAATCAATCGAAGCGGAACCCTTGCCGGGCGCGGTATTCGGATCAAAGACGATCTTTTCGCTGGCCGGATCGTCGGCGGAACGCAATACCACCAACTTGGGCTGCTGCTGTGGCGGCTGGTATTTCATCGCAAACAGTTTTCCGGCGCGGAACTGCATTGCGTAATAAGAGGGACCACTGGCCGAAACCAGCTGCAGCAGGCGACTTTTGATAGCCGCGCGCGACGAGAGGTGATCGAAATATTCGCGGGTGTGCGCATTCTCGGCGGCGCTCCATTGTTTGACGGCAGGATCGTCCCAGTCCTCAAGCCAGCGATAGTCGTCGCTTACCTTGACGCCCTGGTAGTCATCTGAGACCGGGCGCTTGGGCGTTTCGGGCAGATTCTGGAAGGAAAGCAACTCCGGATGCCCTGGCTGCGATTTCCGGATCGCAAGACCCTGCGGGAGCGCGGCCAACGCGATGAGGAAGAAGGCTGTGAAGAGCGACAAGGAACGTTTGGTATGCATGCTGGCCTCGGAAAGGGGCGATTATAGCGCGGCCCTTGCTGAAAACTTCAAGCCTTCATGTGAGGCGTGAGCATAAAAACCGCGCCCCTTGCGGGGCGCGGTCTGATGGCTGGCGCGGTGCGGAGGCGCACGCGGCCATGGTAATTCTTAACGGCGCTTCTTACCTTTTTTCTTGGCTGACTTCTTGCCGCCCTTCTTCGCGGCTTTCTTCTTGGCCGGCTTCTTGGCAGCCTTTTTCGCCTTCTTCTTTGCCGCGGGTTTCTTCTTGGCGGCTTTCTTCTTGGCGGCTTTCTTCTTTGCTTTTTTCGCACCGCCGCCACCGCCGCCACCGGTTGCCGGTGCGGGGGCGGGAGGCGCAGGAGTG
>Ga0335081_10017001_pt1 | contig 11782 bp, 10 predicted proteins | sample Lox_Sample_35_FD_206713 | JGI IMG/M metagenome (GOLD analysis project Ga0335081, IMG submission 206713) | Soil microbial communities from Loxahatchee National Wildlife Refuge, Florida, United States - Lox_Sample_3.5 | ecosystem: Environmental > Terrestrial > Soil > Wetlands | place: USA... | reverse complement strand
GTGCGAGAATGCGGGAATCAACTCCTCGACGTGATGCGTCACCAGGACAAGGGTCGGGGCGGAGCGGGTGCGCGCGAGCCGTTCGAGGAACTGGAGAAAATGTTCGCGGGCGACCGGGTCGAGCCCGGCGCACGGTTCATCGAGGATGAGCAGTTGCGGCCGCGCCATCAGGGCGCGGCCGATCAAAACGCGCTGACGCTCGCCCTGGGAGAGCACGCGCCAAGGCCGGTCGCGGAGCGCGGTGACCTCGACCTGACGCATGATGCGGAGCGCCTGCGCGCGTTCGTCCGCGCGTGTCTCGCCCCACATCCCGATCATCGCGTAACGTCCGCTGATGATGGTGTCAAGGGTATTCTCGTGACCCGCCATCATTTGCTGCACGCTCGAACTGACGATGCCGACGCGCTTGCGCAACTCGCGCCAGTCGGTGCGTCCGTAGGTTTCGCCCAGGACCGAAATCGTTCCCGCGGTAAGCGGCATATATCCGGTAAGCGTGCTCAACAGCGAGGTTTTGCCGGAACCGTTGGCGCCGAGGATAGCCCAATGGTCGCCGCGCTGGACGGTCCAATCGATGGCATCGAGAATGACGGCATCGCGTTCGACGCGAAGTTGCGAGATCTGGATGACGGGCGAATTTCGTTTCATTAGCAGTGCGATCGGGGAGCGCGCGGCGACAATGCGCACGGCACAGGCTTTCGCATCGAGACCACGGATGGATTGAGCACGCGAATCGCTTCAGCCGAAGAAGCCGTGGCGGGCAAGAAACGCCTCCATCAAACGCACGCATTCGGCGGGCTGTTCGATTTGGAGGAAGTGGGAGCTACCGGGGATGAAGTCGTAGTCGAGGTGCGCCTCCTCGGCCAGCGCCTTGCCGATCAGCGCCGGAGGCGGCTTTTCATCGCCGGTCGGGTCGCCGCAGATGAGCTTGACCGGCACCGGCATGTGCGCGAGGCCGGTCCAGGCGGCGGCCTCGCGATTGCTGCGGAAGATGTGGGCCTCGTATTCGCGCGGGCATGCGAGGACCCATTTGCCGGCGGCGTCGTCGCGGCGTAAAGTCGCCCGCGCCATCAGTTCGTAAGCCTCGGGCTGCCAGCCAGGGAGGTACTTGCGGAATTGTCTGGCGAGCTCCATCGGATCGGAGTAACTCGGCGTGCGCCGCTCCGCGCGCGCGGCGATGTCGTCTTCGTTGAAGGTCTGAACGTCGTGCAGAGGATGGCCGTCGCGCGGGTAGAATGGCGGATCGAACAGCACCAATGGATCCCAGCGCTTGCCCATCCGCTGGGAATGCATCGTGGCGCTGACGGCCGAAAGCGAATGGAAGACCCCGGCAATGCGTTTAACTCCGAAGTGTTGCTGGATCGCCTGAAAGATCCGTTCGAGGTCATCGAGGAATTGGCTCCAATTGTGATGATCGAAGCGGTGCGTCGGATTTTGCCCGTGATTGCGAAAGTCGAACAGGATGAGCTCGTAGCGATCGCGCAAAAGATTCCAAAAGGAGAAGTAGCCGTCGATCGCGAGGCCGTTGCCGTGGCTCAGCGCAAGCCGCGGACCGCCGGGATTGCCGTGCTGGCGCAGGCGGATGGTCGCGCCGTCCTCCATCGTGAGGTCGACGATGCGATGTGGCGCAGGAAGCCCGGTACTCAATTTGAACTCCTCGGGGGCATTTCGTTGCTGGGGCAATGCTACCAGCAAAAAAGGCCCCCGCGCAAAATCGCGTTTGCGGGGCGCAAGAGGTGCGTCTTGACCGAGGTTGATGCGGGGAATCCCTCGAAAGCGGTCGCTCAAGGTGATTGCCGGTGGCGAGACTCGCGGCTATCGTTTTCCAACATGGAAGCCAACTTGGAAAACCTCATCGTGACCACGATGAACGACCTACCCGGTTACGAGATCGTACAGGTGTGCGGGGAGGTCTTCGGGCTGGTGGTACGCGCGCGAAATGTGCTCTCGAACCTGGGCGCCGGCCTGCGCACCGTGTTTGGCGGCGAGGTCAAGCAATACACCCAGTTGCTCACCGATAGCCGCAACCAGGCGATCGAACGTCTGAAGCTCGCGGCGATGGAAAAAGGGGGAAACGCGGTGATTGCGATGCGCTTTGACTGCAACGAGATTGCCAACCTGATGAGCGAAATTGCGGCTTACGGCACAGCGGTAATCGCACGCAAAAAGTAGGGAGCGTTCCTACAGCATATTCACCGGGTCGATATCGATCCCGAGACGAACCCCTTCGCGATCCGCAATCGGCGCGACCTCCGAGCGCATCGCGGCGAGCGCCGTCCGCATCGCGCTCAAACCGTCGGATTTCACGAGGACCTGCCAGCGGTAGCGCTGCTTGATGCGCTCGATGGGGGCTGGTGCCGGCCCCAGCACACGCATCGTGTCGGGCCGGGCGAGACGGCCAAGCGCGGCGGCGGCGCTGGCGGCGACCGAGCTTACGCGGGCGGAATCCTCGCCTTCGATGCGCACCAAAGCCATCCGCGCGAACGGCGGATACATCAGCTCGCGCCTGAGTTCGAGCTCGCGCCGCATGAAGCGCGCGTAATCCTGATCGCGGGCAGCGCGGATGCTGTAATGGTGCGGCGAGTAAGTCTGGATCAGGACGCGGCCGGGCCGATCGCCGCGGCCGGCGCGTCCCGCCACCTGGGTCAGAAGCTGAAAGGTGCGTTCGGCGGAACGGAAGTCGGGCAGGTTCAGCGCCATATCGGCCAGCACCACGCCGACCAAGGTAACGCCGGGTAGATCGAAGCCCTTGGTGATCATCTGGGTGCCGACGAGGATGTCGAGTTCGCCGCGGGCGAGCGCGTCGATCATCGCGGTGCGCGCCCCGTGCCGTCCGCTGGTGTCGCTGTCCATGCGCCCGATGCGCGCGTCGGGAATCGCTTCAGCCAGCGCGTGCACCAGCCGCTCGGTGCCGAAGCCCTGCCCTTCGAGCCCGAAGCCGGAGCATTCGGGACATTTGTCGGGTGCGGCCTCGCTCGCGCCGCAGTAGTGGCACCGCAGCGAACGGTCGCGCAGATGGAACGTCATGCTCACGCTGCAGTTGCGGCAGGCGATGACATTGCCGCAGAGGTGGCATTGAAGGAAGTTGTGGTAGCCGCGCCGGTTAAGGAAGACGACGCTTTGGCCGCGCGCGGCCAGATTGACGCGCAGCGCTTCGATCAGCGGCGGCGAGAGCGGAACGGCATCCTTGGTGGAAGCGTCGGCGGTGGATGGGGGCGGGGCGGGATCGTTGCCGCGGGCCCGCAGATGCTGCCGCAGGTCGACGATTTCGACCTGCGCCATTTCGCGTTCAGCGACGCGGCGCGACAGACGCAGCAGCTTGTAACGTCCGCGCCTTGCGTTGGCATATGATTCCGCCGACGGCGTCGCCGATCCGAGCACGACCGGGCATCGGCTCGCCCGGGCGAGTGCGACCGCGAGATCGCGGGCGTGATAGCGGATGACCTCCTCCGACTTGTACGCGGGGTCGTGTTCTTCGTCCACCACGATCAGGCCGGCGTCATGCAGCGGTGCGAAAACGGCGGAGCGCGGACCGATCATGATACGCGCTTCGCCGCTAAGCGCCGCCATCCAACTGGCCCATCGCTCGGCCACATTCTGCGCACTGTGCGCTACGGCAACGAGCGCGCCAAAGCGCCGGCGGAAGGCGCGCACCACCTGGTCGGCAAGTGCGATCTCGGGCACCAGCACGAGCACCTGGCGTCCGGCGGCGAGCGCGTCCGCGGCAAGCCGCAGGTAGACCTCGGTCTTGCCGCTGGCGGTCACGCCCCACAGCAGAAACGCCTCGAAGCGGTGATCCCGGACGGCAGGTGAGGCCGCGTCAACCGCAGCAGCCTGCTCCCATGTAAGCTCCAACAGCGCGGGAATTTGGTTCCCCTCCGGTGAAAGCGGCGTGTCCGCGGCCGGAGCGCATGGGGGAACCTCGCTGGCCGATTCCTTTGAAGGTCGTGGTGGCGCGGCGAATTCGGGCGCCACGAGGTCGACGACCCCCCGGCGGACCATCGCACGGACGGCGTTTTTCGCGCCGGCAATCTCCCGCTCGAGCTGCTCGAGACGGATTCCGGCCGCACCCGCTTCGGTGACCCGCCGCGTGATTTCGCGCTGTCTCGGGCCGCGTATCGGCGGCGGCACGGCCTCCAGCTTGAGCCGGACAATCGGCCCGATAACCTGGCGATGGCGGCCGCGAGTGGCGTCGTGGCGATCGACCAAGCCATCGGCGGCAAGCCGCGCGAGCGCCGCTTCCACTTCTTTGCGATCGCCCAGTCGATCGAGCTGCCTAAGCGTCAGCGGACGTTTGGCAAGCGCATCGAGGATCGACCGCTCGAGCCGGCTCGTGGCGGCGAGCGCCAAGGGCCCGGGCGGTGCACTTAGCTGGAACATCCCGCGGGACTCCACTCGCGCGGCCGCCGGAATCACGCCTCGGTAGGCGTCGCCGAGCGGGACCATGTAGTACGTGGCAAGAAACTGGATCAGCTCGAGATGGGGGCGGTCGAAGAGCGGGCGGGGCTCGAGCAGTTCGAGGATTGGTTTCGGTTCGGCGCCGCCGGAATCGAGGTCGTCTCCGACCTCGATCACCACGCCCGTAATCCTGCGCGAGCGTATCGGAACAAGCACGCGATGGCCCGGCATGATGCGTTGCGCGAGTTCGAAAGGAATTGCGTAGGTGAGTTGCTCGACAGCGCCTGCCGCGCCGACGATTACGACGCGCGCCCGCGCCGGTCCCGGCGAGCTTGCCTCTATTTCTTCCGCTCTCATGCGCGCGAGCCGGCGGATCGCGCCGCGGCTCGAACGGTCAGTTTATCACGCGCGTCGGCAGCCGATCGTATCCTTGTGCGCAAGGAAGGGGGTGCGCTACAACGCGCCTAGAACCAAGCGGGAGGGCGATGCAGTGAAGCTGGAAAACAAGATCGCCGTAGTAACCGGCGCCGGACGCGGAATGGGCCACGCGATGGCGCTGCGTTTCGCCAAAGAGGGCGCGCAGGTCGTGATCGCGGAAGTCCATGAGCAGAGCGCAAAGCAGACTCTCGAGGAGATTGGAGGCCGCGGCCTGCTGGTCATGACCGACATGAGCCAGGTGGCCGAGATCGATGCGCTGATCGACAAGACGGTGGCGGCGTTCGGGCGGGTCGACATACTGGTCAACAATGCAGGCGTGACCAAAAGCCTTGGCTTTTTCGACGTGACCGAAGCCGATTGGGACTGGATGCATTCGATCAACGCGCGCGGGCTGTTTTTCTGCATGCAGCGGGCGGCGCGCGAGATGGCGAAGCAGAAGTCCGGCAAGATCATCAATATCGCGTCGATCGCGGGCAAGGGCTTCCGCGGCACGTCGAATATCGCATACGCCGGCACCAAGGGCGCGGTGATCGCGATGACGCGAATCGCGGCTTCGCAACTTGCCCGTTATAACATCAACGTCAACGCGATCTGCCCGGGGGCGACCCGCACGCACATGTACGAGACGATCCAGGCCGAATTGATCGCGCGCCGCGGCATGACCGCCGAGGAAGCGCAGCGGCGGCTCGACGCGATGATCCCGCTGGGCCGATCGAACTCGCCCGACGATATCGCCAACATGGCCTGCTTCCTCGCCTCGGCGGAGGCGGACAATATCACGGGGCAGTCGTACAACGTCGACGGCGGCCTGGTTTGGGACTAAGGCCCGCGCGGATTGAGTGACAGGCCCGCGGTTTGCGGCAAGGAGCATCGATGGAAGCGCGGTATTTCGAGGATTGGAAGGTAGGAGATCGCCTCGAGACGCTGGGACGCACGGTCGGCGACGCGGAAATCTCGCAATTCGTCGCGCTCGGCGGCTTTTTCGAGGAGCTGTTCATCAGCGAGCAATACGTGGCGAAGCACTCGCTCTATCCGAAGCGTTTCGCGCCGGGCGCGCTCATCTTCTCCTTTACCGAGGGACTGATCATCCTGAGCGGATGTATTCATGGGGTGGGACTGGCGCTGGTCTCGGTGGATGGGATGACCTTCAAGCGGCCCCTGTTCGCCGGCGACACGATGAAGGTCCTGGTCGAAGTGACCGATACTCGGCCGACCAGCCGCGGCGACCGCGGCATCATCACTTTCCGTCATATCGTGAAGAACCAGAACGGTGAAGACGTGATGGAATGCACCGTCAAACGGATGCTCAAGGGCCGCAATTACAAGTAGCGGACGTCACGGCCACGCGTCGTGCCCCCATAATGGATCGGGCGCGCGGCCAACTTTTTCGCTGAGCAGGTCGCCTCCGCTTTTACCGCCCCTGGCGAGCGTTGAAAACGGGTGCCGTCAGTGTTAGCGGACCCGGCGGTTACGCACGACTGGGCAAGAGGCCAGCCGCCACCCGTCTCCGGGCCGGGTTGCCCGGCCGGGTGCACGCGGTGCGCCGATTGGGTTAAGATACCGTGATGCTGCGTTTTCTCACCGCCGGCGAATCGCATGGGCCCGAACTGGTTGCGGTAATCGAAGGTGCCCCTGCGGGTTTCGAGATCGACGTCGCCCGCATCAACCATGACCTCGCGCGCCGGCAGAAGGGTTACGGGCGGGGCGGACGGATGGCCATCGAGCGCGATGAAGTGCGTGTGGTATCCGGGATTCGCTTCGGGCGCACGATGGCCAGTCCCGTCACTTTCATCGTCGAAAACCGCGACTTCAAAAATTGGGAGAAGCGGATGTCGGCCGACCCCAGCGACCGCGGCGAGGCCAAAGCGGTCACGCGCCCGCGCCCGGGCCACGCGGACCTTGCCGGTGTACTCAAGTACAACCTCGATGATATTCGCGACGTGCTCGAACGCGCCTCGGCGCGCGAGACTACCGCAAGGGTAGCGATCGGCGCCTTCGCCAAACAACTGGTGGCGCCGTTTGGCGTCAACCTGCTCGGATACGTGGTCAGCATCGGAGCGACCCAGGCGCAGGTTCCGGCCGATATTACGATCGATCAGCTCGCGCGCGTGACCGAGGAGTCCCCGGTGCGTGTCGCTGACGTCGAGGCCGAACGCGCGATCATCGCGGAAATCGACGAATGCAAGAAATCGGGAGACAGCCTCGGCGGCATCGTCGAAGTCGTCGCGGCGGGCCTACCGGCCGGCCTGGGCAGCCATGTGCAATGGGACCGCAAGCTTGACGGCCGCCTCGGCCACGCCCTGATGAGCTTGCAGGCAGTCAAGGGAGTTGAGTTCGGGATGGGCTTCGGTGCGGCGCGGGTCCGAGGATCGCAGTTGCATGATGAAATCGGCTATGACTCCGCATCCCGGCGTTTCACCCGCCATTCCAACAATTCGGGTGGTACCGAAGGGGGCATGACCACAGGCGAGCCGTTGCGTGTGCGAGTCGCGTTCAAGCCGCTTTCCACCCTGATGCGTCCGCTGCGGTCGGCCGACATAAAGACCAAGGCCGAGGCCGCAGGTACGATCGAGCGATCGGACGTGTGCGCAATTCCGGCGGCCGCGGTGATCGCCGAAGCGGTGGTCGCGTACGAAGTCGCCAACGCGTTTCTCGAGAAGTTCGGTGGCGATTCGCTGGCCGAGATTACGCGCAACTACACTGGATACCTGGAACAGGTGCGCAATTATTGAGCGGACTGCGTGGACAATGGCGCCGAAGCTGATCCTTACCGGCTTCATGGCCACCGGGAAGAGCGTGGTGGCGCGTGCGCTGGCGCGACGTCTGAGTTGGCGCCTGCTCGATTGTGATGCGGAAATCGTGAAACGCGCGGGCAAGCCGATTCCTGAGATCTTCCACCGCGACGGCGAGGCCCATTTCCGCGCGCTCGAGCGCGCCGTCATCGCGGAGGTCGCGAACGAGCGGCGCCGCTGCCCACAATGCCGCGGGCCGCTGCCGGCCGTCATCGCAACTGGTGGCGGCGCCATCGTCGACCAGGCGAATTTCGCGGCGCTCAACCGCGCTGGGGTGATTGTCTGTCTGGTGGCGCGTCCGGAGGTAATCGCAAAACGGGTCGGCCCTTCGGCGAAATCGCGCCCGATGCTCATGCAGGGCGGCAAGCCAGTCAACCAGCGTATCGCCGAATTGATCGAGGCACGCAGCGAAGCCTACCGTCGTGCGCCGCTTAGGATCGATACATCCGACTTGAACGTCGAGCAGGTGGCGGACGCTGTGCTAGACGCATTTACGGTCTACGGCCGGGAAAAATGGACAGCTTCCGCGTAGAACTCGGACCGAATGCGCATCCCGTGCATGTGGGAGCCGGCCTCGTCGATCGGATAGGCGTGCTCGCACGCGACGCCGGTCTCAAGCCCGGCCGCGCGGCGTTGCTTACCGATTCCAACGTGGCCCGGCTCTACGCCTCGCGCGCGCTCGAAGCGCTCGCTGCCGCAGGATTCGATGCCGCGTTGATCGAGGTCGCCGCGGGCGAGGCGAGCAAGTCGCTTGCGACGCTGGAACAGGTTTATGACCGCCTGGTGGAGGCCGAGCTCGATCGCACCAGCACGATCTTCGCGCTCGGCGGCGGAGTCGTCGGCGACCTCGCCGGGTTCGCGGCAGCGACCTATCTGCGCGGACTTCCGCTGGTTCAGGTTCCCACGACTGTGGTGGCTCAAGTCGACTCCGCACTGGGCGGCAAGACCGCGGTCAACCATCGGGCGGCGAAAAACCTGATCGGAGCTTTCTACCAGCCGCGGCTGATTGTCGCCGACGTCGCCACTTTGCCGACGCTGCCCGATCGCGAGTTCCGCGAAGGGTTGGCGGAGGTGATCAAGTACGGCGCGATCATCGATGCGCAGTTCTTCGCGGCTCTCGAGCAGAAGATGTCAGCGATCCTCGCACGCGAAGCATCCGCGCTCACCGAGATTGTCGACCGTTCGCTGCGGCACAAGGCCCGTGTCGTCGAAAGCGACGAGCGCGAGGGCGGGATGCGCAAGATTCTAAATTTTGGCCATACTCTCGGTCACGCGCTCGAAGCGTCGTCAGGCTACGGCCACTATCTGCATGGAGAAGCCGTCGCGATCGGGATGGTGGCAGCCGCCCATCTGTCGTGCGGCTATGTCGGCCTCAGCGCGGACGAGGCCTCGCGCCTGGAGCGCCTGATCGAGGCAGCGAAATTGCCTGGGCAATTGCCCGCTGGATGGCGCGGCGAGCAATTCATGCGCGCCCTCAAGCTCGACAAAAAGCGGGCGGGCACGGAAGTCGAGTTCGTCCTGATTGACCGCATCGGACATGCCTTGACGCGCAAGCTCAGTTTCGGCGAGATCGTCGCGAAGGCCCGGTGAAAAATAGACCGGGAGCGATCCGGCGACCGCTCCCGGCTGTGTGCTCATTGGGCGCCGATACGGCTCAGGCTTCGAAGAAGCGCCGCGGATTTTCTACCATCATCGTCTTGATCTTCTGATCGGGCACGCCCGCATCTTTTAGCTTCGGCAGGATATTCTTGAAAATGTGGGTCGGCTTCCAGTTCTTGATCATCTCCATCACTTCCGGCGACAGACCCAGCCCGCGGCCAAGGATGCATGCGACCGAATCGTGCGAGAGCACGAGTTGCTTTTCGAAGCCCACACCGAGCAGGCCGATGAGCGAGGCAACGCGCAGCCGATCCGGCTGGACGAAGTCGAGGCCGAAGCGGTCGAACCCGAGATAGCATCCGCGATCCAGCATGTCGGTGTGATAGTGCAGATCGGCCGATCCACAGCTATGGCCGATGACCACTTTGGAGAGATCGACACCTTCGGACTCGAAGATGCCGAGCTGCTCGCGACCCATCGTACCCTCTTCCGTATGCGTGGTGATCGGCGCACCGGTGCGCTTGGAGGCGCGGGCCGCTGCCCGCAGGCATTTTTCCTCATACTCGGTGATATGGTCCTTGCCGGTCGCGCACTTGATCAAGGCGGCTTTGATTCCGGTCTCGCCGATACCTTCGGTCAATTCGGCCGTGTAGATTTCGGCGATTTCGTCGACCGAGCGCTGCTTCATATAGACCGTGTTGCCGAGATCCTCCTTGTACAGGCCGGTCGTACAGATGATGTTGACGCCGCTGGCATCGGCGGTTTCAGCCATAAAGACGACGTCACGGCCAATGTCGTTCGGGCAAGGGTCGAGGAAGGTGCTGAGCCCCAGGTCCTTGAGCTCCTTGAGCCGCTCGACCGCCTGTTTGAGCGCGCTCTTGCGATCGAAGCGCGGCGCCTTGCAATCGAGTTCCCATCCGGCCCATCCGACCAGCAGATGCTCGTGCATCAGGGTCGTACCGAGCTTGTCGGTGGTAACCGTACCGGTCACTGTGTTGATGGTTTTGGTCATTGATGCGCTCCTTGCGTGGATACGCGGCTTTCTCCAGAACGCAGCCGAGGCCACGTTCTTCGCCGTCAACTTAACGTCAGAAGGGCTGGACCGTCAAACCGGTCACGAAGCGGGCGGCGCTTGCCCGGTGGAGCCGTCAAACGCAGCGAACAGCAGCAGGATCGCGACGCCGACAGTGATCGCACTGTCGGCAATGTTGAAAACCGGGTAGCTGAAGGACCGGTGATGGAAGTAGATGAAGTCGACCACCCTTCCGCGCGCGAGCCGGTCGATCAAATTCCCGATGGTACCGCCAAGGATTAGCGCGAACGCAACGCTCGGGCTTGCGAGAGTCGAACGTCGCGCCAGCAGCACCACCAGCACCACGATCGCGACAACCGAGAGCAATACGAAGAAAGCTTTGCGGAAACCGGCGGGCATCGTAGCGAACAGGCTAAACGCTGCACCGGGGTTGAGCGTGTAGGTCAGGTCAAGCCAGCCCGGCACGACAGGAACCGTCTGGTAAAGCTGAAAATGCGAGCTGACATAGAGCTTGCTCAGCTGGTCCCCTGCCAGCACCGGTGCCGCCACAATCGCGAGCATCGCCCACAGGCGGCTTCGCTCATCGGAAGACACGGTTGCGCCAGCCATCCCGGCTGCCGGAACGGAACTCACTGCCGCCTCAGCCCTGCACCACAGTGCGGCAGCGCGGATCGAGGTCGCCCTCGCCTTCGAAATACATCCAGCAACGTTGGCATTTTTTGCCGGGCGCCCGCCCGCCCATGACGATCACGGGAGGTTCGGCGCTGACGCGTCCGAAACGCCCGTCGAGCCGGAAATCTTCCTGGCCGTCGACGATCTTACCCCTTAGCTCCGCCGACTCGTCCTCGGGCAGGATCGCGACGTCGGAAACGATGAACAACGCCTTGAGCGCCTCGCGATAGCTTCGCAGCGTTTCCAGCAAAGTATCATTGCCGGGAGCCGCGGTTCCGATCTCCAGTCTCGCCTCGAGCGGGGCACCGATCGTGCCAGCCTGGCGCATGGTCTCGAGCAGCTTGAGCGCCTGGTCACGCACCGCGAGCAGTTTGCCCCATCGCTGCTCGAGTTGGGTGTTCGCGAAGTCTGGATCGGCTTCGCGCAAGGTCAGCAGATGCACGCTGTCGCCGGTTCTTCCCGGCATGTGCGCATAGACCTCGTCGGCAGTGAACGGGATCAGCGGCGCGAGCATCCGCACCAGCATGTCGAGCAGCAGATGGAGCACGGTCTGCGCGGATCGGCGCTCGGGCGATTTCGCGGCTGAGCAGTAGAGCCGGTCGCGCGCGACATCGATATAAAGCGAACTCAGGTCGATCACCACGAAATTCAGAATCGCGTGGTACGCAGCCTGGAAATTGAACGCCTCGTAGGCGCGGCGCACCTCGTTCTTCAACCGCTCCGCGCGCGCCATGATGAAGCGGTCGAACTCGATCATCCGCGCCGGCGCTACGGCATCGCGCGCCGGATCGAAGTCGGAGAGATTTCCGAGCAGGTAGCGGCAGGTGTTGCGCAGCTTGCGATAGGCCTCGGT
>Ga0335081_10017000_pt1 | contig 11782 bp, 9 predicted proteins | sample Lox_Sample_35_FD_206713 | JGI IMG/M metagenome (GOLD analysis project Ga0335081, IMG submission 206713) | Soil microbial communities from Loxahatchee National Wildlife Refuge, Florida, United States - Lox_Sample_3.5 | ecosystem: Environmental > Terrestrial > Soil > Wetlands | place: USA: Florida... | reverse complement strand
TGGGAGGGCGCGGTGAGGAGGTGTTGGAAGCGCGGGTCTTGATGGCAATTGACGAAGCGCGGGTCGCGGCCGATGGCTTCCAGAGCGTGATGTTCGGCGTCGTCAAGCGACAACGCGCGCTCGAGCGCAACGGCGGTTTCCTCGCAGTTTCGTTCTGCGGATTCCACGACGGCAAGATTGTACCAGGCTTCGCGGTTCTGGGGATAACGTTCAGCCATGGAAGTCAGCAACTCGGCGGCGCGGTCCAGTCGGCCCACGCGAATGTAACGCTGGGCGATCTGCGGGAATGCTTCCGCAGGCAGGTCGGTGTGCGAGAGCAACGTCGTGACGATGGAGTCCATGGCATCAACCCGGCGATGCAACGCGTAGGCGTCGAGGAGCTGCTGCGCGATCTGGATGTTGCCCGGTTCGGCGGCGTACTGTTGCTCCAACTCGCGCTCTTCGCCGGATTGCAGTTTCAGTTTCTGGATGGTCTTGATCGCCTCGGGAATACGGGCGTTGTAGCGGTCGTGTTTCTGATATTCGGCCAGGACCGCGGCGGCGTCATCGAATCGCCCGGACTCAATGTAGAGTTGCGCGAGGCGGAAATTGCCTTCGGGGCTGTCGGGGCAGAGCGAGATGGCTTGTTGGAAGGCGTATTCGGCGTCGGTCGTCATGTGGTGAAAGGCGTAGAGACCGCCGATGGACGAGCGCAGTTTGGAAAAGGTCTTCTGAGCGACGTCGTCCCGACGGAAACGGGGATCGGCGCGGAGCTCGTCGAACAAGGCGTCCCAATAGGCGCGGTCGCGCGCGACCATGTCGGGTGTGAGGCGCGGGAGAGGATTCTTGTCGATCTTGAAAATGATGCCGTAGGGTTCCAGATAGGGATACATCCACGGGATGCTGTAGCTCTCCTCGACGTAAAAGCTGTGCGCGTCCTTGTTATGGTCGAAGATCGCCTTCGCCACATAGCCGTTGACGGTCATGACGCTGGTCACGCCGCGCAGGTTGACCCGGCCATTTTCGATCCGCACGTCTTCGCCCGGCAACGGCTGGCGTATGCGGAGTTCGTCAATGTACTGGCGGATGGCGCTCTGCTGGTCGCTTTCCGCCGGGACCCAAATGGGGTCCCTCGGGAAGGCTTCATCCCGCCCCCAATGCCACCACGCGAAATGAAACAGCGCGCGCTGCCAGCCCGAGCGATCCTTCAGTGTCTCCGGGCGTTGTGGCTCGGGCCGGTCGAGCCCGTAATGGTCCCGAATGCTCTTCATGTACGTGCCTTCAGCCAGCGCGTTCTGGGTGATGACATATACGTCCCGCCGGTCGAAAATGTCGCTGCCGGGATACTTCGCCATCGTCGTCTTGATCCGGGGCGGCACCTGGCTCTCGACATAGACCATGTACGTCGGCACGAACCGGCCCTCGTCCGTGCCACCGAAGAGAATCGCTCCCTTGTCCATGTCGGGATACCCGCCGCCCGGTTTGAATATGAGATACCCAAATTGGTAGCCGAAATCGTGGCCGCGCTCTTCGTTGTCCGCCCAGTTGATGAAGAGCGGCGCGATGGGCAGTGCGAAGATGACCGCAACCATCGGCAGCGCCGCGCTCTGCAGCGCCGGTTTCTCCGAGAGAAGGTAGCCGCATCCGAGGATCAGGCCATACCCGATCCACAGCGAATACACACAGTGGCACGGCAGAAACGAGACGCGATCGGTAAACTGCTTCTGCTTCTCGAATGTCGGGTTGGAAAAGAAGATGTAGTCCAGCGCCAGAAACAAGAATGCCACCAGCAGGAACGTCAACCAGTCGCGGTCCTTTCGGTCCAGGTCGCGATAGAAAAACATCGCCAGAAGGGCGATCAGTGCGTACCCGATCGTGAATTGTGATTTGAGGTCGTCGAAGAACATGTTGATCTGGCCCCAGAATTGCAACGGCGTGCGCTCGCTGTGCACCTTCTCGTACTGGCCGGTCATCACGTGGTCGACGAAGCCGGCGGGAGTGCGGGCGTAACCCCAGTTGATCGGTGGATTGGTCGCGGAAGCCAGCGGCTCATACGCGTACAGCGTCAGCCCGAGCAGCACCGCCGCATAGACCGCCAGCGTCGGCCGCCACATCCCCATGAAGCCCGGCCCCTCCTTCCACAAGGCGTACAACCACACGCCCGCGCCGATTCCGTGCGCGAGAATCCATGCCGCCGAGAATGTTCCCTGGTGAAACAGACTGCCGGGAGTCATGATCATCCTCAGCGCCGCCAGGAGAATCACCGCGAGGATGGGCGCCAGTACGTCGCGACCGAGTTTGCGATCGGTGAGCCACACGAACGTCGGAAACGCCAGCGTTAAGAGCACCAATGTCTGATGGTTGGTGAGACTCACACCCCACAGAAACGCCGCCAGATAGAGCCGCCAGCGGTGTTCCGTGTCGTGGCTCCAGCGGTACAGCAGCACGAGAATCACCGTCAGGAAGAACGCGTCCAGCGCATAGACCTCGGTGATCGTCGACTGTGACCACATCAGCGGTGAGAACGCCAGCATGAGCGCCGCCGATACGGAACTCGCCAGCACGATCAACTCCAGCAACCGTTCCGGGACCCGTCGGAGGAACCCGCACTGAGAGGCCAGCACACGTCCGCTCTTGGAGATCAACAGCGCCGTCAAGCCCGCCGCCAGCGCCCCGAAGACCGCCGACATCAGGTTCACCCGCCAGGCGATGTTGCCGACCGGAATAATTCGCTGCCACAGCCACGCCAACATCGTCCATGTCGGGTATCCCGGGGGATGCGGGACGCCCAGGGTGTGCGCGGCAGTAAGAAGTTCGCCGGAGTACTCCAACGTGACGCTCGGGGCCACTGTCCAGACGTACACAACGAACGCCAACACCGTGGCGAGCAGAAAAGCGGTTTTATCGCGCGCGCCAAAAAAGCGCGCTTCAGCTTGGTGAACTGGCGGCGCGGCTTCGGTCATGCCCATCGGTGCCGGAGAATCACTCATGGTTGCGGAAACGGATTCATGCGTCCCGTGGCAACGGCAGTCGTCACGCGCTGGTGTTCAGCCTGGCGTGCGGCGTTCGTCGAAATCCATGCGCGAGCGCCAGTGACCACACCATCCACAACGCTTCGCGGACAATGTGACCCGACATCTTGGAGGTACCCGCGTAACGGTCGGCAAACGTAATGGGAATCTCCCGAACACGGAAGCCTTTCATCCATGCCTTGTACGACATCTCAATTTGGAAAGCATACCCGTTGCTGCGAACCATGTCGAGGTCAATGGCCTCCAACACGTCGCGGCGGAAGCACTTAAAGCCGCCCGTTGGATCATATACGGGCAGCCCCGTGATAATACGGACATAGTAAGACGCGCCCTTGCTCAAAAAGAGTCGTGACAGCGGCCAGTTCACCACGCGCACGCCGTCGATATATCGCGAACCGAGAACGAGGTCGGCCTGCTGAATCGCCTCGAGCATGTTGGGGATTTCGCGCGGGTCATGCGAGAAATCGGCATCCATCTCGATGAGGTACGCGTACCCCTTGGCCAATCCCCATTTGAATCCCGCGATGTACGCCGTGCCCAGCCCCAGTTTGCCCGCACGACTCATCAGGTTGACGCGCGGGTCCGTCTTGCCCATGTCAGTAACAATCGCCGCCGTTCCGTCTGGCGAATTGTCGTCCACCACGAGCACGTCGAGATTGGAAGCTTGTGACAAGACCAACCCCACCACCGAGCGGATGTTCTCCTTCTCGTTGTAGGTCGGAATGATGACCAGCGCTCGTTCGTTCTCCGCCACGCTACTTGGTTTCCTTCGCAAATCGCGGATTCTCCAGCACGACATAGGCCCCCTGCTGAAACACCGCCGGCCACTTCTCCTGTTGGACCTGTTGGAGTATCTCCCGTACGCCCCGCAAGCCCATGGTATACACCGCATCGATGCCGATTGGCAACTGCACGCGCCGGCCATCGGCGAGCGTCCGTTCCTCGATCCCGTACTCCAACACCAAAAACTTCGCCTGTTCCAGTCGGCAATCGAACCAATACAGGTCGCGGGGAATATGGGCCGGCACCGGCATGTCGTTATCGACTCCGTTGTAGCGCGCGCAAAAGGTCAACATGCTGCGCCGGTCGCAATGCGGCATCCAGTAAATTTGTTTCGGCACAATCACGAAATCGTCTCTCGTGGTGTGCGCGTTGACATACGCCATCGCCGCCTCGGCATCCGGGACGGACTGCTGTGTCCACATATCAATGCGGGTATGGAAGTGTCCCCACGCGCCCTGCGCGGATTGAAGGGCGAACCCGCCCAACACAACGGCCGCCACAACCGCCGTCGCCGCAGTGCCGGATTTCGGCGCCAGTCGTTTCGCCGCTTCCCCCGCCCATGCCAGCACGCCCGCAAAACCGACCGCCATGAGCGGGAGAAAGATCGTCGCGGGGTAGAAAAACAACGGCACGTTGTTGAGCTTCTTGAACACGCCATACATCAAGACCAACAGCCAAAACGGCACCCACAGCCGCAGCCGCCAATCTCGGGTCGGCAGAAACACGAAACCGATTGTCGCCACCGTCAGCCACCAATCGTGCCCCGACCACGGCAACGGCGGCCCTTGCGTCGGCGTCTGGAAACCCAGCGCCAACACGTTCCCAACGAATCGCTCCACTTCGCCCCCGAAGGTGGGCCGCGCCTCGTTGCCCGCCACACTGGTCAGCCGTCCCACCTGCGTCATCAAGTGCGTCCATCCGTGAACCGCGCAGTACCACAAAACGAACAGCCCCGCGTAAGCGCCCGCCAGCGCCCCGGCCACAATCACGTCCCGCCAGGCGCGCGGCGACTTCCAGTCCCGCCAGTTCTCTGCGCCCACCGTTACGACAACCACACCAATCAATGGATACGTGAAGTAGTGCGTTGCCGTCGCCAACGCGCAGAACACTCCTGCCCATGCGGCATCCCGCAGACGTTTCTCCTGCACATAACGCACCAGGAAGCCCACCGACGCCAGTGCCAGTGTCCCCGCCATCGGATGTGACCGCACCATGCGGAAGTTGATGTTCACCTCCGAATACGTGAGAAACGCCGCCGCGCAAAGGAAACCAAACGTCTCGTTGCGAAGGCGCGTTCCAATCCAGAACAACAATCCTCCCGCCGCCAGCGCCGTGAACGCGCCCAACGCCCGTCCCACGACGATGTCCTCGCCGAACACGCGCAGCAACGCTCCATTCACCACACCGTAGAGGGGCGGATACGAATACGGAAACACGCCGTCCCAGGTGACCGGCCCCGCGCGGGGCGTGCCGTGTATCAACGTCCACGACATGTCCATCCATTCCCCCTCGTCCCCGTACCAATTCGGATTCGTCCGCAGGTTGGGCAGAAACAGCGCCGCCCACAACAGAACCCCGGCGGCGACGGCGAACCGGCGCGCCCGGGGTGTACCCCACCAGACTGAGCCTGAAATCATGATTAGCTCTTCGGCTTGTGGGCGACGATTTTGTAAACGCGCACGGGGGTCAACGCGGTCGGCCACCGATGGCCGAGTTGGATGATCCACTTGCCCCGTGGCACGGGTGTCAGTTCCACCCGCTCAAAACCTGCTTCGCGCGCAAAGTCAGCCAGCCGGTTCCAATTCCATTGGAAAACAATCGGGTGCTCCATCCGTTCCACCACGAATCGAAACACCGGGAAAAGCATCCGCTCCGCCCACTCCCACGGCAGCGGCAGACAGGACTCCATCAGCACCAACCGTCCGCCTGGCTTCAGCGCGCGATACGCTTCACGAATCGCCTGCACCGTCCGTTGGCGCGTGACGAGAAAACTCTTCTCCGCCAAATGATGGAGCAGAAACTGCAACAAGCATGTGTCGAACGAATCACTTTCCACGGGCAGCGCGGTCGCGTCACCCCAGAGAAACGTGACGTTGTCTGGCTTCGTGGTGGAGTTGACCAGTTCCTCGGAGAGATCCACGACGACGATTTCCTGCGCCGTCTGCAAATCATAGTTGAAGACACCTCCGTTGCCGACATCCAAGAGACGGCCCTGAATTTCCCCTCCCAACGCCTCCGTGGTGCGTCGGTAGGTATCCAACTCATTGACGAGTTGATGGTATCCCCCCCACTGGCTGAAGAAATCCTGCGTCTTTTGCAGGTTTTCCACCGGCGGCGCTGGTTCTTGTTGCGGCCCTGTCTCCATGTATCACCTAATTCCTCTCCAATATCCAACAATCGGCCCGAATCTCGTTGAGGCGATTGCGTTCATTCGCGCCCTCTGCGCCAACGACAGGGCGCGGTAACCCGTTCGATTCATGGCGGCCAACGCCACCAATCGCTTCGGCCGCACCGGCGCCATCCCAATCGTCGGGCTCCAATGAGGCACGGAGTGAAAACTCCAACTGCGCTGGACTCGCCTCACCCAGCCGATCCATCTGTACGACGCGCCTCTCATCAAACAGTTTCGTGGTTTGACCGAGTCGTCCCCAATAGTCCACCGTTTCGGTCTTGAACCCCAATCCCGACCCTATGTGCCCCGCGCGCCGCCATACTTTCCGATGAAACGACAAAAATCAAACACGTATATTACGTTGCCGGCCGCACTCGCCGCCGGTGCCGTCACTGCGCCCAGCGCGTCCCACCACGATGTCATCGCCAAACACATGCAGCAGCCCCCCATTCACGACCATCTGGAGCGGCGGGTGCGGGTACGGAAAGATGAAGTCATCGAGAATGGGCCCAACCCGTGCCTCCCGGGAATGAACGTCCAGCATTTCTCCATCCACTCGCCTTCGTCGCCGTACCACGTCGGGTTCGTGCGCAGGTTTGATAGAAACAGCAGCGCCCAAAGGGTCACCAAGCTGATCGCTACCCTGCATTCCCATGGCGTTTGAAAGGGAAACTTCACTTAGCGCGTCGACGGGCTGTAGGGGATTTCATAGAGTCGCAGCGGTCCGAACGATTGAACCGGTACGTTCGGCGGGGGTTCGGGCTCATTGGGGTCGCGGAAGCGAGTGTCCACCACCACGAACGCCGTCTGCGGACCGCCGGTCTGGGGAGGCAGCGAACGCCCTTGCAAATCCATAGTCACCAGGTATTGGATGTCGTTCTCGACCGGCGTCTTCGGGGGCCAATCGCGGCTCATGATCGGGTCGGCCGTGCGTGCATCGTCCGCGATGCGTCTGGCCAGATCGGCTTTGTATTCGTACACGACGCCATACGTGCCGCGCGCGCCGCCCTCCCGCTGCAGGAAGCCGTAGAGGTCTTCGACATAGGCGAACTGACCGAGCGTGACCAGAGCGAAGACCACCCACAGTCCGCGCTGCACGACAACGCCGATGCCGCCACGGGACGAGAAAAACCGCTGTGCCGAGTCAAGCGCCCAGGCCAGCACCAGAAAAATCGCCGGCATCGTCAATGAAAAGTACGATAGGTAGGTCCGCAGGCCAACCGCGCTAAAAAAAATCACTGGCATGATCACCCACAGAAACAGCACGGTCAACCGAGGTTCACTCGTGAGATCAAAATACGGGAAACGCGCTGTCACCTGGCCCTTGCGGATCACGGTCATGGCCAACATGACCAACGCGCACAAGAAGAGCAACTTCAGGGATTTGACCAGTGCCCTCATGACGCTGTCTTCCGCATTGAACTGGGCTGTGGACAACCCGAGGATGTCTTCCATCTGCCCGCCGCCGACAGTGCTCAGCAGCAGGCCGAATTGATCGCGTGTCGGTAACGGGTACCCGTATTGCGGATGAATTCCCTGCACCGTGTACACTTCCGCCTGATTGGAGGCCTCAACCACGGACGATGCGCGGCGGAAGTCCTCCCAGTTTTGCTCCATCTCGAAGGTCACATACGGCGCCAAGAGGAGCAAGTTGATGCCGATGCCGATCCCGATCCGTTTCCAGTCCAGCGGGAACCGGCAGAGAAGCCAAAGGGCGCCCCCGGTCGCGATGAGATTGCTCGCCGTCAGATGCACCTGCCATGCCGCCAGGGACAGCAACACGATCCACATCAGGTAGCCCCGCCGCTTTTCGATCAGGAACTCGTACCACATCCACACCAACACCGTACAAAAGACCGGCATGAAATCCTGCGGCCAGATCTTGCGCGAGTAAATCACCGCCCACGGAGAAACCGCGAACAACGCCGCCGCCACCAGCCCGATTCTCTCGTTGAACCACCGCCGTCCTATCCAATAGCACAGGCCGACCGCTGCCGTGCTGATCAGTCCATAGGTCGCCGTAAAGAAGGCCGGGCTGCGGCTGATGAAGAAGAATGGCATCAGCAAATACACGTACAACGGCGCCTGCCGCACGCCGACGCTGTAGGTAAGCCCGACGCGCGGAAACATCTGCCCCGTAGCGAATTTCACCGCCAGAATTGCCGCATTCGCTTCATCGCCCTTGAACTCCAGCAGGCCGAGATGTGACGCCCGCAGATATCCCGCCACCGCCAGGATCGCCAGTAGCAACCCCTGCGTCGGTCCCCACCGCCACGATGGGACCGTCGAGTTGGCGACCACTGATTGCGCCGGTTTCTCAGCGGGCGGTTTCGCGGGGCTTTTCGGCATAGACGATCATCTTCGTGTGTGGATCAATGGAGACTCGCCAGCGGCCCATTCCCATGTGCTCGACAAGCCATCGGGCGGTTCCGAAGATCGGGCGGTTGATGATGCGCATTCGCTCCATGAGAAATGCCAGCTCAAATGTATGACCGTACGACGCAATCTTGTAGACGCGAAAGCCGCTGCGTTCCAGCACGTTCGTTAACGACTCTCGACTGAAGAAGAACAGGTGTTCCCGGATCCGGCGGAAATCTTCGAGCCGCGTGCCGAGCAGCCGCGAAGTCAAACTCTCCGAATCCATCGTGCTGATCGCCACGCCCCCGCCCGGTCGCACGAGTTCAAAAAACCTTTGAATCGTGCCAAACGGGTCGTGCAAATGCTCGACCACGTCAAACATCGTGACTACATCAAACGGCGGTTCCGTCGCCGGCACCGCCTCCACACTGCCTTCGTACACCTTGAACGCGTATTTTTCGCCCATCGTCTTGACGGCGCCCGGATTGAACTCCACTCCCACCACCTCAAAGCCGACGTCATGCGCCGCGTCCATAAAATACCCCAACCCACAGCCGACGTCCAACAGCCGCGGTCGGGGCGGTTTGACCGATGGATCGCCGGACTGGCTGCTCCGGTGGCGCTGCAGCAAAAGCTCCGCGATCGGGCGGTAGGCCCGCAATTTGTTCACCCGTTCCGCGATGTAATCCACATAGCCGTAGAGATTGCCGTGCTGGACATCATAAAACTGGGGATTCTGAAAGTAACTCAGATCGGCGTACACTTGCTTGGTATCATCCAGGCCCGGCATCGGCGAGAGCCGCATCAGGCCGCATCCCGCACACTTCACGATCTGGTGTGTCCCCAGATCATATTTCACGCGCGCTTCATGCCCGCCACAGAAGCCGCATGTCCCGAAATTAGAGGTCAAGATTTTGATCGATCCTTCAACGCGTTAGGGGCGTGAGTCTATCTGCTTGCCCCCTCGCCCGCAAGAGAACTTTGGACTCCGCAAGCGCCGGCTGCCCGCCACCGCAGACTTGCTTTTGCGCCACAGAATCCTACACTCGCGCGCTATCAAGTACGCACGCTCGATAGTCTCGCTCGGGAGAGAAATCGTCCGCCGGTGGACGCCCCGGATTACCGCCGGGCGCAGTCTGACGGTCATCCTTGCTGTCTATCTGGTCGGGTTCTTCTGGCTGGCCTGCCGACGATATGAGGCCTGCGCGACTCAATCGGGTGACACGGCAGTCTACGATCACGCCTATTACATGACGTTGCGGGGTAAAATGTTCTGGAGCTTCAACCTGGCCAACTCGGAGTTTGAAGCTCACGCGGAACCGTTGGTGTTGTTGTTTCTCCCCTTTTATTATCTCGTACAAAGTCCCAAGACGCTGTTCTTTCTGCAAACCGCCTGCTTTGTTGTCGCCAGCATTTCTGTCTACTGGCTCGCCTGCAAGCAACTGAACGACGAGTGGGGCGGACTGTTCATGGCGGTGGCGTTCCTGTTCACGCCCGCGGTGGCTGCCCACAACATCCAACAATTCCATACCACCGCGTATCCGGTTCCATTTGTGATGTTTGCCTTTTATTTTTTTCACGAAGGTCGATTTCGCCCGTTCGTGATCTGCCTCGCGCTCGCGTGTCTCGGGAAGGAAATGGCCGCGGTCACCGCCGCCATGTTCTTTCCCTACGCCCTGTGGCGGCGGCGACCGTGGAAGTGGCCGACCGCCTCCCTGATCATCCCCGTTGCTGCCCTGGTGCTCTCGCTGGGAGTGATTCGCCAGCATTATGCTCAAGGCCACCAGTACATTGCCTTGCATTACTTCCCCGGCCTTGGGAATTCGCTGGGTGAATTTGCGGCGACACTCGTGACCCACCCGGGCAAGGTACTCAACGCCTTGTTCACGGAGGATAATGCCATCTATTTGCCGGTTCTGCTCACTCCCGTGTGCCTGTTTGTGCCGTTTCTCTCGCCGGAAGTGATCTTCATTCTGCCCGAGGTGTTCTTCAACTCGTTGTCCAGTAGCAACGGCATGAAAGTCAACATTTGGTTCTACAACATCAATGCCGCGATCTTCCTGGTGATTGCCACCATCTTTGCACTTCCGAAACTGGATCGCTTTCTGAACAAGCGCCTCGGACCGGGCAAATACGGGCCGGTATTGGCCGCCTGCATGGTCGCGCTGTGTCTGTCGACCTGGTGGGAATGGTTCTCGCCCGCCGAATATCAATTCGACGCGGCAACTGACGCGCGGCGGCGGGCGCTCAAGCTGATCCCCCCAGGTGACTCCCTCGTCGCGGGTCCGGGGCAAATTCTGGCCCATCTTTCGCACGCGGCCTTGTTGGCCGACCCCAAAGCGATCGGTGCCCGAAAGAACCAGATGTTCGAGTACAACTGGGTGTTCTTTGACATGACCTATCAGGTGCCGATTCCGGGGCTGTACGTGCCAGAGGACCTACTCATGGCCTACGGGACGAATACGGAGTATCAGTCGATTTTCATGGAGGACGATATCTTCGTGTTTCACAGGAGGCACCCCATTCCTGCCGACCAAGTGCCCGATATCCCGTACGAACCCGATTGAGCGACGCAAGAGTACTCGACCGGCATGGCGAAGCCGGCGACTGTCAGGCTTCACTTCTTTCCCTTTGTTCGTGCTCGCAGGGGACAGCCGATTCTCTGCGCGCGGCGGATGCGGAACAGCTCCGCCCAGATGCGCAGTGCCCGTCTCAGGTCATAGGGAATGCGTGTGTCGGGGTCGTGCACCCACTGCACCGCAACTTCGGCAACGCGGTAGCCTGCCCGCGTTGCCACCACCAACATTTCGATGTCGAATATCGCCGAGTTCGACGTGACCTGCGGGAACACCCGCTGCGCCACCTCATGGGTCATCGCTTTGAACCCGCACTGTGTGTCGTAAATGCCGCGAATGCAGAAGAGCTTCGTCCCGAACCCGAAAAGTTTTCCGGCCAGCGCCCGATACCAGGCTTGCGGCTGTTCCACCCGCGCGCCGGGCATGGAGCGCGAGCCAATGGCCATGTCGTACCCGTCCTGCGCCATTTTCGCGAGCAGTTTGTCCACTTCCCCGATCGGCGTGCTTTGGTCCGCGTCCGTGAAGAGCACGTACTGGCCGCGCGCGTCGAGCATACCGGCCTTCACGGCGCCACCTTTGCCACGGTTTGGCTGGAGATCAACCAATCGCAACGCCGGAAACGTCTTGGCCAGACCACGGGCCACCTCCGCCGTGTCGTCCTA
>Ga0335081_10016999_pt1 | contig 11782 bp, 10 predicted proteins | sample Lox_Sample_35_FD_206713 | JGI IMG/M metagenome (GOLD analysis project Ga0335081, IMG submission 206713) | Soil microbial communities from Loxahatchee National Wildlife Refuge, Florida, United States - Lox_Sample_3.5 | ecosystem: Environmental > Terrestrial > Soil > Wetlands | place: USA... | reverse complement strand
CTGCTCAGCACATTCGCCGGATTGGCTCTGGCGCTGACCATCGTCGGCCTCTATGGAGTCATGACCTATTCGGTTTCAAGGCGAACGCGTGAGATCGGTGTACGCATGGCTCTGGGTGCACAACGAGCCTCGATGTTGCGGATGATCTTGCGCGATGCCGCCATTCTGGTGGTTTCTGGAATCGCTATTGGAGCTAGTGGTGCATTGGCGTCTGCTTCTGTTCTCCAGTCCATGCTGTACGGAACCGGAGCGCGCAATTTCAAAATCTATGCGGGCGTATGCTTCGCAGTCACAGCCGTCGGCTTCTTAGCGGCATACATCCCGGCGCGACGGGCGGCTCGCGTTGATCCGATGGTGGCACTGCGGTATGAGTAACGACCAATATTGGAGATGAAATGATTCAATTGAAGAACCTCGAACGAAGTTACAAAACTCCCGCCGGACAGACCTGGGTTCTGCGCCGTATCAATCTGGAAATCCGCGAGGGCGAGTTCATCACGATTATGGGCCCATCGGGGGCGGGGAAGTCATCGCTGCTCAACGTGCTTGCACTACTCGACGACGCATGGGAAGGCGAGTACTGGTTCCGCGATGAGGCCGTTCACGCCATGAAGCGCAAGCAACGGGCGGAGTTGGCCAAGAAAAACACCGGGATGGTGTTCCAAAGCTACCACCTGCTCGATGACCTCACGGTGCAGGAGAACATTGATCTCCCGCTCTCGTACAAAGACATCCCGCGGAAGGAGCGGCAGGGCCTGGTCGCAGACACGCTCGATCGTTTCCAGATCGTTGCGAAGAAGGACCTATATCCCAGCCAACTTTCCGGCGGGCAACAGCAGCTCGTAGGAATTGCTCGGGCCGTGATTCACAAGCCCCCACTACTGCTCGCCGACGAGCCAACAGGCAACCTTCACTCAACCCAAGCCAAGGAGATTATGGAACTGTTCCGCGAACTGAATCACCAGGGAACGACGATCGTACAAGTTACACATTCGGAGACGAATGCCGCCTACGGTAGCCGCACGATTCAACTGCGCGATGGCTGGATGGTCGGCGATACGGCAGATCCCTCTCTTTCGCCAGCGGAGGTAAGCGCATCGTGATCGCGATCTCGTCTTCCGTCAGACTGTTGCGCTATACCTTAACGATGATGTTTGTTGCCCCGGCTCTCTTGTTTGCGCAAGTTGAAGCCCCCTCATCGACTCGGCAATCGATCCAGCAACTCAGCTTCGAGATGCCGAAATCGCACAATCCTCTCAATGCGTATATGCCTGATTCCGTTCCGGAGCCCGTTCTGTCGAACTCCCCGCGTCTCGATCAAATGGTGCGCGACGGCAAGATGTATCTCTCGCTGAAAGACGCGATTGAGCTTGCTCTTGAGGACAATCTCGATCTGGCGATTGCCCGATACAACCTGCCGATCGCGAATACCGACATCGTCCGCACAAAGGCTGGCGGATTTTTTCGAGGTGTGAACACCGGCGTCGTGCAAGGTACTCCCGGCGGTGGTGTCGGCGGTTTTGGAACGGGCGCTCCTGGCGCAGGAGCAGGCGGAACGACGGGGGGCGCGGGCGGCGCCGGAGCCGGCGCATCCGGCCTCGTGCAGTCTACCCTCGGCACAGGTACGACAGTCTCATCATTTGATCCTTTCATTAATGTTAACGGAGGAGTTGAGCACCAAACTTCTCCGGTTGCGAACCGCCAGATCTACGGCGTTCCATCTCTCCAGCTGAACACGGGTCAGGTCAACGCGCTTTTCACTCAGGCTTTTCCTACAGGCACCAGCATCAATTTTGCCTGGAGCAATTCGCGTCAGACGACAAATAGTCCTTATTTCAATCTCTCGCCTACATTAAGTTCGACGTTCCGGTTCCAGGTTCAGCAGGAATTGCTCGCTGGCTTCGGCTTTGGTCCTAATCTTCGTTATCTGCGCATTGCGAGAAACAATAAGAAGATCTCTGACATCGCGTTCAAAGACCAGGTCATCGCTACTGTGACGCAAATCGAGAATATCTATTGGGACCTCGCTAACGCCTACGAGCAGACTCGAGTCAATGAGCAATCGTTCAACTTCGCCCAACAAACACTCGAAAACGCGAAAAAGCAGCTGCAGTTGCAGAGCATCCCCGCAATGGACGTAATGCGTGCTGAGGCCGAAGTATCCAAGCGTGACCAGGAATTGACCGTTGCTCGCACCAGCCTTCAATTGCAGGAAACCTTAATGAAAAACGCGATCACCAAAAGCCTGGACGATCCCGTACTGGAATCCATGCCCGTTATACCTACCGATCAGATGGAGGTAGCATCGATTCTTGCAGCCCAGCCGATCCAGGACTTGATCAATTCATCCCAGCAAAACCGGCCCGAGCTTGCCGAATCCAACATTGATCTTGTGAACCGGCAGATCAGCCGACGTGCAGCGAGCAACGCTTTGCTCCCGTCTCTCTCGTTCGTGGGGTTCTACAGCGGATCAGGTCTCGGGGGGCCATTGAATCCGGTCTATAACCTTCCAGGTGGAAATGTTTCAGAGGTTCCACCAGACTTTAGCGGCGCACTGGTGAACGCTTTCAACTTTACTTCTCCGGACTACTATGTGGGCTTGAACTTGAACATTCCCATTCGCAATCGAGTGGCGAAGGCAGATCAATATCGTTCTGAACTCGAATACCGGCAGGCAGAGCTTCGAATGGAGCAGCTTAAGAAGCAGGTCCGCATCGAGGTCCGCAACGCGCAGTATGCCCTTACCCAGACTGCAGCCCGTGTGGAAGCCGCACGAAAGGCCCGCGACTTGGCGCAGCGGACCTTCGATATCACGAAGAAGGAACAGGAACTCGGTTCGGGCTCAAGCTACCAGACGCTTTCGGCCCAGCGGGACCTTGCGCTGGCCCAACTGGACCTGGTGAGCGCGACCACCACTTATGAGAAAGCCAAAGTCGAACTGGACCGCGCAACAGGTACAACCCTCGAACATAATGGCATACTGCTAGAGGATGCTATTACCGGAGTCGTTTCACATCGATCTCAATAGGTCCATGCCAACATCTGTCAAAATCGGGGAAGAGCAAGCAATATCACGAGCCGAGTCCACAGCTCCGGTGCGCATCTTAGCTGCTGATGATCAAGAGCACATTCTCGAAGCTCTTGATCTGCTCCTTCGTCCGCAAGGATATCGTGTCGACAAAGCACGCTCCCCTGTGCTGGTGCACGAGGCTCTGAAGAGCAACTCCTACGATGCCATCCTGATCGATCTGAACTATACCCGCGACACAACGTCGGGGCACGAAGGGCTCGATTTGCTCTCTCAAATCGTGGCTCAAGAGTCTACGGTGCCTGTCATCGTTATGACTGCCTGGGCCAATGTGGAGCTGGCGGTCGAGGCCATGCGCCGTGGCGCTCGTGATTTTATTCAGAAGCCGTGGGAGAACGAGCGTCTGATCTCGATCCTGCGAACGCAAGTAGAGTTGCATCGCGCTTTGCAGCGTGCCGCTCGACTGGAAGCAGAAAACCGACTTCTTCGCGCAGAGGGGCGCCCGGAATTCATTGCGAGCGCACCTGCAATGCAGCCCGTATTAGAAACAATTGCTCGCGTGGGGCCTTCCGACGCCAACGTACTGATTACGGGCGATCATGGAACAGGAAAAGAAGTTGTAGCGCAGACCCTGCATGCCCTCTCCTCGCGATCTTCGCGTCCACTGGTAGCCGTGAATACCGGAGCCATTCCCGACGGCGTTTTCGAAAGTGAACTCTTTGGGCATGTGAAGGGTGCCTTCACCGATGCCCGCACCGATCGAATCGGCCGCTTCGAGCTCGCCGACGGTGGAACTATTTTTCTGGACGAGATCGGCAATGTTCCCCTTCGACAGCAAGCCAAGCTTCTCCGCGTTCTTGAATCGGGAGAGGTTGAGCGGGTCGGCTCGTCACGCTCGCGCCGTGTGAATGTAAGAGTTCTTTCGGCGACTAATACGGACCTGCCCGCGGCCTGTGCCTCTGGCCAGTTCCGCGAAGATCTTCTATTTCGGCTCAACACGGTCGAAATTCGTATTCCCCCACTGCGCGAAAGGCGCGAAGATATCCCTGTGCTGGGAGCGCACTTTCTGGCTCGCTATGCCGCGAGATATCGGCGCCCCGTCCAGACGTTCGATCCCGCAGCGATTCAGGCACTGCTGCAATACTCCTGGCCTGGCAACGTGCGGGAGTTGGATCATACAATTGAACGTGCAGTGCTGATGAGCCGAACCGCCGAAATTCAGCCTGGAGATCTTTCTTTGAGTTCACCGCGAGCGCAGTCGCAGAATTTGGAAGATCTCAGCCTCGAGGCTGTGGAAGCGGTGCTGGTCCGCAAAGCCCTGCAACGTTTTCAGGGGAATGTGACGCAGGCGGCCGAGGCCTTGGGACTCAGCCGCGGCGCCCTCTATCGACGCATGGAGAAATATGGGCTCTAGTTCGAGCCGGCCCACTTCGTCCCATCCGAAAAAGCGAAAACGCATACTCTACGAGAATCGAATCAGCCTTTACTCTTTTCTCGTCGCATTACCTGGGCTGATTGTCAGCGGAATTCTTGTCTGGACGCAACCGTGGAGTCTCGGCTCCAGAATTTCTCTCATACTTGCTGAACTCTTCGCTTGGTGGCTGCTAGCCCTCGCGCTGCAAGAACAGACCATCCGGCCGCTGCAGACGTTGGCGAATGTTATCGGCTCCCTTCGGGAAGAAGATTATTCCTTTCGCGCTCGCAATGCTGTCCCCGAGGACGCATTGGGGGAGCTTTCGCTCGAGGTCAATGCCCTGGCTGACATGCTCTCCGGAGAGAAAGTCAGGGCCATCGAAGCGACGGCGCTGCTCCAACGTGTCGTCGATGAGATCGATGCGCCGCTGTTCTCATTCGATCCCACGTCTGCGCTGAGATTGGTGAATCCGGCAGGAGCGCATCTCTTACGGCGCACTCAGAAGCAGCTATTAGGGCGCAAAGCATCTGAAATTGGCTTGGAAACTTGCCTCACGGCGGAGAACGAGACTGTTGTTGAACTGCATGTAGGCGAATCTCGCGTACGCTGGCTGCTTCGCAAAAGTTCGTTCCGGCAGCATGGCGTGCCTCACACTCTCGTTGTTTTGTCGGACATTAGCCGAGCTTTGCGGGAAGAGGAGCGAAAAGCCTGGCAGCGCCTGATCCGCGTACTCGGTCACGAATTGAGCAATTCGCTAGCTCCTATCAAATCCATCGCGGGCAGTCTTAGCTCGCGAGTGTCGGGAACAAATATCGATGCGGAAGTGCGAAGTGATTTGAATCGCGGCCTCGATATCATCGAGTCGCGCGCTGGCTCGCTGCAGCGTTTTCTCGAGGCCTACCGAAAACTTGCGCAGATGCCAGCGCCAAGTTTGAAAGATGTTCCACTCGCCCCGCTAATCGCGAGAGTTGCGGGTTTGGAAACCAGACTCAAAGTGTGCGTTCAGGAAGGACCAAACGTCACGTTCCGGGCCGATCCAGACCAGCTTGAGCAGATGCTCATCAATTTAATCCGTAATGCCGTCGACGCCGTGATGGAGGCCAGTGACCGAACCGACAGTGTTGGTGCAAGCTCTCAGCCCGAAGCAAGGGCCGGAGTTCTCGTCCGATGGGAACCCAACACCGATCAAGTCGCAATCGAGATACAAGACGATGGACCCGGCCTCTCAAATCCCTCGAACGTGTTCACTCCTTTCTATACGACGAAACCGCATGGCAGCGGAGTTGGCCTTGTTCTCTGTCGGCAAATTGCGGAGGCCCACGGAGGCACTATCGAGATCGGCAACCGAACCGACAGCCAAGGTTGTGTTGTACGAGTGCTTCTGCCCAAAAATCCGGGAGTTCCACTACAACGCCATCGATAGTCTTGTATTTATGGGCAAATCTTCGCGAGAGAGGATGCTCGCTGATGACGGGATTAGAAGCGAGCTAACTGAGAATCAGAAAAAAGAAGAGAAGTTGGAGGCGCGGGTCGGAATCGAACCGACGCATAAAGGTTTTGCAGACCTCTCCCTTACCACTTGGGTACCGCGCCCCTGCTCAATCCAGCGCCCGGACGAGTCCGTCAGCGGAGCACGAGCAAGCTGGAATCATAAGAAATCTGGAGCGGGAGACGGGATTTGAACCCGCGACTTCGACCTTGGCAAGGTCGCACTCTACCACTGAGTTACTCCCGCTCGACGAAGAAAATTATACAGCATTTGCAAGGGGAAACGCGCTGGCCGCATCCTCTGTGCTGTTACGTCAGGTTGAGGTGCTAGGCCAGTTCGAGCTCGATTTTTTTCGCAGCCTGGTCGATTTTCTTGATTCGGAAGCTTCGTACTTGTCCCGCCCGGGTGGGTTCTGCTTTGACTGGCGCCCCCGCGCCCGTTTTCCAGCGCGCCTGGAGCATGGAAGTCAGAGAAGAGAGGTCGGCCTTCGCCGAACCACTCGATTCCTTCTGAACGCTGTTTTCCTGTGTGAGCTTGCATGCGGCGTAAATGCCTTCACCCAGTTCGACCCGTGTCTGATCGCCACTATCGTCCATCAGACGCCCGGTGACGACATCGCCTTCCTTGTGCTCGGCCAGATATTCATCAAGCCCCGTGGGGACCAACTGCTTCATGCTTAGCCGAATTTGGCGCTTTTCGGGCTCAATGCCGATGACCAGAGCCTTGACGATTTGTCCTACGCGAAGCACTTCCGCCGGCTGTCCGATGCGCTTGTCGGGGCTGATCTCGCTTACATGGATCATGCCCTCGACTCCTTCGGACAGCTCTACGAATGCTCCAAACTTCGTGAGACTCGTGACCGGACCTTCAATCGCGGAGCCGATCGGGAAACGTTGCGGCACATCTATCCACGGATCACCGAGCGCTTGCTTCAATCCCAGCGAGATCCGGCGTTCTGCCGAGCTTACACCCAGGATAACAACCTCAACTGTCTCGCCGGGTTTGACTACATCGCTGGCCTTGCGGATCTTCCCCTTGGCCCACGACATCTCCGAGATGTGAATGAGGCCCTCAATGCCAGGTTCGAGTTCGACGAACGCGCCGAAGTCCATCAGCCGACTTACTGTGCCGCGCACACGATCGCCGGCCTTGTACTTTCCGGGAACGTTGTCCCACGGTTGCGGCTGCAATTGTTTCAGGCCCACAGAAATGCGTTTCTTCCCGCCCTCTTCAGCGAGTTTTAAAACTTTTACTTCGACCTGCTGGCCTACTGAGAGCACGTCGGCCGGCTTGCTAACGCGACCCCAAGAAATATCGGCCACGTGCAGCAGTGCATCGACCCCGCCGAGATCGACGAAAGCGCCATAATCTGTCAGGCTGCGCACTGCGCCACTGACGGTATCTCCTTCCTTGATCTGGCCGTAGAGTCTGTCCTTTGCGGCGCGTTCTTCCTCTTCGGCGATTGCACGGCGGTCCACTACGACATCTTCGTCAGCTACATCGAGTTTGATAATGCGGCAGCGAATCTCTTGCCCAACGAGACTTTCCATCTCCGCAGCCTCTCGCACTCCGCTGCGAGATGCGGGCATGAAGGCGCGCACGCCAACATCGACGCTGAACCCACCTTTGACTTGCGCGGTAACTGTTCCGAGCACTGCGGATTTCCCAGCGAATGCTTTTTCCAAGGCGGACCAGTCCATCGGCCGTTCAACCTTGAAGCGCGAGAGCTCGTAGTATCCGTCCAGGTCGCGGCCCTTTACGGTGACGAGAGCCTTATCGCCTGCCTTGAGAGTTTCTCCCTGAAGGGCTGATAACGGAAGAATTCCTTCCGATTTGAACCCGATATCGAAGAAGACAGCTTCGGGTGTCACGGCGATGACCGTTCCTTCCAGTTGCCGCGCGTCTTCCGTCTTGCGTGAGTGTGTCTTTTGAAATTGAGAGAGAATCTCGCCGAACGACTCCGTGCTTTCGGGAGCCGGTTGAGTTTCTGGATTGGTATTAGAAGTCAACGGATCAGCCATGAACGGTGACAGCCTCGATAGGAATTCAATGAATTAGGATATCACCGCCTAATGATGGGCCCACTGCGGGTCTTGTTCAGGATTCACGATCTGCCCGTCACGCATGTGAATGATGCGGTCGCCGTATCCGGCAGCTTCGGGATTGTGCGTAATCATCATCACCGTTTGGCCGAGCTCCTGGTTTGAAAGCCGCAACATGCCCAGCACGACTTCGGAGTTCTTCGAATCCAGATTTCCGGTCGGTTCGTCTGCCAGCACCACGGCTGGTTTATTGATGAGCGCGCGAGCAAGGGCAACACGTTGTTGCTCCCCGCCCGACAACTCGGATGGGCGATGCTTAAGTCGCTGGGTCAGGCCCAGTAAGTCGGTGATGCGGTTGAAAAACGCGGGGTCGTGATTGTTATTCCCGGAGATTTCCCGCGCTATAAAAATGTTGGAGCGCGCATCCAGAGTGGGCAGCAGGTTGAATTTCTGGAACACGAATCCGATCTTGCGCTTCCGCATACGCGTGCGTTCGGCGTCAGATAACGTTGCTAGATCGTCCCCATCGAGAATCACGCTTCCCTGATCGGGACGGGTCAATCCCCCGAGCAAGTAAAAAAGAGTGGATTTCCCGCTGCCCGACGGTCCAACTACGCTTACAAACTCACCCTTTCGGACACTAAACGAAATTCCGCGTAGCGCCTCCACTTCAATTTTCCCGATGTGATAGGTCTTGCGCAGACTTCTAGCTTCTATAAAGGCTTCGCCCATGCTGAAGAAATCTTACACGAAGCAGCGGAAGGAGCGGGGCAGTGAGAGCCGAATACCAGGTTTGAACTCCAAAGAAGGGCCGTGTCAGGCAACGCCAACTTGTCCTGCTGCCACAGCGTTTCGTTGCTGCATTTTTTTCGGGCCGCGCTTGCGTATCAAAAGCAGACGTACCCGCTCAAGCAGGTCAGCCGGAGAATACATCCCTTTCGTCAGAAATACGTCGGCTTTGGAATCGTGATCGTAGATTCGGACTTTACTGGAGATCAGAATCGCAGGAGTTTGCGGCGACAGGTTTTTGATCTTGGCAATCAGTTGCGGTCCGTCCAGACCAGGCATTGCCATATCGGCGATCACCAGGTCCACGCCACCTTTGGAGAAACAATCGAATGCTTCCTCGCCACGCGAAAAGCTGGCTACGCGATAGCCCCGTGTTTCCAACATGATTTTGCGATGAGAGAGCGACTGCTCATTGTCATCCACACACAGAATCGTGCGCTTTGGTTTCATGTACCTTTCTCAACCACGCTGCTCGGGAGCCGAGCGATTCTGTGCAGGCTTCTCTTATAGAAAGAATGTACAGAGCGAGATGGATGCTAAAGGGAAAATCTGTTGCTGTAAAGTATCGTGAAAGCCAATGGAACCTTTCGGCTATTGTAATTTCCGCGAGTGAATGCCTGCCAGTGTTTTCCGCATTTTGCGCGAAGTGCGTTAAAGAAAAATCTCGCCGCGGATTACTTCAATGGCGTTGCCTCCGACGCGAACGTTAACTACACGGTTATCGCGACGCGAAGCGCGAACAAAAATTCGGCTCGGACGTCGCATCTCGATCCCCTGTTCGATGAGTACACCCCGGTCCGGTTCGGCCATACGGTGTTGCACCATCCACGCAGCAGCACAGCCCGCGGCCGATCCCGTTGCCGGATCTTCACCGTTATAAAAGAGCATCCGCGCGTGCAGACCAGCTTGCGAATCGACAGTTTCACGGCTGACAAAGTAGAAAAACTTGCTTCCGGACTTCTGCAGATATTCACTTGCTTCCCGAAGGTTGAGCCTTAGATTCTGGATTGTTGTAAGCGATCTCAATGGCGCGACCGTGAATGGAAGTCCTGTCGAAACAGTTTGAATTGGCAGCGACGGATCGAAGTCTTGGCTATTCATCCCGGTTGCGCGCGCCACAGCCTCGCGAGTATGCACCGCTCCAAAGACTGGATCGTTCTGTGTCATCTCTCCAAAATCCGGCTGTCCATCGGTGCGTTGAAACCGAACTGGAACCTTGCCCACATTCAGTTCCAGTTGGATTTCAGAAGCGCCGCTGTTCCCGCGCAAGGCGAATGCCGTTCCCAATGTCGGATGACCTGCGAAGGGTAATTCTTCCTCGACTGTGAAGATGCGTACCCGCACGCCGCGTTCTTGTTCGATCCTTGGATCACGTGGCAAAACAACCGTTGTCTCCGACAGATTTGTTTCCTTAGCGATGGCTTGCATTTCAGAGTCGCTCAGGCCGCGTGCGTCGAAAAGGACGGCCAGGGAATTACCCTCGAGTGGGTTGGACGAAAATACGTCCCATTGGGACATTGCAAACCGCCGCTGCTCCGTAGCCATGCTGTCCCTCAGGTGAAAAGTTCCCGCATGCAAACGATGATTGCAAACTCGTGCCCGATGCAGAAAATCATTTCGCGGCCCGCCCAGCGGCGTTGACAGCATTATTTGGCGCGCCTATTCTAGTTTTATGTCTCATCCATTCACCGCCGGAGCGATGTGTTGTTGTTGTCGCCCGATGCCGGTGTGTGGGTAGCATCCAACGAATTCTTCCCACCCACCCGGTAAAGCGGGTGGGTTCTGTTTTCATCCGCTTTATAAATTGGGGACCGGCCAGGGCGGACTTCGGAATCTTCAATCGATCTGCATCTTAATGGAGGAATACCAATGACGACAGCGACCGCAAGCGAGACCCATAGCGTCCCAAGAATCAACGATGTCGCTCCAGATTTCACCGCGGAAACGACCCAAGGCACGATCCACTTTCATGATTGGATCGGTGACGGCTGGGCCATTCTGTTCTCGCATCCCAAGGACTTCACTCCTGTTTGCACGACGGAGCTCGGATACATGGCGAAGCTGCAACCGGAGTTTGCCAAACGCAATGTGAAGATCCTTGGTCTCAGTGTTGATCCGGTCTCAAGTCACGAAAAATGGGAGAAAGACATCGAAGAGACACAGGGCGCGAAAGTAACCTATCCGATGATCGGTGACCCGCAACTGAAGGTAGCTAAGCTTTACGGAATGCTCCCCGGGGACGCTGGCGAGTCCTGTGAGGGCCGGACGCCCGCGGACAATGCCACGGTGCGCACGGTCTTCGTAATCGGTCCTGATAAGAAGATCAAGCTCCAGATCAGCTACCCGATGACCACTGGCCGCAACTTCGACGAAATTCTGAGAGTGATCGACTCGATGCAGCTCACGTCGAAGCACAAAGTGGCGACGCCGGTAAACTGGAAGTCCGGCGAAGATGTTATCTTAACCGCCGCTGTATCGAACGAAGAGGCTCAACAGAAATTCCCGGGCTTCAAAACAATCAAACCGTATCTAAGAACCGCGTCTCAGCCGAAGTAGTCCCTTTAGGATCTCAGGAATGGCGCGGGTGCCAGCCCGCGCCTTTTTCGTCTCGCTTAGAATGAAGTGAGTAACGGAAGCGCATGCGGTCCGGTGATCGTCCCGGTCTTCAAAACCGGCGGGTGGCAGGCAATCCTGTCACCGGTGGGTTCGACCCCCACTCGCTTCCGCCATTTGTTTTCATTGACTTACATCGCTAGCGTGCTAGAGCCTGTGTTAGGAGTTCGAATTTGAATGCGGGTTCTGTCTCCCCCCAAAGGAGGCATAGTGAACGAGCCAGCACAGGCGATTCGGGTCAGGGTCTTCGTCCGGCACAAGGCGACATGCGACTATAGCAGCGAGGAAGGGTACGCAAGGTGCCGCTGCGCCAAGTGGCTGCGGTACTCCCGCCACGGGAAACAATTCCGACAGCCAGCCAACACGCGGTCGTTCGGTACGGCTGAGGAGAAAGCGCGGGAACTTGA
>Ga0335081_10016998_pt1 | contig 11783 bp, 9 predicted proteins | sample Lox_Sample_35_FD_206713 | JGI IMG/M metagenome (GOLD analysis project Ga0335081, IMG submission 206713) | Soil microbial communities from Loxahatchee National Wildlife Refuge, Florida, United States - Lox_Sample_3.5 | ecosystem: Environmental > Terrestrial > Soil > Wetlands | place: USA: Florida... | reverse complement strand
TACGACGCTGAGTGATTTGAGTCACGGACACTGGAGGCAGCAGATTCAAGAATAGGGTTGGAGCTGTTACACGCACCGTCTCTCCGCGTGAACGTGAAGGCGCTGGGAGCACCCAGTCTGCAGGAAGGTGTTGACTTTTGCGCATCCCAGGACCCACGAAGCTGCGTACGATTTCGCAGATCTTGTTCTTCACGCTGTTTCTCTTTCTTCTGTTTCACACGCAGTTCCGCGCCTCATTCACTGCTTCGAACAGTGAGATTCGCCTGCCTTATCCGGTATCCTTTTTCTTTCAGCTTGATCCCTTGGTAGCACTATCAAATGCGCTCGCCAGTCGCGCTCTCTACCACGGATTGTTGTGGAGTCTCGTGATTCTGATCCCCACGATGTTTGTGGGGCGCTTCTTTTGCGGATGGGTCTGTCCGCTGGGCTCGATTCATCATTTCTTCGGCAGCCTCAAATCCGAGCGCAAGCGCGGCAAGCAGCTCCTGGATTCGAACCGCTACAAACGCTGGCAGACCTTGAAGTATTACGTGCTCATAACCTGTCTGGTAGCGGCGGCCTTCGGCACCGGGCTGGTCGGATGGCTTGATCCCCTCTCGTTGTTGACGCGCTCCGTGGGTTTGTCTGTTCTTCCGGCAATCGACTATGGTCTGCGCGCTGGTCTTGGTTTTCTCGAAAAGAGCCGGTTCGCGTTCGTGCAGAATCTCGGCGGCGTTCTACACTTTATTCTGGGTTCGTTTCTGCTCGCCTTCAGGCAGCCATACTTCCGTCTTGGAATCTGGCTGGGAACACTCTTCGTTTTTCTCGTCGCGCTCAATTTCCGCGTCACCCGCTTCTGGTGTCGCGCGCTTTGCCCGCTGGGAGCGCTGCTGGGAATTGTTTCGCGCTGGTCAGTGCTGGGGCTGGTCAAGAATCCTGAACACTGCAATGACTGCAATCGTTGTCTGGTGCGATGCCAGGGCGGCGACGATCCGATCGGTGGTGTTCCGTGGCGCCAACCTGAGTGTCATCTCTGCCTGAATTGCGTCGAAGAATGCCCTGAACACGGGCTGGGATTCGCATGGTTTCCCAATCAGGCATTTGCAGGTCTGAACCTGCAGCGCCGGAAGCTTCTGACGGGGCTGGGCGCCGGAGCTGCGCTGGTACCGCTGGCGCGCATCACTCCCGGCTTCGCCACCGAACGACATGAGCGTCTTCTGCGCCCTCCGGGGGCGCTCGACGAGGCGGATTTCTTGTCGCGCTGCATTCGCTGCGGGGAATGCATGAAAGTTTGTCCGAACAACGCTCTGCATCCGGCGTTCTCCGAGGCAGGCCTGGAAGGTCTATGGACGCCCGTTCTGGTGCCTCGCATCGGATACTGCGAGACCAGCTGCACGTTGTGCTCGCAGGTGTGTCCCACGGGCGCGATCTGGAAAATTACAGCCAAAGAAAAAGGATGGTCGGTCGATGTAGGTCATCCCGAGAAGCCCGTCCGCCTTGGTACCGCATTTTACGATCGGGGCCGCTGTTTGCCCTGGGCTATGGCCACGGACTGCATCGTCTGCGAAGAGTGGTGTCCGACTTCGCCGAAAGCCATCTATCTTCGTCCGACCGAACTCATCGATGCGTCCGGCAATTCCAAGGAAGTCCAACAGCCCTATCTCGATCCGTCCCGCTGCATCGGATGTGGCGCCTGTGAATACGCTTGTCCTGTGCAGGACCGCCCGGCGGTCTATGTCACCAGCGTTGGCGAGAGCCGCTCCCGCACCAACCAGATTCTTTTGAGTCGGAGGAAGAGTTGATATGCCGTCGGACGCGCAAGCACTCAGCCGCCGCGATGCGTTAATCAAGCTGCTTCGCGTGGCTGGAGCCGGAGCAGGAGCAGCCGGACTTGGAATCTGGCTCAGTGGGAACAGCATGCGTCCTGAATCCGGACTGGCCGTGGGGGCCAGGCGCGACCATAGCGTCGCGGCTGATTTGCAGTTGCCCGAGATGGCGGTCATCACCGGAGAGGATCCGGCACAGCTGGCGCGGCAGGCTGTCGACGAACTCGGGGGCATGCGACGTTTTATCTCCCGCGGAGACGTTGTCCTCGTCAAACCTAACATCGGATGGGATCGCACTCCGGAACAGGCGGCCAACACGAATCCCGATGTTGTGGCTGAGATCGTGCGCCAATGTTCGAGCGCAGGCGCGAAGCGGATCATCGTCACGGACGCAAGCTGCAACGATGCGCGGCGCTGCTTTCAGCGCTCCGGCATTGCCGCGGCTGCGCAAAGCGCGGGCGCCGAGCTCATCCTTCCCGATCCCGCAATGTTCAAGGAAGTGGACCTGCAGGGAGAAATCCTGCGTGCCTGGCCGGTGCTCACTCCGTTTCTGAATGTCGACAAGGTGATTAACGTTCCGATCGCGAAACACCACAGCCTTACCGGCGCGACTTTAGGCATGAAGAACTGGTATGGCATGCTCGGCGGCCCGCGCCATCAGCTTCATCAGAAGATCCACGAGAGCCTGGTCGACCTCGCCGATTTCGTGCGGCCCACGCTGACTATCCTCGACTGTTATCGCATCCTGCTTCGCAATGGCCCCACCGGCGGCAATCTGCAGGACGTGATGCTCAAGAAGACGATCGTTGCTGGAACGAATCCGGTTGCCCTCGAAGCTTATGTGGCCAAAGCATTCTGGAACCTCGAGATTCCGGATCTGCCTTATCTCAAAATGGCGGCAGGCCGGGGGCTTGGCACCTATGAGTTCGATAAGTTACGGACCCGGATCAAAACCCTATGAATTCAATATGGGCAAGCGCGACTCGCAGAACAAGTGGCCGAAGGCCCGTTTGCAAGAAGCTCGAATCCGATTCCGCCAGCGGAGCATGAAATGAAAATCAAATCCTCGATTCACGCCAGACTCGCCCTCATCGTCATCTTGCTCGCTTGCGCGCACGCGCAAAGTTCCAGGCTGCGTAATGGAAATTCTATACACGCTCCGGGGCAGCCTGCGAGTTTCCTGCGCGATCCTCTGCCGGACAAAGCGGTTGCGCAAGGCGCCGCTGCCGTGTACACGCCCGACAGTCTGTATCAGTACATCGATGGCGGCGCAGACATCTATCTTCTTTATGACTTCAAGAAGCTGCTGCACCAGGATTTCAAAAGTGGCGCTTTGGATCTGACCGCCGACATTTACGAGATGAGTAATCCTGAAGATGCGTTTGGAATTTACGCCTCGGAGCGGTCTGCAAACTACAAATTTATTGCGATCGGAGCTGAAGGATATCGAGACCAGGGCATTCTTAACTTCTTCGCGGACCGCTACTATGTAAAACTTTCCGGCTCCGGCGCGAACGTCGACGCCCTGCTTGACCGGTTTGCGCGCATGCTTTCTGCCAGGATTGGCGGAGCCCGGACGTTGCCACCAGTGTTCGCGAGGCTTCCCAGGGACCATCGCGTCCTGCATTCCGAACAGTACGTGAAGAAAGATCCCCTGGGGCACAGATTCCTGGCGCCTGCCTATGTCGTGAGCTACGGCGAGGGGAAGACGGAGTCGAAGCTCGTCGTTTCCATAGCCAGCGACCCGCAAGGGGCCAAATCTCGGGCGGACCAACTGGCACGGCATTTCAAACTGAGTGGCAAATCATCCCCTGCGCCTGAGTTGGGCGAAAACGGGATGCGCGGCGAAAACAGTTTTGAGGGACGTGTGATTGCGCGAACGCGCGGTAGTTACGTAATCGCTTTGTTCAACCCTACAGGAAATGGCGCCGAAATGTTGAAGAGCGCGGCGCAGAGTCTTCCGTAGAAAAACGAGTGAATCAATCAGAACAGTGAATTCTTTTGAGGACTGAAGATGAAAAACAACACATGGAATCGCCGGGAATTCATCGTGAAGCCGATCTTGTGGGCAGGAGCGGCGCAGGTCATTAGCAAAGCAGAATCTCTATTAGCAAATCCCGTTGATGGAACGGCGGGCGCTGCCATCCTGCAGCGCACCTTGGGAAAGACCGGCATCACGCTGCCGGTGGTCAGCATGGGTGTTATGAACGCTGACATCCCCGGACTGTTGCGGCGCGCCTACCAATTGGGGATACGCCACTTCGACACCGCCGCTGGTTACCAGCAAGGGCGGAACGAGGAGATGGTCGGGAACGTGATCAAGGAGATGGCCGTGCGCGACAAGGTTGTGATCTCGACCAAACAGCCCTCGCACAACTTCCCGTCGCATCCCGCTGAAGCGAAGCAGCGCTTCATCGACGGTGTGGAGAAGAGTCTGAGACGCTTGCAGATGGACCACGTCGACATCCTCTATCATCACGCTGTCGATTCGGTCGAAGACGCTGCGGCCGAGGGGCCGCTCAACGCGCTCGAGAGCCTCAAGAAAGATGGCAAGACCCGGTTCATAGGAATCTCCACCCACCGAACCACTGACGTACTGAATGAAGCGATTCGTCTCAAAGCATTTGACGTCGCACTTGTCATGCTCAACTACACCATGGCCCAGGACTCGGCGATGCTTGCCACCATCGAGCGAGCCGCGAAGACCGGAATGGGCATCGTCGCAATGAAGACCCAGGCCGGAGGCACGGTGAGGCCTGATCCGAACTTGCCGAAAGAATTGCCTGCGGTCAGCCAGACAGCACTCTTAAAGTGGGCGCTCCATCACGAATTCGTCACCACGGCTATCCCCGGCTTCAGCACGTACGAACATCTGGAACAGGACTTTTCCGTCGCCTGGAGTCTGGCTTATACGAAAGAAGAGAAAGAATTCCTGGCGGATAATAGTTTTGCTGAGGCGGCAGAATTCTGCCGGCAGTGTGGGGAGTGCACCAACGACTGCCCGCAGCAAGTCGCCATTCCAACGCTGATGAGATCACACATGTACGCTGTGCAATACAGGAATGAGGGACTCGCTCAAAACATTTTGATGTCCGCCGCGCCGGGCCGAGGACTTGATGCATGCGTCGCTTGTAAATCGTGTCCGGCAATCTGCCGGAACTCGGTGCAAATCTCGCGAAAGATCGCCGAATTGAAAACATTGTCGGCGAACTGAGCGGCAGTCACGATCAGCACGACGATTTTCACGCGAACGCCTCTGCTAAAGTCCAGGTCGGCCCAGGACGCCCTGCCTGTTCCACTCATCGGAACTGTTGTTCGCCATAGTTCATCGCATGGTCGGCTGGGACCTCCACCAGCCTCTCAACACGGCGCAGCAGCACTTAATAACAACGCTTCGCGATGAGATTCGACAGCCTGAGCATCAGCCCTTGCGTTTGACCATCCCAAGAAAGGAACGACTCGCCAGAGTTGCGGATGCTCTGCTGCATGATGTTGGGGACGACCGCACGCTGGTCGCTTGGGCGCATGTTGCCGGAATGTCCTGTCGTACTTTCATGCGTGCGTTCTCGGCTCAGGCAGGCATGACATTTGGCCGTTGGCGACAGCAGGCCCGGTTGTTTGCTGCTCTTGAGATGCTGGCACGAAGGAAATCTGTCACGGAGGTCGCGATCGCAGTCGGTTACGATAGCGTAAGTGCCTTCATTGAAATGTTTCGGAAGATGTTGGGTACCACACCACAGACATACTTCCGGGGCAGGCGTTCGTCGCCACACGGTAGAGCCATGGAGGCAATGGCGCGCGTTCCTTGACGCTGTCGACGACAGCCGCCAAGCTGGCTCGGTGCCTTAAATACTAGGCTCACGGGATGCAATGAATCATTTCTCTGCGGAAGGCGATACGCAGAGTGTCTAAATTCGGTACGTATCAGGGCCCGCCACCAACCTCGAGCAAATCCCTTCTGCAAGTTCTTCGGATTGTTAAATTGCGAATCGACGTGCATCTTCGCAGTCGATGTTGCGCATCACTTCGCTGACAGAACTGCAGAAAGGTTTCGATCTGGTATAGCATGCACTGGCAAGGTTCAACATGGCGACCGGCCCGTTACAAAGCGAGAAAGGACATTCGCCGGCGGCGGACTCTCGATTGTGGTGACAGGCCAACTTCCCGTGCGAGTGTCGGTCATTATTCCCACTCATAATGAGGCGCAGGCCATTGGCCGCGTGCTTGCCGATTTGCCTTCGAATCTCGTCACCGAGGTCATTGTGGTTGACAGCAATTCAACCGATGGGACACCCGAGACCGCCGCGAATATGGGCGCCCGCGTCATTCAAGAAGCGCGGCGCGGATACGGGCGCGCGTGTCTCACTGGCATAGAAGCGGCAAGTTCGCCTGATGTAATTGTGTTTCTCGATGGCGACTATAGCGATCGGCCTTCGGAGCTGCCGATTCTGCTGGCGCCCATCATGGAAGGCCGCGCAGAGATCACGCTCGGTTCGCGACTGCTCACTCAGGATTCTTCCAGTGCGTTGCCATGGCATCAGGTGTTTGGGAATCGACTCGCCGCCGGCCTGATCAGAGTTCTGTATGGGGTGAAGATCACCGATCTGGGTCCGTTTCGCGCCGGACGCGCCGAAGTGCTGCGGGCGCTGTCGCTCGAAGAAATGACATATGGCTGGGCGGTCGAGATGATCCTCAAAGGCGCGCTGGCGGGATACCGAATTCTGGAAGTGCCCGTGAGCTACTACCCGCGCATCGGAAAATCAAAAATCAGCGGCACGGTCAAGGGAACGCTGGGCGCGGGCTGGTTCATTCTCAGCTTGATCGTGCGCTATTATTTCCGGCGCCGAAGAGTTCAGGCTAAGGCGTCAACATAGATCTGCGCGTCAGATCCAGGGAAGTCTAGACGGGAGGAGTGGTGCGTTCAGAAAGCAGGCGTGTACTGGTCATCATGGCGAAGGCGCCACGCCCGGGAGCGGTCAAGACTCGTCTGGAGTCCAGCCTTTCTGCCGACGCCGTCATTGAATTCTATCGCTGCTTGCTCGCTGATACGCTCACCCTGGCGCGGTCGTTGAACGATGTGGAAGTAGCTATCATGTGCCCTGATTTGGACGTAGGCGACCTGGCGGAGTTGGCAGGAGCGGAAGTCCGCGTGGTCGCGCAGAAAGGCGAAGGTCTCGCGGTGGGCCTCACGTCGGTCTTCGAGCACTTCGCCGAAGGTCATCAACAGCGCACGATTGCCTTCAACAGCGATAGTCCGCACCTGCCCCGCTCGGTGCTTGAAGAATCGTTTGAAACGCTGGCCACGCATGACGTGGTAGTTGGACCGACGCACGACGGAGGCTACTATCTGGTCGGCGCAAAGACCTCACATCGCACACTGTTCGCGAATGATGGAATGGGGACAACGAGCGCCCTGCAGAAACTGCTGGCCCGCGCACGCGAGCTTGAGCTTTCTGTCGGACTGGCACCTCCTTTCTACGATATCGACGTCATCGGGGACCTGACCCGGCTTGCTGACGAATTGCGGCTCACTCCTGAGAAAGCGCCACGGACGGCTCAGTGGGTGAAGGAATGGGAAGGCGCAGAGCGATCAAGGACGGGACGGGAAAAGCCTTGAAGGTCAGCCGCGAATGCCGCTTGTATATTCTCGGCGCCGCTCTGTGCGTAGCGCTCACGATCTGCTCGCGATTTTTTAGCGATCGAGGTGGGGCGGCTTTCATGGTGTCGTTGACGCTGGCCTGCATCGCGTACCTGTTCGCGATCCGCGAGTTTTTTCGCGGGCAGGGGATCCATTCGAGTCCCGCCGTGGCGTCGATCGCCAAGAGGGGCGTCGGAACTACCCAAGAGCTCCCGCGGCGCGTGGTGATTATTGGCCTCCTGCTGGCGGCGGCGTGGCACATTGCGTTTCTTCGGTTGCCTCCGGGCCCTGATGACGACATTCACCGCTACGTTTGGGATGGCCGCCTGCAACGCCTGGGCTACAACCCCTATCTGGTGATTCCCAGCGATCCTGCCGTGGCGGGCCTGCACACATCAGAAACCCGCAACTTGAACAATCCGGATCTGCCCAGTCCATATCCACCGGGGGCGCAGCTGTTCTTCCGTGCGGTAACCGTGATTCATGAGTCTGTATTTGCGTTTAAGGTGGCGTTTGCGGCGTGCGAGTTGGCGATTGTCCTCATCTTGCTCGATCTGTTCAAAATTGCAAGGCGGCAGGCGCACGTAGTGCTGGCATTCGCATGGAATCCGTTGTTGGCGATTGAAGTGGCAGGCAGCGGTCATATCGACATCTTGGGTGCGCTATTGCTCGTGATTTCTGTTGCTGCACTCGCGCGGCGATGGCGGACGGCGGCCGCCGTGACGCTTGGACTGGCGGTGGCAGTGAAGTTCCTGCCGATCGTGCTCTTACCTCTTTACTGGAAGCGCGTTCGCGTTCGCGATGCCGCGCCGGGCGCGGGCATTGTTGCTCTGCTGTATCTGCCATTTCTTCATCACGGACGCATTTCGCTTGGATCGCTGGCCACATACGTGCATAGTTTCCGCTTCAATGGTCCAGTATTCGCAATACTGGATCACGTGGCTCCTCCGCAATTGCTCGCTGCGCTGGCGGCGCTGGCCGGATTTGTGATTGCAATCCGGCTCCGACGCTCGATGCCCGACTGCACTCCCGATCAATTGGCCTGGCCCATGGCAGCTTCGCTGTTCTGCGCACCCGCCGTATTCCCCTGGTATCTTCTCTGGCTGCTGCCATTTCTGACGTCGCCGTCAACGCTGGTGCTGATCGTATGGAGCGTCAGCATTATTCCAACTTACCTGCAGTGGCACTTGCGCACGCTTGGCCATGCGTGGGGAGCGCTTCCTGTGTGGATCATGCTGGTGGAATACGGATGTGTAGCAGTCACCGCAACGGTTATGCTCGCGCGGCGGCTCGTGCGGACGCCCGCGTTTAATAGACAAACAGATTAGCGGCATCAACCGCTTGCTCGGGCGTAATCGCCAGACCAGAACTCTCGAGTGAATTGTAGGAGTGGGCTAACGCGCGATCACGACTGTTGTGCAGGAACTGCTCAGTTTAGGGAGATCGCGATTTGCCGCCATGCGGACGTTGAGACGTGGACGCTCACCTCGAATGATCGGACAGTAATAATCCGGCTGCATCAGTGCGCCCTGCAAGCGCCGTCGTCCGGAGCATCCGCCGTGACACGAATCGCGGAAGTCGCAAGGTTGACAGGCGTCGGGCAGCGCCCGCGCTTGCTCGAAGGGCGCGGAATCAAGAATGCCAGTGCCGATCGAGATCAAATCGGACAAAGGCTCTCCCGATCCTGGCCAATAGACGCAGGGTTGCGTCGTAGCTCTTGGGGTCACTCGTACCGTGCTCACGCCACAGCCGCCCTGGAGCGGAGGCAGTCCAGCCATCGCTCGAACCAGAGGTTCTCCAATCGCAATCGCATCAGTCTCATCGAAGAGACGCTGGAAACCCTCCCAGTATTCCTGATAACTGAGCGCATAAATGTCCGACCGCACCGACTGATAGACGTTAACCCGGAGAGGAGCGTCGAACTCTTTGGCGACTCGGGCCACATCCGAAAGGCGCAAATAGTTCGACTTCATCATGACCGCAATGATGGTCACAGGAATATTAAGACTGCGGCAACGTTCCGCCTGCTCGTGGATGAGCGCCCAATTGCCAGTTCCACGCTGCGCATCCTGCTCCGCTGCGGTAGGGAAATCGAGAGAGAATTCGACATCGTGGAAGGCGCGCAGTTCATGGTCTTCAAGAACAGCAACACTGTGGCCATTGGAAGTGATGGTCAGCTTGGCAGGCCTGGTTCGAAGGTAAGCGAGAATCTCCTTGAAATCGGGATGCATGCCGTTCTCACCGGTGCCGAGATTCACGGATCGAACGGGCAGGCGTTCCATGACCGATTTCACTTGCTTGAGTGACAGGCGATCCGTGCGGGCGGGATCGCGGTAACAAAACGCGCAGGCCAGATTGCATTCGTTGGTGAGCCCGAGACCGAGTGAAATGCCGGACTCAGCCGCCGTCGCTCGGAATGCAGACGAGGAAGCCCGTTTGATGTCATTCATGTCGTGCCACTCCGTCAGCGTTCCTTGGGCGGACTCGGGAAGTCCAATCGGTTACCGTATCACAGCTATTTTCGCAAGACGCGGGCTGGATCGGTCCGGCTTGCGCGCCAGGCAGGCAACAGACAAGCGAAAAATGCGGTGATGGCCATGAGCGCCAGTGCCGATGTGAAGGTCAGAGGATCATACGGGCTCACGTTATAAAGCAACTTTCCCAGAGACTTCGTGAGAGCCAGTGCGGCAATCGTGCCCAGGAGGATTCCTGTTGCGGTTAAGCGCAAGCCGCGGGAAAGAACCAGGCGGAGAAGATTGTTTGCGCGGGCTCCTAACGCCATCCGGAGACCCAGTTCGCGCGTGCTCTGCGCGACTGCGTACGACATCACTCCATACAAACCGACCGCTGCCAGCAAAAGCGCCAGTCCTCCTAAGGTCGAGACCAATGTGACAGCCACAAGTTGCGGCGAGGTTGAGCGGTTGACCTGTTCCTGCAGCGTGAGAGTCTCGTAGAGGGCGAGGTTCGCGTCCAGGGTATGTACTTCGCGCGCGATTGCCGCCGAGATGGCCGGCAACGGCTGAGCGGTACGGACGTAGAGCTGCGGCTCGCGAACGAACTCCTGGCGCAGCGGGATGTAGAAGAATGAAGGCGGCGTCTCCCGCATGCTCTCATACTTGGAATCGGCAACGACTCCAACCACTCGCGCCCAACGTCCCTTCACCTGAAGGCGACGGCCGATGGGATCCTGCCCTCCCCAATACCGATTCGCCATGGTTCGATTCACGATCGCGACGAGCGGCGCGCTTTCATCGTCGTTGCGCGCAAATTCGCGGCCCGAAAAAAGTGGAATGCCCAGAGTCGCGAAATATCCGGGGCTGACCTGGTTGTAGCTGACTGAGGGTTGTTCCTCGAGGGGAGGTTGGTAACCGTCGACGCCAATCGGTGTCTCGGAAAATGCAGCGTAGCCCAGCGGAGTTACGCGAGCAAAAGCCGCAAACTGGACGCCGGGAAGCGCGTTGAGGCGATCCAACAGTTCGTCCTGAAAGATCCTGGCGCGCGAATCGTCGTATCCAGCGGCGGTGAGTGAGACGCTGGTCGTTACGACACTGGTCGTGCTAAAACCCGGGCTCTCCGTGCGGATCTTTTCCAGACTCTCAAGCAGCAAGGCCGCCCCTATCAGCAGAATGAAACTGAGACTGACCTGGAAGATGACCAGCCCGGAGCGCATCCAGGCTCTTCCCCGTGCGCCGACTACTCCCGATGATTCGGCTTTCAGCGGACCGGCGAGATCGAGATGACGGGTTTGAAACGCGGCAATGATTCCCACGATCAGAGTTACAGCCAGGCAGAGGCCAACGCTCAAGGCCATCACGCGGATGTCGATTTCTCCGGGCAGGTACATCGCGACGGCGCCGCGACGAGGCATCAACAAAACGAGTGCGTGCCGGCACCAGTAGGCGACCAGAAGTCCGCCGATGGTCGCGAGCGTCGAGAGGATCAGACCTTCCGTCGTCAACTGCTTGAGCAGGCGTACGCGGCTGGCGCCAATCGCAAGACGAACACTAATTTCATGACGGCGCGTGAAAGAGCGAACCAGCAGCAGATTGCCAACGTTGGCGCAGGCGATAAGCAGAACCAGCGCGACCACAACGACCGTTACTTCCAGCATGGGGCCCAGCGTCCGGGCGTTGTTAAAAGGCGTTTCCCATAACGGCCAGATCCCCAGGCCGCGCCCGCGGTTTGTGTCTGGATAGCTTGATTCCAAGCGGCTGGCAATCGCTGAGATTTCCTGCTGAGCTTGCGTTCGTGTGACTTCCGGTTTGAGGCGCACGAATGCCTCGACCCAACGCGCGTCGCGGTTCTCGAGTTTGTAGCCGCCACTGTGGAAAGTCTCTTCC
>Ga0335081_10016996_pt1 | contig 11783 bp, 9 predicted proteins | sample Lox_Sample_35_FD_206713 | JGI IMG/M metagenome (GOLD analysis project Ga0335081, IMG submission 206713) | Soil microbial communities from Loxahatchee National Wildlife Refuge, Florida, United States - Lox_Sample_3.5 | ecosystem: Environmental > Terrestrial > Soil > Wetlands | place: USA: Florida... | reverse complement strand
GGACCAGTTCCGAACGGCTCCGCTGTGGGGAATCGGCCAGCGGCTGTTCTTCCTGCACGACGGCCGGACCTCGGATCTGTTGCAGGCTATCGAGGCCCACTCAGACTGTAACAGCAACTCTGCGAATACTCGCCGAGGCTTTGGCTTTGATCAACGGTTCGGATTTGCCACCCGGTTTGGTTGTCAGTCCGAGGCCAACAACGTCATCAGAAACTTCAACTCACTCAGCCCTTCTCAGCAGCAGGACATTCTGAATTTCCTGCGCTCGCTGTAAAGGTTGATGGATTCGGGACAACGGAGGAGGCCGCAAGGCTTCTTCCGTTGCGTCTTCTAGCTCTCCTGGCGGAGTAAGTCGTCGACGGTCTCGCGACGGCGGATCAGGCGCACCGATTTGCCATCCACCAGCACTTCGGCTGGACGCGGCCTGGTGTTGTAGTTCGACGCCAGCACCATGCCGTAGGCTCCGGTATCCAACACGGCCAATAGGTCGCCCGCATGGACCACAGGCAGCCTGCGGTCCTGCGCCAAAAAATCGCCCGATTCGCAGACTGGCCCGACGACGTCGACGGTCTCCTCAACTTCTTCCTTAGGCAGCCGTAGCGGAACGATCTCGTGATAGGCGTCATATAGCGCCGGACGAAGCAAATCATTCATGGCAGCGTCGACCACCAGGAATTTATTCTTCTCGCTGGTTTTGCGGTAAAGCACGCGGGTAAGCAACACTCCGGCACTGCCGACGATGGCGCGGCCGGGTTCGAGCAGAAGATGAACTTTCAATCCCCGTAATGGACGCAAGAGGGCCTCAGCGTAGGCAGCCACGCGTTCGGGAAACTCCAGTTCATCGGAACGTTCATAGGGGATACCCAAGCCACCGCCTGCATCCACAAACTTGATTTCATGCCCGTCGGCACGCAACTGCCGCACCAGCTCAGCCACACGGGCCATAGCTGCCTCGAACGGCGCCATCTCCATGATCTGCGAGCCGATATGCACGCTCGCGCCAACCACGCGCAAATATCCCGTTGCTGCGGCTTGCGCATAGAGGTTCCTGGCCTGCTCGACCGGAACGCCAAACTTGTGTTCGTGGAGGCCGGTCGAAATATAGGGGTGTGTTTCAGCCGGAACGTCTGGGTTTACGCGGAAAGCAATTCTCGCTTTTTCTCTGTTCTGCGCGGCGCATTCAGCGAGAGTCCACATCTCGGCTTCGCTTTCCAGGTTAAAAAGCGGAATACGCGCCCTCAGGGCCGCATGCATTTCCTCAGCAGTTTTTCCCACGCCTGAAAAGACCACCCTCCTGGTGGCCCGCCGGTCGGCACGCAACACGCGTTCTAATTCACCTCCGGAGACCACGTCGAAGCCGCAGTCGAGACTGGCCAGCAGCCGGAGAATACTCAGGTTCGAATTGGCCTTGACTGAATAACAGATGGTATGAGGGACTTTGCGGAAGGCGCGCTCGAAGGCGCGTACGTGCTCTCGTATGGCGGATGCCGAGTACACGTAGAGCGGCGTGCCGAAGCGCTCAGCCAGGCGCACAAGGAGAACTTCGTCGGCGTGCAACATCGAGCCCGCTGATCTGCGCCACAGCAAGCCCTGCCGGGTTTCGCGGTAGGAAAAGGCCGGGGGACGGCCCCGGCGCCGCTTCTCCATACGGTTCACTTGAGTTTTTCGGGTCCGCCCTTGACACGAATTGCCACTACCGTTTCGTCGTCGAATGCTTCCACGCCGGCGGAAAATTCGGCCACCGCCTTGAACAGAGAATCGACCATGCACGATGCGGACTCGCCGATGCACTTTGCCACTGTCTCTTCCACGCGGGTGCGGCCAAACGACTCTCCAGCGTTGTTGCGAGCGTCGAGAATGCCATCGGTGAAGAAGACGAACATGTCTCCCGGTTTGGCCTTGAACGTAAACTCGTCGTAGTCGGCGTCATCAAAGAGACCGAGCGGCAGGCCGGCAGCTTCAATTCTTTCAATTTTGCCATCATGACAATACAGCGGGCGGGGCAGACCGGAATTGGCCACTTGCAAGGTGAGATTTTCGTCGTCCCACACGGCGTAGATGATGGAAACAAACTGGGCCTCAATGCGCCGCTCGCCAAGGGAAAAATTCACCGCCCGCAGCATCTCTGCGGGCCCCGGCTCAATCGGAGCGTGGGAGCGCAAAATCCCACTCACGAGAGCAGCATAAATCGCGGCAGGAGCGCCTTTGCCGCTGACGTCGCCGATTACGATCGCGAGCCTGGAGAGAGAGTAATTCATGAAATCATACAAATCGCCGCCGATGGTTCGCGCAGGAATAAATTTTGCGGCCAGCTCGAGATTTTCCAGCTTGGGGCGAGTCGGCGGCAGAAGCCGAGATTGCAGCTCCCTCGCCATGGTCAGATCGCGTTCCAGGCGTTTTTCCTGCCGCGCGATCTGCTCGTAAAGGCGGGCATTTTCGATGGCAATTGCGATCTGCGCCGCCAGAGTCGTGACCGCCTGCCTGTGGTCTTCTGTGAAATATCCGCGACGGGTATGTTCCAGATCGAGCACGCCAATTACGTTGTCTTTATAGATCAAGGGCACAGCCATCTCGGATTTCGTTTCCGGATTGAGCTTGATGTACCGCGGATCCTTGCTGACGTCAGGGACCAGCACGGCATGCTTGTGCTGGGCGGCATGACCCACCAGGCCGCGTCCCAAAGCAATCTCATGCTTGAGTTGAATGTTTTCTTTAAAACGCAGCGAGAAACGGTGCTGCAGCTTCTCTCCGCTTGCATCGAGCAAAAGGATACTGAACATCTGGTAGTCGATGAGGCGGCTGAGCAGTTCAGCGATACGGTTAAAGAGCTGGTCGAGGTTCAGAATAGAAGTCAGCTCGCGCGCGATCTCATTGAGCAGAATCAGAGTTCGCGCCTGGCGTGTGGTGCGAGTATGCAGACGCGCATTCTCGATTCCCACGGCCATGCGCGATGCAATCAATGTCAGCAACTGTTTGTGCTCGTCGGTGAAATAATTCGGCTCACGCGCCTCCAGGTCCATCACGCCGATCAGCCGGTTCTTTACGATCAACGGAATGGCTAACTCCGAATGCACATTGGGCACGGCAGGAATGTACTCAGGATTTTGCGAAACATCCCCGATCAAAACTGCTTCGCGCCGCTGGGCCGCGGTTCCAGTGACCCCCTCGCCCACTTTGATCTTCAACCGTTCGGCAACTTCCGGCGGGTAGCCAACTTGAAAGCGGAAGCGCAAATCCTGCGTTTTTTCGTTCAATAGGAGAATAGCGAAGATTTCGTAGTCGATGACTTTGCGCACCAGCTCCGCCACGCGCTTGAGCGTGGTATCAAGATCGAGCGTGGTGTTGACCACGTCAGCCACTTCCAGGAGCAGTGGTTCGATCCTGGAGTGCACTTCCGGCGTTAAAGCGGCCACATCCATAATCCTTTCATGATATCAGTGATCGATCTTGGTCTTCGCATCTGCCAGTTTATCCGGCCTGGGGACAACGCAGATATCGGGCAGATTACGATAGCGTTCCGCATAATCGAGGCCATAGCCGACGACGAATTCGTCGGGGATGCTGAAGCCCAGATAATCTGCGTTGATCGGTTGCTTCCGTCGGGACGGCTTATCGAGCAGCGCGGCGATGCGGAATGCCCTCGGTTGGTGGGCGAAGAAAAGTTTCTTGAGAAAGCTCAGAGTTAAGCCGGTGTCCAGAATATCCTCGACCAGAATTACGTTCCTGGCACGCATGGATTGATCGACGTCCTTGGTCAGCTTGACCTCGCCAGTCGATTCCCATCCACCGCTGAGCTGCTGGTCCGGAGTCGGCCGTGCCCCGTAGCTGGAGACTCCAATGAAGTCGAATGTAGCATCGAGTTGCACCTGCCGCGCCAGGTCGCTGAGAAAAATGGCCGCGCCCTTGAGGACCCCGACAAAAATAATGGTTTCTCCCCTGAAGTCGCGCGTGATTTCCGCTCCCATCTCGGCCACGCGCTGCGCGATCTGCTCGCGTGAAATCAGGACTTTTAGTTCACTCACGGCGCTACATATTACACTTTGCCTCTGTGTTTCTCTGTGTCCTCGATGGTTAAAACCCAACCGACGTTGCGCTCTTTTGCTGGGGTCACTAGAATGACCATTCATTCAAAACCATGAATCTTAAAGGCATAAAACTTACCTGGCTTGGGCATGCGGCTTTCCGCATTGAGACGCCGGGCGGCAAGACGATTCTTCTCGATCCCTGGATCATGTCCAATCCCATGTGCCCGGAGAAAGAGAAAGACGTCAAGCGTGCCGACATCATGCTTTGCACCCACGGCCATTTTGATCACATAGCCGACGCGGTCGAGCTGGCCAGGAAGCTCGATCCTCTCATTGTGGGCATGCCGGAGCTTTGCGGCTGGCTCGAAAAGAAAGGCGCCAAGAAACTTTCCGGCATGAACAAGGGAGGGACGCAGACAGTGGAGGACATCAGAGTCACGATGGTCCATGCTGACCACTCCTGCGGAATTCAGGATGGCGACCAGATCGTTTATGGCGGCGAGGCCTGCGGATACGTGATCGAATTTTCCAACGGAGTGAAGATCTACCACGCAGGCGACACGAATGTTTTTGGTGACCTGCAAATCATCCGCGAACTGTATGCGCCGGAAATTGCCATGTTGCCCATCGGCGACCACTACACGATGGGCCCGCGGGAGGCCGCATATGCTTGCAAGCTGCTTAAGCCCGGCACTGTCATCCCCATGCACTTTGGAACTTTTCCGGTATTGACGGGCAGGCCGAGCGATTTGCGAAAACTTGTTTCAGACGTTGAGATCGAGGAGTTACAGCCGGGAGTTACAGTTTCATGACCAGGCACGACCCTAATGCATTCTGGCGTCAGCACGGCATCACCGCCGGCCCGGTGGAGGACTATCTTTACTCCATGCTGCCTCCCCGTGATGATGTGCTTGCCGAAATGGAGTCTGAAGCCATCAAACATAAGATTCCAATTGTCGGCCCAGCGGTCGGCCGCTTGTTCTATCAACTCGCTTCGATCAGCGGGGCAAAATCTGTGTTTGAGATGGGCTCGGCCATCGGCTATTCGACTATCTGGTGGGCGCGGGCGGTGGGAGAAACAGGGCGCGTTGTCTACACCGATGGCGACACGAAAAACGCAGCAAAAGCCCTGAAATATTTTCAAAGGGCTGGGGTTGCAGAACGCATCAGCGTGCGAACCGGCGACGCGCTCGAGCTGCTCTCGGAGGAAAAGCAGCATTTCGACATTATCTTCAACGACGTTGATAAGGACGATTATCCCCGCGTCTTCCGTCTTGCCGTGCCCCGGCTGCGAAAAGGCGGCCTCTTCATCTCCGACAATGTTCTCTGGAGCGGGCGGGTCGGGCAGAAGAACCCCAAAGAATCGACCACGAAAGCCATCCTTGAATTCAATCGTTTGCTCTACAGCTCGACTGATTTGTTCACGACGATCTTGCCCATACGTGATGGCGTGGCGGTAGCCGTGAAGAAGTAACGCTAACAAGGGATGCTCTGTCAGAGCCCCATGTGCCTCGGTGTCCTCTGGGGTTCAGGGTTTTCGATTTAACCCGGGGCAACTCAGTATTACCGCATCGATTCTTCGATTTCCGAGATCCAGTTGGGGCGTTTCAGGACTTCCCGCGGCTTAGGACCGTCTGCTGCGCCAACAATGCCGTCACGCTCCATAAGGTCGATGAGGTGCGCGGCGCGTCCGTAGCCGATCCGCAGCCGCCGCTGCAGCAGGGAAGTAGAGGCTTTGCCGAATTCGACTACGAGCCGTACCGCATCTTCGTAGAGCGGATCGTTTTCACCCTCGCCGTCTTCATTTTCCGCGCCCGGTTCACCAACTCCGCGTTCTTCCTTGGGAGCATCGAGGAATTGTTGCTGATACTCTGCCGTGGCTTGGGATTTCCAGAACTCAACCACCGCGGCGATCTCTTTTTCTGTCACAAATGGGGCGTGCAGGCGATGGACGCGGGCCGAGCCGGAGGGCAGGTACAACATATCGCCGCGGCCAAGCAACGCCTCAGCTCCGTTAGCATCGAGAATCGTACGTGAATCGACTTTTGTCGCCACACGGAACGAAATGCGGGCCGGGAAGTTGGCTTTAATCAAGCCGGTAATCACGTCGACGGAGGGTCTCTGCGTGGCCAGTACCAAGTGAATTCCGACCGCCCGCGCCATCTGGGCCAGGCGCGTGACCGATTCTTCGACATTTCCGGAATCGAGCATCATCAGGTCAGCCAGTTCATCAATGATGATCACGATGTAAGGAATCGGCCCGTCTTCAGAGTCGTCACCGAACAGGCTGCCCGTCTCATCGTCGTCGAATAGCTTGTTGTACTGGTCGATGTTGCGTACGCCTTTTTCCGCCAGTAATTTCAGGCGTCGCTCCATTTCACGCACTGCATTCCGCAGGGCGTTAGCAGCCAGTTTTGGCTCAGTGATGATCGGGGTGTAGAGGTGAGGCACGCCTTCATAGTTGCCCAGTTCCAACCGCTTGGGATCGACCAGCACCAGCCGCACCTGATCGGGCGTGGCTTTATACAGAATTGACATGATCATCGCGTTGATGGCCACGCTTTTGCCGGTACCGGTTGAGCCAGCGATCAGCAAGTGTGGCATGCCCGCGAGATCGGCTGTCGCGATGCGGCCATTTATATCTTTGCCCAGCGCCAGGGTAAGCTTAGAGCGCGAGCCAATGAACTCCGAGGATTCGATATTCTCCCGCAGCCAGATGATTTCGCGTTCGCGGTTCGGTACCTGAATTCCGACGGTCGATTTGCCGGCCATGCGCTCGATCAGGATGCTTTCTGCTTTCAGGGCCAGGCAGAGATCGTCGGTGAGGCCGGTAATACGCGTGTACTTGATGCCCGCTTCGGGTTTGAACTCAAAAGTCGTCACCACCGGGCCGGGATTGATTTGCGTGACCTGACCATGCACGTCGAACTCGGCATATTTCTCCACCAGCACCTGGGCCAGAATCTTGAGTTCCTCGGCGTCCACTGACTGCTGCTCATTCGAGCGGTGAAGCAAGCTGCTGGGTGGAAGTTTGTAGCTCCCCGCAATGCGCGGCATTGTGGTTTTGGGCTTGACTTGCGTGTCAGCGCGCTCGCTCACCTCGGGCGCGATGGGCTCGGGCCGAGGCTCCGGTTGAGGGGGCGGCTCTGGCGCCGTCATTCGCTCGATTCCAGTTTGTATCCCTTCCAAAGCCTGCGAAGGCTCAACTGGAGCGGGGGCGGAACGGGCCGGCACCATCTGCGTTGTAATCGTCGGCCGGGACGCGCGGCGCTTGTCCAGTTCCTGCTGCATCTTCACCCGGGCTCGCGCTTCCTGCCAATCTTTCCACCGGTCCCAGAGGGCGATGGCAAAGGCGAAACGCGTCGGCGCCCACACCTGCAGGGCGCTAAACGAAAACGCGGTTGAAAGATAGAGAGAGACGGCCAGGATTGTGGCGCAAACGATGTAGGCGCCCGCTAAATTGAAGTAGTGGATTAAGGCATCGCCGACGATCCGTCCCAGCAAGCCTTCAACTGGAATCGCATCTTTCCAGCGGGTGTGGCCGGGCAGCAGCGCCAGCAGCGCGGGGAGGAAAATCAGCAGCCAGATCGCTCCTAAAGCCTTGGCCAGCGGCGAGACGATCTTGCGTGAACGAAACCAGCGCGTGCCCATCAGCGCCAGCAGCACTGGAACCATGAACGCACCGATTCCAAGAAACTGCAAGAGCAGATCGGAAAGGAATGCGCCCACAATCCCGACCCAATTGCGCGCGGCGTGAGAAGCGGTCAGCACCGAGGCGCTGTTGAGCGAGGGATCAAGCGGCGAATAAGACGCCAGTGCAAGGAAAAGGAGGAGCGCAGAGGCGCAGAGCAGGAACCCGATCAGCTCATTGAGCCGCCGGTTATTGCCGGGGACAAAAATACGCGAAAGACTGTTCATTGGGCGTATTGGGCGGTCCTTGCAGCTGCCGCGCTACGCCAGAGCCAGATAATTATGCCAAGAACGGCGTGCGGCTACAACTTTGGATCACCACCGGTATCCAGAATGGTAAGCACAAGGCGTGCTGCGGGTCGCATCAAAAGCACAAGCGAGAGTATTAGGAAAGAATGGCATGCGTTATTGCAAATGCCACAGGAGGGCGAGCCCAATTACGACCAGGCCGAGGAGAATCCTGTAAACGACGAACACCTTCAAACTATTGCTTTGCAGATAGCGAATTAACCAGGCAATTGCCGCATAACCCACGATCGCGGAAATTGCTATGCCGACGATGAGGGGCAAGTGCATATCTGAAGGGACACCCTCTTTCTTGAGTTCATGCGCTTTTAGGAGCGCTGCTCCAGCAATGAGAGGGGTCGCGAGGAGAAAACTGAAGCGGACCGCGGCTTCGCGGGTCATATTGCGAAATAACCCAGCCGTGATCGTGGAGCCTGACCGCGACACGCCAGGAATCAGCGCAAAGGCCTGAGCGCAACCGATAACGATTGCGTCCACCAGGTTGAGGCGGGTGAGCGGCTTGCTGAGTTGGCTGACTTTATCGCCCCACCACATCAGGAGAGCAACCACAATGAGCGCTCCTGCGATCAGAAAAATATGTTCGCGAAAATAATCTTCCGCGGAATGCTCAAGCAATTTCCCGGCGATAGCTCCGGGAATGGTCGCAATCACGAGGAACCAGAGCAGCATGCGCTCCTCACGTTGTTCATCGGGAGAAAGGTCCTGATCAGAGCCGCCAACCTCTGAAAAGCGCACTACCTTGCCACCCAGCGCCGCGCGAATGATCTGGAACCAGGTGCGGCGGAAATAAACGAGTACCGAAAGCAACGTTCCGAAATGCAGGGCAACATCGAAAGTGAGCTCATGAGCGGGCGAAAGCTCGTTCCATCCCAGGAGCCGGCGAACGATGATCAAGTGCGCCGAACTCGAAATTGGCAGAAACTCAGCCACACCCTGGATGACGGCAAGGATAACGGCTTGGTAGATGGGCAAGTCGGCTCACCTCGCTTGTAGAAGCGCTGTGTCAGTATGCCAGAAAATCTCCGTTGGAAGGCTGGCGGACTTGGTGCGCGGCAACGTTTTCGGCCAATGGCTACACCTGCTCTTTGAATGCTGCCTTCAAGTGGAGATTTCGAATCAGCCGGAGCAAAGAATTGGGGTGAATCTGCAATGCTCTGGCAGCCTCGATATAGTTACCGTGAGCTTGCTCAAGCGCCTGGAGCACCATTTGCTTTTTCGCGTCTTTGATGGCGCCGTGGTACTTGGGAACGACGCTTGTAGCCTGCCCGTCGGCTTCAAGCACGGCCTCGGGCAAGTCATCCGACAGGATCGTTTCCGCTGAGCCCAGCACCAGCGCCCGTTCGATGGCATTTTCCAGTTCGCGCACATTGCCCGGCCAATCATAACCCGTCAAACAGGCCCGGGCCTCGGGCGAAAGGGACTTCTCGCGCATCTTGCATTTGCGGCTGGTCTTGGCAATGAAATGCTCAGCCAACAGAGGGATATCTTCCCGGCGCTCGCGCAAAGCTGGCATGGTCACTGCGACGACATTCAGGCGATAGTACAAATCGCTCCGGAACTTGCCATCTTTGACAGCATCGGAAAGGTTCTCATTCGTGGCCGCAATGAGGCGAACGTCCAATTTGAGAGGGCGAGTGCCGCCAACGCGCTCAAATTCGCGTTCCTGCAAAACACGTAATAACTTTGCTTGCAGCTCGGGCGCCAGCTCGCCGACTTCGTCAAGAAACAAAGTGCCCCGTTCAGCAGTTTCCACTTTCCCTTTTTTCTGTGCGCTGGCCCCGGTAAAAGCTCCCTTTTCATGGCCAAACAATTCGCTCTCCAGCAGACTGGAAGCGATGGCAGCGCAATTGATGGCCACAAACGGAGCGTTCGCCCTGGGGCTGTTGCGGTGGAGGGCGCGCGCCACGAGTTCTTTGCCCGTTCCGCTTTCACCCTGAATCAGCACCGTGGAATCCGTAGGAGCGACGCGCCGGATGAAATCAAACACTTCGCGCATCCTTCGGCTTACGCCTACCATGTTGTGCTCCAGGATGATCTCCGCCCGCAATTCGCGGTTCTCCTGCTGCAACTGCTCCCAGCGGCGCACCTTGTCGAACGCCAGGCTGGCGATGCCCGCCACGGCGTTCATCACTTGCAGATGTTTCTCGTCAAAGCCTTGAGCCGTGTCCTTGCTGTCCAGATAAATCGCCCCGACAGCGCGGCCTGCGACGGTGAGAGGAACACAAAGCAGCGAGCTCACGCCTAGCTGCGACAGGAGGCCGGATGCCTGAGCCGAGTCTTTTTGAGAAGCATCGCTCAGAACGATGCCCGCACGATCCTCAAGAACACGCTGCACGACCGCGCGGCTCACGCGAACAGGATGGCCAGGGCCTTCAACCCGGTCCCAGGCGACCTCGGAGCTGAATTCCTCTCCATGCCCGCAGATGAGCACTGCTCCGCGCTCCGCGGGAACGACATCGAAGATGAAGCCCAACAACTGCCACTGCAGCGATTCCTGGTCCGGGATGCCGCCAATCCCAGTCGCGAGCCTCAGCAGGGCGTTCAAATCATTGACGGAGCGCGCAGTCTGCGGCACCCCGCCTGAGTGAGACTGGGAGTGAACGGTATCGCTTAGGTAGCTGGCGAGCAGCGAACGGTCAATTTTTATGGTCTGCGCGAACTCAACAGGGCTTTTCTCCAGGAAAGGAGTTCCTTCTTCAAGCAAAAACACCATAACCGAGTTTCCGATAGTGATCTGGTCGCCATCTCGCAGTTGTTGTTCCTCCACGGGCACGCCATTGACCATGGTGCCATTACGGCTTCCAAGGTCGCGAACAAGGAAGTGTTCGCCCTCCGCGATGAGAAGGCAGTGCTTCCTCGACAGCGCGGGATCTGCGACGCAAAATTGGTTCGAAGGCTCGCGCCCGATCGAAGCCTGGCCCTCAGGCAGGTGGAAAGTCGTCCCAGCCACCAGACCGGCAGTTCCCAGCAGTTTGGCGCTCATGGCCATCCCTTCGTTTTGTTTAACACAATCGCTGGAACGAATGCACGTTGCCGCCGCAAATTAACCGTTGGGCTGGCGGCCCGCTAACCGTTGGGTTAATCGGGCAAAGGATGCGCGGTCGAATCACGAAGATGCGCCGGATCCAAGCGTATACGGGACAGCAAGTTGCAGCGATCACGAGATCTACTTACGTTGCTTCGCGCTCTGGCACATCAGGTGCATTGATGAGAAACGGCAACGGTCTCCAAACCATTGCGAAGAGTGCGAGACGCGAAATAGAAAATCTCGGCAGCCAGGCGAGTTTCGCCAGTCTGCAAAGTTTGACGTCTCAAACGAGGAGGAGTTATGAAAAAGCAACTCTCAGCTCTACTCGGCCTGGGCCTGCTGCTGGTGGCGACGTCCGCCTTCTCCCAGACCGTCGTGTCCAAGGCCAACATTCCTTTCAACTTTATTGTCACAGGAAAGACGCTTCCTGCAGGCGATTACACGATCACGAAGTTGGACTTGGCGACGACCAACCTTGCGATTCGCAGCGCCGACATGCAGACACAGATGATCGTGCACCCGAACCGCTGTGAAGCGTTGAGCGCACCCACCCAGAGCAAGCTGGTTTTTCACAGGTACGGGGACCGGTACTTTCTGGCCCAAATCTGGTCATCGGGAAACGTCTCCGGCCATGAGCTTCCAACGAGTCAGCGGGAAGCTGAAGTAGCTTTGGATTATCCGGTGCAAAACGTGGTTATTGCAGCAGATTTGCGGTAGGCGGTTTGCGCCACTGT
>Ga0335081_10016995_pt1 | contig 11784 bp, 17 predicted proteins | sample Lox_Sample_35_FD_206713 | JGI IMG/M metagenome (GOLD analysis project Ga0335081, IMG submission 206713) | Soil microbial communities from Loxahatchee National Wildlife Refuge, Florida, United States - Lox_Sample_3.5 | ecosystem: Environmental > Terrestrial > Soil > Wetlands | place: USA... | reverse complement strand
TCGCTCGGCGAGCTGACTTGGGGATAAGGTAGGTGTTGTGCGATCGGCGGGCTCAGGCGCCCGCCGCTGAGGCGCGATTCGTTAGGCGTCACCGGAGGGCCACTTGGCTCGACATTTCTGGCTTCTGTCCGCGCTCCTCATCGCGATACCTCTCAGTCTCAGCGCCCAGCCGGCCGCACAGGCGCGGTTCGATCCCCACGTCGTCGGCCCCTATGCCGACAGCATGGTTACGCTAGTCCGCGGCATTCCCCGTGGATGGCACACGTACTCCCTGACTCGGGACGGCCCGGGATTCCGCTACGTCGAGTCGTATGACCTCACGGGCTTCGGCCACCGGCAAGTGGAGGTCTCATTCACGCCCCGACTTGTGGTCCTGCGCGCCTCGGCGCACGGCGGCGAGATGGGCGACTCGTCCGGTGCCGACGTTCGGTTTGCGGGCCGCCACGCGACCGGTTGGGCACTTGTCCGTCGCGCCGGCCACATGAAGCGCGCTCCGGTGGATACGCTCCTGCCCGCCGGTGCATTCGACGGATATGCTCTGATGGCACTGATCCCAGCGTTGCATTTGGCGCCCGATACGACCATTGCCTTGACGCTGTTTGATGCGGACGAGAACAGCATCACGACGCAATCGCTGCACGTCGGGGCTGTACAGCAGGTCAGCGTCCCGGCGGGCACCTTCAGCGCATACCGCGTCGATCTCTCAACGACCGAGGCACCGGTCGTGCTCTGGTATACGACCTCGACCCCGCATACGCTGGTTCGGATTGGCGAGCCGGCAGGCGACTTCCTTGACGTGCTCGTGTCGCATCGGATCGCCGCCCAGTGAGCGGTGACGCCTAACTAGCGCCTGCAGCGGCGGGCCAATCGGGGCTGAGGCGCAGGGCCACCGAGGATGAGGTAGGGCAGGAGTTGTGCGCCCGGTGGGCGGGTCTGCCCGCCGCTGAGGCGCGATGCGTTAGGCGCCCTTTGAGCAGAGGTTGCCCATGCGGCATGCCAGCGTCGCAGCTCTACTTTTCTGCGCGATGAGCGTAACGACGCGAACTGGCTTGGCCCAGAGGCGCGATACGCTCACCATCGGTCAGAAGTACGCTGGGCCGCTTCGGGCGCTGCGAGAGGCCGATCTCGGGACAATCTCCGATGGCCGCGAGATGTACCGTGTGCTGTGGCTCCGCAGCTTTCACGAGGCTATCGCGGTCCGGATCGTCAAGGACGGTACCCGTTACAGCGTGATAACGTCGGTGGGCCCTGTTGGGGGGCGCGAGGACTCGGCGCCTCCCCGTCGCGACTCCATGTCTCTCGAGCCGCGTGCTTGGGCGGCCTTGCAGCTCCGTACCGCCCTTCGAGACTTCTGGCACCTGACGGCTCCCGTGAATAGGAACGGCCTCGACGGCGCCGAGTGGATCCTCGAGGGGCGCCGCGGCGGCGTGTATCACGCTGTCGATTGGTGGAGTCCGCGCCCGGTCGAAGGGCACGAGGGAGACTACCGCCACCTATTCCTGGATATTCTCTCGCTCGGAACGGACCGTGTCATGCCGAACGCGGTCTACTGACGGACGCACCTCGGCCTCCGAGCCGAGGGGCGCCTAACTAGCGCCTGCAGCGGCGGGCCAGTCGGGGCTGGGGCGCTAGGCAGTCGAGGATGAGGTAGGGCAAGAGTTGTGCGCCCGGTGGGCTGGCTTGCCTGCCGCTGAGGCGCGATTCGTTAGGCTGCTGCGGAGGTCACCGGTCCATGATCAGCGCTGACGTAGCCCAAGCCATCGCGCGAAGTGCTGGCACCAAGTTGCGCCCTGCGTTACCTGAAGCTCTTGATGCGCTCGCCCACCTTGGGGTTCCTGTCGCCGAGCTCGCCTTCTACGGCAACTACGAACCGGCCAGCCTCGCAGAGATCGGCAAGGTGCGCCTCTGGCCCATCTCCGAAGTGCTCGACGAGAATCGCGACTATGTGCCGGGCTATGCTCTGCAACCACTCGGGCTGGTTGTGTTCGCCACGACGCTATTCGGCGACACCTACTGCCTCGACGTCAACGAGCCCGGCTGTCCGGTTGTGTTGATGTCCCATGAGCTCGACTTCGAGGAGATGTCAGCGGAGCAGGTCAAGAGCCTTCGCAAGCGCGTAGCCGCCAACCTGGACGACTTCCTCGAGCGGTTCGCCCGAGGCGACCTCGATACCGAGCCCCTCTATCCGTCCAGGCTCTGACGCAGCAGCCTAACTAGCGCCTGCAGCGGCGGGCCTTTCGGGGCTGAGGCGCTGGGCAGTCGAGGATGAGGTAGTGCGAGCGTTGTGCGCCCGGCGGGTGGGCTTGCCCGCCGCTGAGGCGCGATTCGTTAGGCCGCTTCCGGAGCGAACATGCGATTCTTAACCGAAGCCGAGTGCCAGAGCTGGGTCAGCACACGCGTGGAGCACCAGGACGAGCGCGGCCGCCCGAGCAGGCTCGCGGCTCACCTTCACCACGTGCGCTTCTTGCTCCCGCAAACGCCAGGTCAGCTGACGTGGTTGTGCCAATTCATCTCGCGCTGCCTCAGCCCACGCCGTAGCTGTCTTCTCTGGGTCACCGACTGGGCCATCTTCCCGAGTTCTGAGAACTGGCACCTCTATTACCGGCTGCGCCAAAGCTACGCCGACCATCGGCTGATCGACGAAGCCCCCGGTCACTTCTTTCTGGACTTCGAAGACCCTGACATGACGAGTTTCCTGCTGATTGGCATCCTCAGCGGTTGGGACATGCACCTGATCCCCGACTTAGCCTATGGCGGTCCTGGGACCGCGCATGGGTTCGTTTGTCATGACGAATGGATCGCCCTCTCTCACCGAGAACCCGCTACCGCTGCGGAGTGGCGGACGGAACTCCAGCGGGCCGAGTATCGGCTCCTGCCGGGGGAAGCAGCCTAACTAGCGCCTGCAGCGGCGGGCCAATCGGGGCTGAGGCGCTGGGCGATCGAGGATGAGGTAGGGTAGGAGTTGTGCGCCCGGCGGGCGGGTCTGCCCGCCGCTGAGGCGCGATTCGTTAGGCAGCACGAGAGGCCTCTGGAGATTCTCGTTCAAGCCTGGACGGGAGAGGGCACGACAATGGGTAGATCCACTTTCACTACGCTGATGCTCTTGGTGCCGTTCCTCACAAGCAGCTGTCACAGTGCAACTGACGTCACACAAGGGACCTCGTTACCAGCCCCAGAAGGCTTGTTCGCTTCTGCCGTCGTGTGTTCCCAGTATACCTGTGGTCTCACATTCTCGTTCAATGCTGTTGAGTTTGCAGAGAGCTACCTGATCTACTACAACTCGAGTAACGACACCTCTACTGCTAGCCCGCTGGCAGCTGGACAGTTCTCGCCAATTGGCTGGTCCTATGACCATGCCAAACCATTCGGTGGCGCTGCTTACTACTTCTGGGTAAGAGCCTACGATGGCAAGAACTACGGAAGGTGGTCCACTTCCATTTCGAGTGTTCTGTACTAGTGGCGAGACCAGCACTCGCGCTGAGTGAGAGACGTGCGATAGGTGCTGCCTAACCAGCGCCTGCAGCGGCGGGCCAATCGGGGCCGGGGCGCTGGGCAGTCGAGGATGAGGTAGGGCAGGAGTTGTGCGCCCGGTAGGCTGGTCTGGCCGCCGCTGAGGCGCGATTCGTTAGGCCGCAGTCGGTCTCGTAGCCGGACGTGTCGCTATGCGCGTGTCATTCGTTCGCGTGCTTCTCGCCTGTCTGGCAACCATCGCGTGCGGCTGTGAGACGGCGCCCACGCCAACTGCCAGGCACGCCGGTTTGCCGCTGACGCCGTACCAGCCCTTCGCGACGACGGCGACGCTACGCTTCGTGGCCGTGGAGGGCGGTTGCTGGGTTCTAGACACCCCACAGGGCAGCTACGATCCGCTAAGTGTGCCGTCGCAGTATCAGGTCGACGGCTTGCAGGTATCCGTCGTGATGCACGCTGACACGGGCGTCGCGAGCTTGTGCTGGATGGGCGATCCACTGGTATCGCTCGACTCGATTCGCGCTCGTTGGGCGCAGGGACTGCGGTCTAACTAGCGCCTGCAGCGGCGGGCACGGCCGCGTGACGCCCGCCTAACGCTCCCAGGTTAGGGTGGTTGGTGGTTCGTGGCGGGCCCCGCGGCCGGCCCGCACGCTGAGGCGCGATTCGTTAGGCGGCGTATGTCACTCGTGCGAAGCGGGTTGCCTGAAGAGGCTCGATTGGAGGCTCGGCGATGGCCAGGGCACTAGCGCATGTCGCACTTGTCGCACTGATCGTCACCCTTGGATCTGCACTCACGGCGATCTGGTTTCAGCTGACGCCCAAGGACGATCTCCTCAAGCTGACCCAGCTTCTTCTCTCATGGCAGGTAATCGCGGGCGGCTTGGCTGTTGGAGGAGCTAAGACATTCGACGTTGAGATTAGAGCTTTGCTGAAACGTCCCGGTAGCGCCGCCTAACCAGCGCCCGCAGGCGAACCATCGCTCTCGCACGTCGACCACCGGAGGATCCCGTGATACGAATGTCGCTCTCCGTCGTTGTCGGCTTGCTGTCTCCTTTCGTCTTCATTCTCGGCGCGAGCCCTTTCGAAGTTCGCGGCGAGAACTCACTCCGGGAGATCATCGCCGGTGCTGTTGCGGTGCTTGTGTACTGTGCAATCTGCGAGTTCTGGATCGTCGGGAGGATGGCCCGGCCGCCCCGTGCTCGGTGGCTGCTACCGGCAACTACTGTGCTTTCGCTGTGCGCTGCTTCGGTGCTGTTGGTTGTGGAGTCGGGTCGGGGAGCATGGACGCTCTCTGCGTTACCGATCCTCATTTCAGGCTGCTTTGGGGTGGGGGCGGCGGTCCTCATTCGATCTCGCCACCCAAGGGCCGCGCGCCCGCCTGGTGCGGGCTAGCATCTGCCTGCCGTCTAACTAGCGCCTGCAGCGGCGGGCACGGCCGCGTGACGCCCGCCTAACGCTCCCAGGTTAAGGTGGTTGGTGGTTCGTGGCGGGTCCCGCGGCCGGCCCGCCCGCTGAGGCGCGATGCGTTAGGCAGCGCGCACAGGGTTCAACTTCTTGCTCTGTAGCCGTTGTCTACCGGAAGGGGGCGAGCCATGAACCAAGGGTCTGGCAGGCAGCCGCCAAGCCGCCGCTCGAAAACACTTCTCATCCTGACTTCCATTTACGGACTCCTGTATCTCGTCTTCATGGCCAGCGGGAACTACGGCTCAGGCGGCTGGGAACCACTAGCAGTCAAGATCCTGTTTCTTCTGTTCGTCGTCGGCTACGCTGTGGTGTGGCTAGACGAGCGCGTTGGAGGAGCGCTGTTCCTCCTATGGTGGGCTGGCCAGTGGTACCTCGCCCTGTTTGTCGCCGGGACGGATCGCGGGGCCGGCGTTGGCATGGGAGTCCCGCTCGCTGTCCTCGGCATCCTGTTTATCGTCGCGTGGTAACGTAGGCGCTGTGTGGCAACGCCAGCAACGTGATCGGGCCGCTTGCTCTGAACCCCCTGGGCGCAGCAGACCTGCGAGCGGGCGCTGCCTAACCAGCGCCTGCAGCGGCGGGCCAATCGGGGCTGAGGTGCCTGGCAGTCGAGGATGAGGTAGGGCAGGAGTCGTGCGCCCGGCGGGCAGGTCGCCCGCCGCTGAGGCGCGATTCGTTAGGCGGCACCGCTCGTGACTGAGGAGGTGCGAGGTGGGTCGTCATTGGTAGAGTGGCCGAATCCACTTCGTTCATGACCTTCGATGGGAGGCGCACGTGCGTCGTCTACTGGCAGCGGCGGCTCTACCCCTCGCGACATTCGTAGGGTGCCAGCGCACGACCGGCCCGGCGATCTCCCTGGCGCGCGCGGGGCCGCCCGACATGATCGGCGTCGTTGCCTCCAGCACCTACCTGGGTGGCGGCGCAACGCCCGGCGGAATTGTCACCCCGTCATACGACATCTGGATTGCAGTTCCCCCGAGCACCCAAGCCAACGCGGGTGTGGTCTACGCCGCTGCAGCCCCAGTGTACCTCAGCCTAGACGGGCGGATCAGCCGTGACACGGCCGCCGACATTCGCTCGGGAGACACGCTCGAGGTCTGGCACAGCGGCCTCTGGGCCTACGGGTCTAGCCAGGCGCCTCCGGGCGACACGGCGTATCAGGGCACCTTAGGGCTCATCGTGCGGTAGGGCAGGCGCCGCCTAACCAGCGCCTGCAGCGGCGGGCCAATCGGGGCAGAGGCGCTGGGCCGTCGAGGATGAAGTAGGGCAGGAGTTGTGCGCCCGGTGGGTGGGCTTGCCCGCCCGCTGAGGCGCAATTCGTTAGACGGCCAGGGGTTAGATGGCACTCACGCATGCCGAGCCAGCCATGCTCACCGCACGACGCCGAGCCGCACTAGACCTCGGCTTCGTCATTGTCGTGTTTCTGCTAGGCTCCGCAGCCTTGCCTTGGCTCGATCCCCTCTTGCGCCGCGGTCACGGCCTGTTCGGAGCCCTGGCCCTCGCTGGCTATCAGTTCGCTTGCGAGGGCGCTGCGGTGGTCGCGGTGCTCTTGGTTCACCACGAATCCTTGCCTGACTATGCCTTTCGCCGTGCCAACCTCGTGGTGTCTCTTGTACTCGCTATCGCTCTAGCCCTCCTCTACAACCTCGCTCTCTCTTGGCATGCCCATGCCATCCTCTGGCTGCCGTTCGCCCGCCAGCCCGCAGCGCGAATGTCGATGGAATCGGGCACCCTTGCGGCTGCTCTGGGTATCGTGATCACGATCTCCGTCTGGGGAGCGCTCGAGGGATTCTTCGGGGTGTTCTTTGCCAAGAAGGTGAACGCGATCTTTGGTCATCAGGGCTACGGTTGGTTGTCGCCTGGCGCACTTGCCTTTGCGTCCTTCAATGGCTTGATCCATTTCGCGGTCGGCCAGGGGATACGTGGCTTCACCGCGAGTTTTGCCTCTGGCTATTTCATTGGCATTATTCCCGCGGTCACTGGCAATGCTTGGGGCAGCGCATTGGTTCAGACTCTGACGAACGCGGTCGGGCACATCTAGCCCGGCGACCCACAGCATGGCCGTCTAACCCGCGCCTGCAGCGGCGGGCATATTCGGGAGTTACCGCTCGGTGAGGGCACCCGCGGTAATGCAGGGGTTGTGTGGCTGGCGGGTGACTGCCCGCCGCTGAGGCGCGATTCGTTAGGCAGACCGCACTGCATCGGAGGCGGCGCAATGTCGGCTGTCGATGTAGCCCTCCGCGTGGTCGACCGAATCAACGCCCACGACGTTGACGGCCTGGCCGCCCTGCTCACGACAGACCACCGGTTCATTGACTCTATGGGTACCGAATCCAGCGGCCGAGCGACGCTCCGAGTCGGCTGGGAGCAGTACTTTCGCATGGTGCCGGACTACCGGGTGGACGTGGAGCGTGCGTTCAGCGAGGGGCGCGATGTGGTGTTGATCGGCGTCGCTCGCGGCACCTACACCTCCGATGGGGTGCTGCGGGCGGAGAATCGGTGGACGACCCCGGCGGCTTGGCGGGCGCAGGTACAAGACGAGCTGGTGGCCGAGTGGCAGGTGTACGCGGACAACGAGCCGATGCGACGCTGCATCGCCCGGGCGGCTGTCTAAGTAGCGCCTGCAGCGGCGGGCACGGCCGCGTGACGCCCGCCTAACGCTCCCGGGTTAGGGTGGTTGGTGGTTCGTGGCGGGTTCCGCGGCCGGCCCGCACGCTGAGGCGCGATTCGTTAGACCGCACAGGTCTGGTTTCCGAGGAGCCCGCTTCGTGCGAATAGTGATGGTGCCGCTTGCCGTCGCACTCGTCTTGCCCTGGTCGGCAGCGCGACAGGCCAGGCAAGAGAGCGTGCCGTTCGTCGGATGTCCGGCCGATGGCCAGACCGGGCCCATCGCCGCCCCGACCGGCGCGCCGCGGACCCTCCCGCTCGCGAACATGCCAGTAGGTGCCATTGCGTACTACAAGGGGGAGCAAGCGCCTGGGGTGTTTGCCCCCCGAGGCTGGCACTGCCGAGTATGGTATGGCTCATCCGGGAGCGGGATCGTCGTCAGTGCCGCACCTATCGACTCAGTTCACCTCTTCCCACCGCCGCCCTTCCGTGGCTCTGCTGTTGAGGTCAGCGTGAGCGAAGGTGGTACCTCCGGGAGATTCAGCGTCGCGTTCGCTGCGGCTCGACTGTTCCCAAGAGTGGCGGCAGGCTTCATCGAGTCAGTTAAGAAGGAAGGTCTTGTACGTGCCTCAGATTTCCCGCGGGGGCCGTACCCCACAGACAGAGTGACCTACCTGGACAGTCTCACCGCCGAGTTCATTACCCCGCCACACAGGCGCGGCATGGGCACTGAGGGGCGCCTCGCCCCCTCCCAGGATGCCATATATGGGATCGCGCTATTGAGCGACCTCGACTCCGGCGAGCCGGGCCTGGTCACCCTTGGCGTCAGGATGCGGCCTGGACTGCACAAACTGGAAGAGGCGATTCTGAAGCTGGACAGGCAGTGCGTGTTGAGCGACGGTTGCTGAGTAACCGCACTTGGGGCGGGCAATCGGGGCAAAGCACGATCTCCGGTGATCCTGTGCGGTCTAACTAGCGCTTGCAGCCGCGGGCCGGTTGGGGCTGAGGCGCTGGGCCGTCGAGGATGAGGTAATGCAGGAGCTGTGCGCCCCGTGGGTTGGTCTGCCCGCCGCTGGGGCGCGATTCGTTAGGCAGCGCCAGGCGCTGCCCCTTGTGCTGTACATACAATGTGCGTACGTTGAGATTGGATGAGCGAACTGCGCTTCGAGTGGGACCCGGCCAAAGCTGCCAGCAACCTGCGCAAGCACGGCATCTCATTCCAGGATGCGCAAGGTGTGTTCTACGATGAGCACGGCTTGTTGCTCGACGACCCGGACCACTCGGCGGCCGAGGAGCGGTTCATTCTGCTCGGGCTAAGCCCGACGGCAGGGGTGCTGGTGGTGGTGCACTGCTACCGGCGGCACCGCGACGTCATCCGCGTGATATCGGCGCGTCGGGCGAGCCGGCGCGAGCGCGAACGCTATGCACAAGGGTGGAAGCCATGAGGAAAGAATACGACTTCACGCACGCCCGCCCCAATCCGTATGCGAAGCGCCTCAAGCAGTCGGTCACCATCCGGCTCGAGGCACCGACCATCGAGTACTTCAAAGGGCTGGCCAAGGAGACGGGGATTCCGTACCAGACGCTGATCAACCTGTACCTGCGCGACTGCGCCACGGCTCGTCGCAAGCCGGCGCTGCGGTGGGCATCGGTGAAGGGCGCTGCCTAACCAGCGCCTGCAGCGGCGGGCCCATCGTGGCTGAGGCGCTGGGCAGTCGGGGATGAGGTAGGGCAGGAGTGTGCGCCCAGTGGGTTGGCTTGCCCGCCGCTGAGGCGCGATTCGTTAGGCGGCAGGGATATGATCCAACGGCCGACGATCCGCGGGATTCGTTTGTTGGCACTGGTGCTTGTTGCCGCGACGGGAAGAGGCGTCGCGCAGCGTGCGCCTGGCGACGCGGCCTTGCCGCAGAATGCACTCACGGAAGCGGTGTGGGGGGCCGTTCTGCAGTCGTACGCAGCACGCGCCCTGCGCTCCGAAGGTGACATCACGCTCCGGGCCAACAGGGTGACTGGCGTTGGAGACCAGCAACTGCATCCTCGGGTGGTTCTGATGGTGGGGGGTGGTCACACTCCCCGTCGCCAATGGCTTGACAGTCTCGTCTCGGCCCATTCCGTAGACGGGGTCTGCAGTGCGCCGGAGCCGGACGGCTGCCCCGACTCGGTCACCGCGAGCTTCCTGACCTTGGGCGATCCCGCGCTGATCGGCGACACGGCTGCCACTATTGCGCTAACTGACGAGGCGCTCAACCCAACGGCCTGCCGCCGACACGCCGGTGTGAGCATGGGTGGCTTCATGAACACCGAGGTCCGATTGGCCCGCCGATTCGGCGTGTGGAGCGTCATCGGGTATTCTCAGCGCGATGCCGGAACGACTGCCTGCGGATTCACCCCGCAGGAGGAGTCGCGTATGGCGCGCTTGGAACGGGAGGACTCACTGATACGGGAGACCGTGAGCCCGATGGCTGGAACGTATCGCGTCACTGTGGTCTTCGGATCTGGAGACTCGTCCATTGTCTTCGCCCGTACTGATCTCCATCCGACTTCCTCCCTTCGCGACCGCAACATGGACGATCTTCGTAGTGGACGTGACCGACCGATCGTTGGCTACTATGTGACGGCGCATTCGGCAGCGTCCCTCACTGACCTCCAGAGCTCGAAGACCTTCTTGCCAGAGGAGTACTACGCCGTCTCAGTCGATCCGTTCTCCGCCGCAGGGGACAGTACTCTCTGGCACGGCGATATCGATCCCCTCGTCGCGATAAACATGCTTGACCCTCGCGCCATAATTCGCGAAGAAGCCAAGAGCTACTTCGACCTCGATGGCGGAGACTCGGCGTGGTACTTCATGCCCGGGATCTGGGTGACTCATAGCGATGGCCGTGTGCGATTCGAGTGGACCGCCCGCTCCGGGGCTCGCGTCTATCACGTGCGCGCCGAGAGAATATCGACCGAGGCCAGTGTTCCGCGATGACGACGATCACGACGCTAGGCTCCCGCTCTGCCGCCTAACCAGCGCCTGCAGCGGCGGGCCCATCGGGGCTGGAGCGCTGGGCAGTGGAGGATGAGGTAAGGCAAGAGTTGTGCGCCCGGCGGGTGGGTTTGCCCGCCGCTGAGGCCCGATGCGTTAGGCTGCACCACAAGGGGGTGCGATGTCGCATGATCGGCGGTGGTGGCCCGCAGTCCTGCTCACGCTCCTGATGTCTGGCCTAGGCCACGTCTACGCTGGCCGTGCGCGCCTCGGGCTGCTGATCTACCTCGCACTCAGCGCCTGCTTCACGTTGATCGCCGTGCTGGGCTTGTTCGCACGTTCGTGGCTTCTGCTCTCGGCGGGCCTAGCTGTCGTGGCCGTGCTCCGCGTCGTGGTGATCATTCATGCCGGAGTCTCGGCAGAAGGCGCAGCCAAGCCGTACAAGCCCCAGTTCTACAACCGCTGGTGGGTGTACGTACTTCTGCTCCTAGTGGCTTGGTTTGTCTGGCCGGCCGTCGTGAAGTCCTTGCTTCGGCACAATGTCGTCGAGGCGTTCAAAGTGCCCAGCTCGTCCATGGCCCCCGCAATTCAAGCCGGCGACTACTTCTTCGTGGATAAGCGCCCTGCCGCCCGCCGGATCCCGACCTACAACGAGGTGATCGTATTCCAGTCGCTGAGTGAGCCGGGGGTTTCCGTTATCAAACGGGTTGTCGGGTTGCCGGGAGACACGCTAGCCACACGCGATGGTCAGCTCTATCGCAACGGTCGCGCCGTGAAGGAAGCGTGGATTACTCCGGTCAGCCCGACCGACACGATGCCCTTGATAGACGAATCCAACCCGCGCGGTCAAGCCGAGGCGGTTCTTGAGCACCACCCGACCTTGAGTCGTTGGGGACCCACTATCGTTCCTCAGGGGGCAGTCTACGTTCTTGGCGACAACCGCTCCTACTCATATGACAGCCGCTACTGGGGTCCGGTCAGCCTGGACAGAATCCTGGGTCGGCCCCTGTGGATCTACTTCAACCTGGCGCGAGATGATCTCGGATATCGCACCCGCTGGGAGCGGGTTGGGACGAGGCCGTGGGTGGTGCAGCCTAACTAGCGCCTGCAGCGGCGCCCGGCGGGCGGGTCTGCCCGCCGTTGAGGCGCGATGCGTTAGGCAGGTGGCGCGGTCTGGCGCCCAAGGAGACATTGATGCGTCACGTGCTCATTCCTCTTGCCCTCCTCACCCTTGCGACGATGTCCACCACGTCTAGCGCTTCACAGCAGCCCGCGCCGCG
>Ga0335081_10016994_pt1 | contig 11785 bp, 11 predicted proteins | sample Lox_Sample_35_FD_206713 | JGI IMG/M metagenome (GOLD analysis project Ga0335081, IMG submission 206713) | Soil microbial communities from Loxahatchee National Wildlife Refuge, Florida, United States - Lox_Sample_3.5 | ecosystem: Environmental > Terrestrial > Soil > Wetlands | place: USA... | reverse complement strand
GGGCGGAAGAAACTCTGCGCCGAAGCGAGGCGTATTTGGCGGAAGCGCAGAAATTGAGTCGCACCGGCAGTTTCGGCTGGAACGTCGTCACCGGCGAGCTTTATTGGTCCGCTGAAACCTTTTGCATCGTGGGCTACGATCGGACGGTAAAGCCAACTTTGGAACTCGTATATGAACGGACTCACCCTCAAGACCGGACTTTAGTGCGAGAAACCCTCAATCGTGCGACGCGCGACGAAGCGGGCTTGGATTTCGAACACCGGCTTCTGATGCCTGATGGAGCCGTCAAACACGTCCACGTTTTGGCACAACCCGTAAAGACCGGAAACAGCGCGCTGGGGTTCGTTGGCGCCGTCATGGACATTACTGAGAAGAAAAAATCAGAAGATGCGGTGCGTGCGGCAAAGGCCCGGTTCGAGGGCATCCTTGAAATTGCCGAAGACGCCATTATCTCGGTTGATTCCGGCCAGCACATTGTTTTGTTCAATCAAGGCGCGGAGAAGGTTTTTGGATACGCCCAGGCCGAAGTCATTGGCAAACCGCTCGATATTCTGTTGCCGCAACGATTCGCCCACGCGCACAGCGGACACATCAAGGAGTTTGCCCGATCATCTGATGTTGCGCGGACGATGGGACAGCGTCGCGAGGTGTTTGGCCTGCGGAAAGATGGCAGCGAGTTTCCTGCGGAAGCTTCAATCTCCAAGCTTGATCTTGGCGGCGAATTGGTTTTCACCGTCATTTTACGCGACGTCACTGAACGCAAACAATCGGCCGAAGCGTTGCGCGCATCCGAACACCTTGCCCGTGGTCAACTGGCTGCACTGACCCGCACGCTCGATTCGCTCGCCCAGGAATCCAACCCGGACAAACTGCCGAAGCACGTCGTGGTCACACTGCTCAATCAAATGGAGGCGCACAGCGCCACGATATGGGAACGCAACGGTGCGGCGCTCGATTTGATAGGGATAATTGAAGAAGGGCGGTTCAAAACGCGCAGCGAAGCGGGATACTTCGAAGGAAGCATTCCGGTGAACGGACAGGCTCCTCCGCTTTGGAACGAAGCGCTGCAAACGGGAGCGCATATCATCATTGAGGACATTAACAAGGAACCTTCTCGAATAATCCTGGCCGATGGCCGCACCGCCGTGTGGCATACAGCCGACCTCACGGCTCCGTTTGCAAATTTAAAAGTCCATTTAACGGCTCAAGGCGTTCGCGGGTTGCTCATCTCGCCGATGATGCTGGCCGGGCAGCTTGCTGGCATCATAGGTATCCGCTTTGCCGGGACGCGAGTCTTTGGACGGGAGGAGATCGAGTTGACGAAAGCACTGGCCCATCAGACGATGCTGGCAATTCAACTGATGCGGCTTTCCCAGCAACGTCGCGATTCCGCAGTGGTCGCCGAGCGTAACCGCGTGGCGCGCGACATTCACGATACGCTTGCCCAAGGATTCACCGGTATCATCATACAACTCGAAGCGGCGAAAGGCGCCACGCTTCAGGGCGACATTGCTGAAATCACCAGGCGCATCGAGCGCGCGGGCGAGCTGGCAAGGTCCAGCCTCGGAGAAGCGCGCCGTTCGGTTCGCGCATTGCGCCCGCGATCGCTGCAGCATGGAACATTGTCTGTGGCTCTCAATGATTTGCTCAAGCGCATGAGCGACGGCACCGATCTGCGGGCGGAATTCCAGATTCAGGGAGAGGAGCAGGCGATGCCAGCGGAATGGGAGGAAGATTTGTTACGCATCACGCAAGAATCTTTAACCAATGTAATCAAACACGCGAGGGCCAGGAATTTCCGGGCGACTTTGAGCTTAAGGGAGAAAGAAATCCAGTTGCAACTGGTGGACGATGGTCGCGGATTTGACTTGCAGGCGGAACACGAGGGCTTCGGTTTGATTGGCATGCGGGAGCGGGTGGACCGAATGAAGGGACAATTCATCCTCCGCTCAAAACCCGGCGAGGGCACGGAGATTCTTGTTAATTTGAACAACCCAACACCACTAAAATCAGGCAACGGAAATGGGCGAGATTGAGAAAACCAAGGCCGTTGCCTCGCTGTCAGTTTCCAATGTTGGAAACAAGCGGCGCGCCGCCGGAGCGCGGCGAGTGGAGTTGATTCGGATTCTGATTGCCGAAGATCACACGGTTGTACGTGACGGCCTGATCGCCATCATCAAACAGGAAAGCGACATGGTGGTGGTGGCCGAAACTGGGGATGGTCAACAGGCGGTTGACCTCTGGAAACAGCACCGGCCGGACGTGACGCTGATGGACTTGAGGATGCCGGGTTTGGACGGCGTCAGCGCCATCTATGAAATTCGCGCGGCAAATCCAAACGCACGAATCATTGTCCTCACGACGTTCGACGGCGACGAGGACATTTATCGCGGAATGCGTGCCGGCGCAAAATCGTATCTGCTCAAAGATGTGCGCCGTGAAGAATTATTTTGGTGCATCCGGGAAGTTCACGCGGGCAAGACCTTCGTTCCACCGGCGATCGCCGCCAAACTTGCCGAGCGGCTGCCCGGAGATGAGTTGTCCTCGCGCGAGTTGGAGGTATTGCGGCTGCTCGCCGAGGGCAAGCCCAACAAGCTCATCGGCACGGCGATGTCCATCACTGAAGTCACGGTCAAGAGCCATGTACAATCTCTTTTCAAAAAGCTCAATGTCTTGAGCCGCACCGAAGCCATCGCCGTGGCGAACCGCAGAGGGTTGCTCCACTTGTGACGGCTGCTCCGGCGTCTATCGGCTAGACGACCCCGATCGAAATTGCAGCACGGTTGCGATGCCGTGCAACGCCGCCCCTTTTGTGTTCGCACTCGTTCCTACTTTGGTAGGAATTCGACTTCCTTCCAATGTTCAATTTGCAGACGCGCGACTCCTGATAGGGTGAATCCTCTGCGATAATAAGTCCAGAGACGGCCCTACGCGGCGTATTGAAGTTCGGCGTTGCGGGCCACCGGCTTGGAGGCCGATAAACGTTTCAAGAAAATGAGCATCAAACCAAGGAGATTCACCAATGAATACAGCAACGATGTCCGAAGAAAACACCCTGTCGCGAACCACGCAACCTCAACGAACGATTAAGAATTATCAAGCATGGGTTGCAAAGGCAGCGAAACAACCGATGAGGCTCGAGACCGTTGACCTCGGACCGCTCGGGGCCGAGGACGTTGAAGTCGCAGTCGAACATTGCGGCTTGTGCCACTCCGATCTCTCCGTCTTGAACAATGACTGGGGCTTTTCGCAATACCCGGCCACCCTCGGCCATGAGGTCATCGGCCAGGTCACGGCCATGGGTTCTAACGCGAAGGGACTTACGGTTGGACAGCGCGTCGGGGTCGGCTGGAACTCGGGTAGCTGTATGCACTGTCATCAGTGCATGTCGGGAGACCATCACCTTTGCCCGCAGGCGCAACCGACCATTGTGGGGCATCGCGGCGGGTTCGCCAGCCACGTTCGCTCGCACTGGGCTTGGGCCATTCCGCTGCCGGACAAGCTGAACCTCGCCGAGGCCGGGCCGCTCCTGTGCGGAGGCATCACGGTATTCGCTCCGCTGGCCATGCATGCCAAGCCGACCAGTCGGGTAGGCATCATCGGCATCGGCGGCCTCGGGCACATGGCCGTGAAGTTTGCCGCCGCTTACGGCTGTGAAGTGACCGCATTCACTTCGAGCGAAAGCAAGTTCGATGAAGCAAAAAGTTTCGGGGCGCACGACGTCGTCTCCAGCAGGGACTCGGCGGCGATCAGAAACCTCGCTCACAGTTTCGATCTCTTGATCAGCACGGTGAACGTGCCGCTTGATTGGGACGCGATGATCGGCTCGCTCGCGCCGAATGGCCGGTTGCATGTGGTCGGTGCGGTGCTGGAACCGATCCCGGTCACGGCGTTCTCGCTCATCATGGGGCAGCGCAGCATCTCGGGCTCGCCGACCGGCTCGCCGGTGGCAATCGAGACGATGCTCGACTTTGCTGCGCGGCACAATATCGCGCCACAAACGGAACACTTCCCGATGGGCAATATCGCCGAAGCCTTCGCCCGACTTGAATCAGGCAAGGCGCGCTACCGCATCGTGCTCGACGCCGATTTTTGACCGGGAATTCCAAACTGCTGCGAAAATGAAACGACATATACAAACATGTGAAAACTATTTTGTGCCCCTCATTGCTGCTGCGCTGATCATCTCCGTCGTCATCATCAGAAAATCGCAGGCGCAGAATACCAGTCCCCAGCCCGCGGACACAACGGGCGACATGATGGCCAACACCGTCGGAGCGAACACCAACAGCCATGAGGGTTCACCGATTTTCGTAACCGAAATTCCTTCGGGATACCGCGATTGGAAATTGATCTCCGTGGCCCACGAGGAAGGCAGGCTCAACGATATTCGCGCCATTCTGGGCAACGATATCGCGATCAAGGCGTATCGGGAGGGGACGCTGCCGTTCCCGGACGGCGCCATCATTGCCCGGCTTGCCTGGAGTTACGTCCCGTCGGAAGAAAACAACCAAGTCTTTGCGCGAGTGTTGAAGCAGGACATTCAGCATTCTTTCGTTCCCGGTCCTCCGCCGGATTGGTATCTACAATTTGAGGTCAAGGACTCAAAAAAATACGCCGCGACCGGTGGTTGGGGTTTCGCCCAATTTGATAAGGACGGCAAACCTGCCGGCGAAGCAATGATGACGAGTTGTTTTTCCTGCCACCAGGCCATCGAAGCGCGCGACTTCATTTTTACCCGTTATTCACCTTAGCACCGAAATCGCAAACAATTAAAACAAAGGAAATCCAACTATGAATACAACGAAAATATCCGATACTAGCGGGACGTCTGAAGAAGCGGGTTATAATCGCCGGCGTTTCTTACGGGATACGGCGATGGCCGTCGGCGCCGCCCAATTGGGCATAACGACTTTTGTGGAAGCGCAATCCGGCGTCGGGACAGTGACGGCCACCAAGGAGGAGCCTAACACAATCCGACCATTCCGTGTGAATGTTCCGGAAGCCGAACTTACCGAATTGCGCAGGCGCATCAACCTGACAAAGTGGCCCGAGCGCGAACAGGTCGCCGACGCAACGCAAGGTGTGCAGCTGGCGACGATGCAAAAGCTCGCGCAGTATTGGGCGAAAGAACACGATTGGCGGAAGTGCGAGGCGAAGATCAACGCCGTGCCGAACTTCATAACCAAGATTGAAGGGGTCGACATTCATTTCATTCACGTTCGCTCCAAGCACGAAAATGCGCTGCCGATGATCGTCACCCACGGCTGGCCCGGCTCGATTATCGAACAGATGAAGATCATCGAACCGCTGACGAATCCCACCGCGAATGGCGGGGCAGCGGCGGATGCATTCCATCTCGTGATCCCGTCGTTGCCGGGCTACGGCTTCTCGGGCAAACCTTCGGCGCCTGGATGGAACCCCGTCAGCATTGCGAAAGCGTGGGCGAGGCTCATGCAACGCCTCGGCTACACAAAATACGTGGCGCAGGGTGGCGATTGGGGCAATGCCATTTCGGAAGTGATGGCTTTGCAGCAGCCGCCGGGATTGCTCGCCATTCACACCAACATGGCGGCCACAGTTCCGCCTGATGTGTCGAAGGCGCTTTCAACCGGCGGCCCGCCGCCGGCCGGCCTCTCGCCCGATGAAAAGTACGCGTGGGATCAACTCGACGACTTCTACAAGAACGGGTTGGGCTACGCCCTCGAGATGAACAACCGCCCGCAGACGTTGTACGGAATCGTCGATTCTCCGGTCGGCTTGGCGGCTTGGATACTGGACCACGACATTCGCAGCTACCAGATGATCGCGCGCGTTTTCGACGGCAAGACGGAAGGGCTGACGCGGGACGACGTCCTCGACAACGTCACGCTCTACTGGTTGACGAACACCGCGATCTCCTCAGCACGCCTCTACTGGGACACCCGGCATAATCTTCCGGCAGGCGGCTTCTTCGATGTGCGGGGCATCAAGATCCCGGTCGCCGTCAGCGCCTTCCCGGATGAGATTTATACAGCCCCGCGGAGTTGGGCAGAGCGGGCATATCCCAAACTCATCCATTACAACAAGCTCGACAGAGGCGGCCACTTTGCAGCTTGGGAGCAGCCGCAACTCTTCTGCGAAGAGATTCGCGCGTCGTTTAAATCACTTCACTCATAAACACTCACTATCAACCGAAGGAGATAGACATGGATACGACCACAATGTCCGAAGAAAGTACAATAACTCAACCCGCGAAATTGCTCTACACCGCCAAAGCCCACACGACCGGTGGACGCGAGGGCGGCGCGTCCCGCACCTCTGATGGCCGGCTGGAGGTAAAACTTTCCGTCCCCGGCGCGCCCGGTAACGGCACCAATCCAGAGCAATTGTTTGCCGTGGGTTGGTCGGCCTGTTTCCTAAGTGCGGTAAAGATTGTGGCCGCCCAAATGAAGGTAAAGCTCCCGGCTGACGTCGCCGTTGATCCGGAGGTGGACCTTTGCACAGGCAGCGGCGGCTACTTTCTCAGAGCGCGTCTTAACGTCAGTCTGCCGGGTTTGGAGCGTCTGGTCGCGCAGAAGATTTTAGACCTCGCGCACCAAACGTGCCCTTACTCCAAGGCCACGCGCGGGAATATTGAGGCCGCCATCAACCTGATCGAAACCGGAACCGCGTAGAAACCGGAAAAAGCATTATGAAAAAAGGCTATTGGGTCGTTGCGTATAGGGCGATTTCGGACGAATCGGCCGTGAAGGCTTACGCGGCATTGGCAGTGCCGGCACTTCAGGCATTCGGCGCGCGCTTTTTAACGGCGGGCACTAGCCAGGTTAAGGCCCACGAAGCCGGGTTGCGTATGCGAACTGTCGTTGTCGAATTCGACAGTTATGACATCGCGCTGGCCGCTTACGAAAGCGAAGCTTACCGAAAGGCGCTTAACGCGCTCGGCTCCGGCGCGGAACGTGACCATCGCATCGTTGAAGGTGCGTAGCGTAAGCTTTTTGATGAACGTGGAATCGCTCGAACAAGCCAAGGCAGAACTTGATGCACTGCCGCTTGCCGTTGCCGGGTTAATGACATTTGAACTGATTCAAGTTGGCCCACTTGCACCCTTGAAGCTACTCATTCAACCTAAATAAACAGCAAATCACATGAATACCATCACCACCAAAGACGGCACACAAATTTACTACAAAGATCGGGGCAAAGTATGAACACTCTCACATCCAAAAACGCCGCGCAGATTCATCGCAATGACTGGGGCGCGGGATGGCTTGCTGCATGGCTCACCAAAATGAAATTGCAAGGTATGACGGCTACAGCCGCAATCGGGTTTTTAGCTGTAGCGGGGTTCGCGCAAGAGCTCCCCGCACAGCCGGTGAAGAACATTATCCTGGTCCACGGTGCTTTCGCCGATGGTTCCAGTTGGGCCAAGGTAATTAAGATTTTGCAGGCCAAAGGCTACAATGTGACGGCGGTGCAAATTCCCTTGACCTCATTTGCCGATGACATCGCGGCAACCAAGCGCGTGCTTGCCGCGCAGACCGGTCCGGTCATTCTTGTTGGGCATTCCTGGGGTGGAGTTATCATCACCGAAGTAGGGATGGCCACCAACGTGGCAGGCCTCGTCTATGTGGCAGCTTTGGCACCGGATATGGGCGAGACGGCAAGTGATATTGGCAAGAAATATCCGCCGCCACCGTCGTTCACGGCTCCGATCGTTGACAAGCAAGGCTTCATGAGCCTATCCACCGACGCGATTGTAAAGCACTTTGCCTGGGACTTGCCGGCAGCCGATGCCAAGGTGCTCGCCGCGACGCAAGGGCCGATTAACGTGTCGGCCTTCGACGCCAAGGTATCCAACGTCGCGTGGAAGACGAAGCCGTCCTGGTTTATCATCAGCAAAAAGGACCAGGCAATCGCGCCCGATGAAGAGCGCTTTTTCGCGACGCGCATGAATGCGACGACCAAGGAATTGAACACGAGCCATGTGCCCATGCTCTCGAAGCCGAAGGACGTGGCTGCAGTCATCATGGACGCGGCAACGAAAGCTCCACACTAAACCTTCATTGTAAAATTCTCTGCCCTTACATTTGAAATCGAACCAAAGGAGATTCAACCATGACTGCGACCAGAACATCCGAGGGAATCAAATATCATCGCCGCCGGTTTTTGGGCGTTGCGGCCATGGGCGTTGCTGCCGCCGAGTTCGGCATGACCGGTTTTGCGCACGCCCAAGCCAACCCAACAGCCCCGGCAGATGCGGCCACTACTAAGCCGGGGGCGAACACCTCGTTCGCCCCACTGAAACAGATCGATGCTGGCGTCCTGAATGTCGGCTATGCAGAAACGGGTCCTGCCGATGGCCATGTGGTCATTCTTCTGCACGGCTGGCCTTACGATATTCACAGCTTTGTCGATGTCGCTCCATTGCTGGCGTCAGCAGATTACCGGGTGATTGTCCCATATCTGCGCGGCTATGGCGCGACGCACTTTCTTTCAAGTGAAACGTTCCGCAACGGCCAGCCATCGGCGGTCGCTGTCGATATCATCGCCCTGATGGACGCCCTCAAGATTCAGAAGGCCATCCTCGGCGGTTTTGATTGGGGAGCGCGGACGGCGGACATTATGGCAGCGCTCTGGCCGGAACGCTGCAAGGCGCTCGTCTCCGTGAGTGGCTATCTGATCGGCAGCCAGGAATCCGGCAAGATGCCGCTGCCGCCAAAGGCTGAGTTGGCATGGTGGTACCAGTTTTATTTCGCCACGGAACGCGGACGGGCAGGCTACGACAAATACCGGCGTGATTTTGCGAAGCTGATCTGGCAGCTCGCTTCGCCGAAATGGGACTTCGATAACACCACGTTCGATCGCACCGCAGCGGCTTTTGACAATCCGGATCATGTCAGCATCGTGATCCATAATTACCGCTGGCGTCTCGGTCTTGCGGAAGGCGAATCGAAATATGACGATCTGGAAAAGCGTCTCGCCGAAGGGCTGGTCATCACCGTGCCCACGATCACACTTGAAGGTGATGCCAATGGTGCGCCACACCCGGATGCCAGCTCCTATGCCAAAAAGTTCTCGGGCAAATATGCCTACAAACTGATTAAGGGCGGCATTGGTCACAACCTGCCGCAAGAAGCCCCGCAGGCCTTCGCCAAAGCCATTATTGACGTTGACGGTTTATGAGCGCCAGTTCGACCGGCAAAGGCCTGTTAAAGCCGAACAATTGCGTGGCCGAAATGCCACACGCCACTACTCATCTTGCGCCGAACCAGCCCCTACTTTGGTAGGAATTCGTTCTCCTTCCAATGTTCAATTTGCAGACGCGTGACTCCTGATAAATTGAACGCTCTGCGACGATGCGTCCGGGGACGCCCCGACGCAGTGTATTGACGCTCGGCATTGCGAGGCAATCAACAAAGACAATTGAGGAGATTGTATGAGCACGATTACAACGAAGGACGGCACGCAAATTTTCTACAAGGACTGGGGAACCGGCCAGCCGATAGTCTTCAGCCACGGTTGGCCACTAAGCGCAGACGACTGGGACACTCAAATGCTGTTCTTCCTCAAGCATGGCTATCGCGTCATAGCTCATGACCGGCGTGGTCATGGCCGCTCCACTCAGACCGGCAGCGGCCATGACATGGATCATTACGCCGACGACCTTGCGGCGCTGACCGCTCATCTCGACCTCAAAGGAGCGGTGCATGTCGGCCACTCGACCGGCGGCGGCGAAGTGGTGCATTACCTGGCACGCCACGGTGAAAGCCGGGTGGCAAAAGCGGTGATCATCAGCGCGGTGCCGCCGCTGATGGTGAAGACGCCTGCCAATCCGGGCGGGCTGCCCAAAGAGGTGTTTGACGGGCTCCAGGCGCAGCTTGCCGCCAACCGGGCACAATTCTATTACGACGTGCCGGCCGGGCCATTCTACGGTTATAACCGGCCTGGAGCGAAATCCTCTCAAGGCGTCATTTGGAATTGGTGGCGCCAGGGCATGATGGGGGGTGCCAAGGCGCACTATGACGGCATCGTCGCCTTCTCCCAGACGGACTTCACCGAAGACCTGAAGAAGATCGACGTGCCAGTCCTCGTGATGCATGGCGATGACGACCAGATAGTGCCTTATGCCGATTCGGCGCCGCTGTCGGCAAAGTTGCTGAAGAAGAGCACACTGAAAACCTACAAGGGCTTTCCGCATGGCATGCCCACGACAGAGGCCGACACCATCAACGCCGAAATCCTCGCATTCATCAGGTCCTGACTCTGGACGCCGCGAATCCACACCAAGCCGTCAAACGAAAATGATATTGAAAATATACACGCTGATTCATGTCCTGATCAGTCTGATGGGGATTCTCTCCGGCTTCGTTGTCATTTGTGGTTTACTCACCGCCAATCCGCTTGATGGCTGGACTGCGTTTTTTCTCGCGACCACCGTTTTGACGAGCGTGACCGGGTTCTTCTTTCCCTTCCAGCGCCTTCTACCATCGCACATCGTCGGCATCATATCACTTGTCGTGCTGGCGGTGGCCATCTATGCGCGCTACTACGGACACCTCGCGGGCGCGTGGCGCTGGCTGTATTTGGTCGGCGCAGTGCTCGCCCAGTATTTGAATTTCTTCGTTCTCGTTGTGCAATGCTTCCAGAAAATACCGGCCCTGAAAACGCTGGCCCCGACGCAGACCGAACCGCCATTCAAACTCACACAAACCGTCGTCTTGGTCCTGTTCGTTGTGCTGGGGATTGCGACAGTAATCAAATTTCATATCTGATCAATCCGCATGACATCAAGTTCAGCCAATGAACCATCACCAAAAAATAATATGTCTAATCCATCAAACAAACTCGCCGGCAAAGTTGCCGTTGTCACCGGAGCCTCCAAAGGTATCGGTGCGGCCATCGCCAAACATCTCGCCGCGGAGGGCGCATCGGTGGTCGTCAACTATTCCTCCAGCAAGCTAGGTGCGGACAAGGTCGTCACCGAAATCAGTGCGCGAGGGGGTAAGGCCATCGCGGTTCAAGGGGACGTCGCGAAGAAGGCGGATATTGACCGCTTGTTCGCCGAAACGAAAAAGGCATTTGGCCGGCTCGACATTCTGGTGAACAACGCCGGCATCTACGAATTCTCCCCCCTTGATAGTCTCACAGAGGAACATTTTCACAAGCAGTTCAATCTGAATGTGCTCGGCCTCCTTCTAGTTTCGCAGGCTGCTTTGAAGCTATTCGATTCCACCGGCGGCAGCGTTATCAACATGAGTTCGGTAGTGAGCACGATGGCGATTCCCAACGCGTCGGTTTACAGCGGCACAAAAGGGGCGGTGGACGCAATTACGCGCTCGCTGGCGTCGGAACTTGGCCCGCGCGGGATTCGGGTCAACGCCATCCGGCCCGGCATGGTGGAGACTGAAGGAACGCACGCCGCCGGCATCGAGGGCAGCGATATGCAGAAGGCGGTGCTGGCGCAGACGCCACTCGGCCGGCTCGGCCAGCCAGCCGACATCGTCGGCACGGCGGTTTTCCTCGCCTCCGCCGACTCATCGTGGATTTCGGGCGAGACTTTCGTGATCGCCGGCGGTCGGCGCTGATCGAGATTCAAAAAAGGAACAGCGTTATAAAGCCAATGTTGCACAAAACCAAAAATAACCTGAGCGAGCAAACCCGCCGTCAGGTGATTGAATTACTCAATCAACAACTTGCCGACATTCTCGACCTTGGTTTGCAGGTCAAACAAGCGCATTGGAATGTCAAGGGGCCGCATTTCATCGGCTTGCACGAGCTGTTCGACAAGGTGGCGGAGGAATTG